>LULV01000956.1_pt1 | contig 10742 bp, 8 predicted proteins | sample 728081 | NCBI WGS metagenome assembly LULV01 (sample SAMN03860280, study PRJNA289734) | marine metagenome | biome: seawater column; feature: ocean; material: water; isolation source: Red Sea water column Station 108 - depth 25m | place: Saudi Arabia: Red Sea | collected 2011-10-15 | depth 25 m | reverse complement strand
GTGTTGATGTAGGAGCACAAAGAATGTACGATTTAATGAACAGATTAGAGGCACAAGCATAATGGCAACATTTGACGAAACGATAGCAAGCGCATACGCTGACCCAGGTGGAGTCATTGACGCTTATAAATCTTTAATACAACAATCCAATATTCCAACAGGTGCACAACTTGCACCAGACTTAACACAAGAGCAGCTGGACGCCGGTCAATTATTACAATCAGGACTAGGTTCGTATCAACCATTCTTAACGGCAGGAGCACAGTCATTACAAGCGGCAATGGGCGCAACAGGTCCACAAGCCATGCAAGAATATATGAACCCGTATACACAAGAAGTTGTTGATGCAACGACCACAGACCTTAATCGTCTATTTGGTCAACAACAAGCGGCACAAGCACAAAGACAAATACAAACAGGTAGTTTTGCAGGATCAGGCACAAGAGGTGCAGTAATGGACGCAGAACTTGCACGAGCACAAGGAGATGCTCTCGCAAAAGCAGTTGGTGGATTAAGATTTAGATCAGCACAAGATGCACAAAAAGCAGCACAACAAGCTGCTAAAACACAAGCAGGTATTGGACAACTTTACGGTGGACTTGGACAAGTTGCACAACGTGGATTATTCGGTGATGTTGGACAATTGTTCGACTTCGGTGAAGCACAACGACAAATTTTAGGCGCACAAAACTTAGGCACATATCAAACACCATTCTACGGACTGGGTCAGTTTGCAAGTGCTCTACGAGGCGCGCCAACGTTCCAACAGTTCCAACAACCTAACCCTATCTTGACAGGACTACAAGCAGGTCTAGGTACGGCAGCTTTATTTGGGTAAGTTATGAGTAAAGTTTTACAACGAGCGATGTTTCAAAAACCACAGCACGAACATCGTAGCACAGGTATTGCAAGTGGATTAAAATATAGAGAAGAATATGCTGTCGGCGGACGAGTGGGTTTTCAAGCAGGTGGGGGTGATTTTTCTCAAAAAATTGCCGAGTTTAACAGGCAACAAATCGAGGCGATGCAACAAATGGAGATACCTCAATTTGATCCAATACAAGTCAAAACAGGTTTACCAAGTCTTAATATTCCAGGACTTGTTGGCTCTGATGTGACTTTTCCATTATCGGGCGGGATGGCAACCATGGGATTAAACGATGCGATGGCTGCAGCGTCACCAGAAAATCAACCAACCACTTATGATTTAATGACACCAAAAGTACAGCGTGGTGTTAGAGATATAAGGCCATCAGGCATAGGAGAAATTTCTGGTCAACCGTCTCCTAAGCGTGATCCGGATCCTGTTGTAGGCAAAGAGGAAAAAGTAGATGCTGCGATTGACGCTGTTAACAGAGCAGACAATTTTGCAAAAGAACGACGAGCTTCACTTAATGAAGAGCTTGCAGCTTTACGTGCAAAGCAAGATAAAGACAATAGATTGTTGGCTGCGTTAAATGTGGTTAGTGCTATGAATGATCCTAATTTACCTCAAGGAGCATCTAGAATAGCAGCAGGCGCACAACAATTAGGACAAGAGGGCGCGTTGGCTATTCAAACAAAACAACAAAGAGACGAAGTTGATCTGGCTAGAAAATTTGATATTGCAGAACGAGAAATAGATAGATTAAATGCACTAGAAGATTTTAAAGCTCAAAAACAAATTGAAGCTGAATACGGCAAAGAAGGCACTCAAGTTCAATACATGAACTATTTATTGGGTCAATTAGGTTTTGCTCCAGGTGGCGAAGATGCGAGAGATTTTATTAAAGAATTTATATTTGGTAAAAAAGGACAACGGGCAACGTTAGCTAATACGATTCTTGAAGCAGCTGGCGCTATTGATACTGACCCTGCTTCTTTCAGAAGATTGTATGGTATACCGGAAAGAAAAGATCCAGAAACAGAGAGAGATCTACCTCTAGATCAAGAAGATGTGGAGGCGGCGTTAGAATATTTAGACAGTAACGTTTTAGCCTTTGAGGCAAAAGATGGAGGTAGAGTTGGATTTGCTCTTGGAGGCGAAGTTAAGTCTGAAGCAAATAAAAATTCTGTTCCTATTCTTATGGGCTATGGTCAACTAAAAGAAACACTCGGTGAAATTGTGCCAGATAATGTTATTAAACTTATTTCATCTAATCCAACAGCATTTAAAGAATTTGCTGCAATAGAAACAAATCAAGACGTAAGTGATTTTAATGATAAGTATGAGGTCAGGTTCACTTTACCAGAACCTGCAATGGTAAGAGAACAGCAAGGTGATTTTGCTACTTCCATAACTCCGCCCATAACCGCGCCGTCTGCTGTAGCGGCTAACCCACAAATCATGCCCATGCAGACTGGCGCAGGGCAGTTAACACCAACTGAGACTGCGTTTCTATCTCCCACAGAACAAGCTATAAAAATGAGAAGTTAATGTCTCATGGTAGCAAACAAAGATAAATATTTTTACGGGTCGAGTGGGACACAGGGTCTTAAATTTTACGAACAGATAGGACTAGGCGCTGCATCGGGTGCACTTAAAATTGGTGAGGGTATTGCCGAACTTGGTGCAGGTTTTTCAGACTATGCTTTTGACACAGATTTTCTTGAATATTTAGAAAAAAATTATCCTAAAATAAATGTTGATGATGGTCTTGGTAAAGCAGTTGAACTTATTGTTCAATATGGTGTTCCGTATACAGCTGCGTTAAAGATTGCAAGCAAAGTATCAAAAGTAAAAGATCTTGGTAGAGTTGCAAAAGCAGGAGGGGTGTCTGGTGTTGCAGCTAAAGTTGGATACTACGGTCTGCCAGCAGCAATCTCTGAACCAATTGTTGCAACATCACGAGACGCAACGCTAGGACAAGCCCTAGGATTATATCCAGACGAATTTATGAAACAACTTGATCCGACTCAGTATGAAGGTCGTGACAGAGCAGCGGCATCATTACAACAAAAATTATTGTTTGGACTAGAAGCGGGTCCTGCAGTTGGAGGTATTACAACAGCTTTAGGTCCAGTGTTAAAAGGCGCAGGAAAAGCTGCGGCAACAATAGCGTCTCCAGTTACCAAAGCAGCGGACGCGGTTGTTTTGAATCCTTTAGCAAAAGCAATCACTAGTGAATATACCGGACTACCACAATTTTTTAGAGCGGTTGAAACGGGTCGTGTTAAACTTGGAGAAAAATTAGGCATTCCTGAATATAAAAACTGGGGTTTTATTGACACCAAGTCCACCAACACAAAAGATTTAATTTTTAAAAGAACAGACGAAATATTATCTGCTTTGAGAACCAGAGGCACCGTGCCTGCAGAATTTGCAGCGCTTACGAGAAGAGGCGAAGACTATATAGAAGGATTTAAAAAAACGGCAAATGTATTTTTAGACGACATAGAATCAGTATCTAATCAACTTGCTCGAGACATGGGAGAGACAAGTCGCACCAACACACGACTATTCACCAACAGATTGATAGAAGATGTCGGTAAATATGTAACGGGCGAAGATATTAAAAATTTAAAAAGTTTAAATCCTAATTTAGCTAAATTTGAAGGACCGTTAAACTCTTTAAAAAATAATTTTGATTTAATTAGAAACCATGTGAAAGATGTGATTGATCCTGAAGACCTTAAATCATTGTTTAGAGGAGACATTGATCGTTACTTGAAAAGAAGTTTTGATATCGTTAACAACTCCAGTTTTAGAGTAGATCCAAAAGCAAAATTAAAAGTGGCTGGCATGTTCATGCGAATGATGAGCAGACGTCCTGAATTTGCGGGAAAATCTAGAGAAGAGCTAAAAGGTATTGCTGAATCACAAGTCGATGATTTAATTAACATAGGTTTTAAAGAGGACAAATCCACAGAAGATCTTATAAAAGGCGCTTCAAGTTTTTTATCCAAAGAATTTGGTGTTGTAAAAGATGTGTTAAAACCTGGCGAAGATTTACCGAAAGTTGTCAGACAATTGTTCGGAGAGTCTAAGGATGCAAAGGCACAGTTAATCGATACGATATCTGATTTTGCTACCATCGTTGGAAAAAAAGACACTCTTGATGATATTGCTAGAATTGGTGAGGACGCTGGTTGGATAGTAACAGCCGATAGTGCGGCTGACGCTGCACGTATATTTAGACAAAAAACCGGTATTAGAACAACGTTAGAACCAATAAGAGAGGGAGGAAACGTTAGTAAATTAGTCGGAGACAGTCTTTTAGGTAAAAATAAATACACAACCAGAGAAATCGCTGAAGCTTTACAGGGACAAACTTTGTGGTCAGATTTTTTATTACAAAGTTCTGTTTACAAAAGTTTTTTAGCTCTCAAAGGCGCATCACAATTATCTAAAACAGTTTTAAGTCCAACAACACAAATTAGAAACGTAGAGTCGGCAGCTATGTTTGCACTGGCGAACGGTCATTTTGGAAGAGGCGCAAGTTTAGCCGACTCCATGGGTATAGTATTTAGAGATATCTTTGGTCCAGATGGTAAAATAAGCGCTGACATGTTGGCCGCAAAATCAGCTGAATATAGAGAACTTGGGATAACTAATTCTAACATTATCACTAGAGAAATTAGAGCACTTACTGACGATTTATTAAGAAAAGCAGACACGGGTAGTAAACTAAACAGATCTGAATTACTGCTTAAAACTTTACAAGATCAGTCTGTTCTTGGAAACATGACAAAAATTTATCAAGGTGGCGATGATCTTTGGAAAATATTTGGCTACGAGTTTGAAAAATCTAAAATGTTAAATATCATCAAAGAAGGCACACACTTGGATGATGCTGACAAATATTTTAGAGAAATATTTAGTAGAAGATTTGATAGGTTTATGCCAGATGGCACGACTTTAAAAACAAGAGAACAGGTGATAAAAGAAACAGCTGCTGAAATAATTAAAAACACATATCCAAACTATTCTTACGTTCCAAGTTTAGTGCAAAATCTAAGAAGACTGCCTCTTGGTAACTTTATATCGTTTCCGGCAGAAATGTACCGAACTAGTTTTAATTTAATGAAGTTTGGTTTGCGTGAAATGAGGTCAACAGACCCTCTAGTTAGACAGTCAGGCGCTAGAAAACTAATTGGTTTTTCATCTGCATTAGCAGTTGTAGGTGTATCAAACGAACAGCTGGATGCAATACGAGAATCTTTTGTGGCACCATGGAATAAATCTGGACCGCTTGTGCCTGTCGCTAAAGAAGTAGACGGAGACAAAGTCGTTTATAAGTTTGTAAATTTTGCATATCAAAGTCCATACGATGTAATAGCCGCTCCGTACTATGCAGCTATGACTCAATTTAAAACTGCAAGAGCAGAGGAAAAAGACGTTGATCAGGCAATGCTTAGAGCATTTTTTGGATCAGGAAGAGACCCAGGAGCTTTTACTGCATTAGTTCAACCGTTTGTTGGTGAGGCAATCATCACAGAAAAATTAGCTGACTTGTTTGTCAGAGGTGGAAAAACAAGATCTGGTAGACAAATATTAAGCACCGAGGACACAGTTAGTGACCAAGCGATAAAAGGTGCTGTGCATTTATTAGAAGGCATAACACCAGGCGCGTTTACACAAGCAACAAATTTTGCAAGAGGTATCGCCGGAGAGCAAACAACTTATGGTAAAGATATGAACCCTGGTGATGAGGCGCTTGCTCTGTTTGCAGGTATCAGAATTAACGAGGCCAACATAGGTAAATCTATGGGCTATCAAATTACTAATTTTGTAAACAGTCAACAAGAAGCGCGTCGATTGTTAAGCAAGAATTTTGCAGACTCTAACGTAAACGCTGAAACAATATATCGAGAATACGAAAAAATGTTACGAAATAAATTTGAAAACTTTGGTGAAATTAGAAAAGTATTTGATGATGCACAAAAACTTGGTTTTGACAAAAAATTCATATTCCCTTTGATTGAACGACGAGCTGGGTTTACCAAAAAAGATAGAGCCATTGTTTTTAGAGGAACTTTTTTAGCAGACAGTTTTACAACTATTACAAACGATGCAAGATTTAAAAGAAATCTTAGAGAGAGAAATATACCGTTGACAGAATTTTTAGACATAGATAGATTGAGAGAAATTTTCAGTCGATACAATGGACGAAGATTTGGAGATGGACTATAATGAGTGACCAAGATACAAAGTATGCGCTTGAGGCTCATTTAAAAGAGTGCGAGCTTCGTTATAAAATATTCGAAGAGAAGCTAGATAATTTAAACAGCCACCAGGAGCGCATTAACAAACATACATTCGAGCTGCGTCAGATGATGACGTGGTTTATGGGTGCTGCTGCATCGTTTGCAGCCATATCCATTGTTCTTGGTATTATCTATTTTATCGCAGAGATACTTTAAATCCAACTCTTCAAATCTTCGCCGAGTATTTCATTCGCCACATTAATTTTATTACGCAACGCTTTTACAATTTTTTCATCAACAGTCTTTTCACATATCAGGTCAACATAGGTGACCTTATTTGTTTGTCCTATTCTGTGTGCTCGGTCTTCAGATTGTAGTCTTTTTTCAAGATCGTAATTGTTAGAGTAGTATACTACCGTGTTTGCAGCTGTAAGCGTAATTCCATAGCCGCCCGTCTGTGGGTTTCCTACGAAATAGCGCGCAGGGCCGTTTTTCTCTTGAAATAGAGCAATTTGCTTCTGGCGAACCCTTTGGTCCACTGCACCGTGATATTCGACTGTAGAGGCCTCTCCGTGCGTTTTTTTCAGAGTCGCGACTATATTTTTTATGTCTTCTACATAGTTTGCCCAGATTATGACTTTACCCTCTGTCTCTTCTAACAATGACATCAATTCATCGAGTCGATTGTTTTTTAGGTGTTTAATCGTGCCATCATCTGCCTTAAAATGGCCACAAGTTATCTGATGCAATCGAAGCAACTGTGTCAACACATTCATGGTTGAACAAACTTTGCCGTCAAGTTCGGCAAGTGCGATCGTTCGCATCATGTCGTATGCTTTCTTTTGTTCTTTGGTCAGCTCAACGATTCGTTTTTCAAATACTTTGTCAGGTAAATCTAAACAATCTTCTTTGAGTATTCTATACGAAAAACGGCCAACGGTATCTGATAGCTCACCAAGATTACGATAGCTGTTGTTTGGTCTGACAATGCTCACCGAACGACCGCCAACGTTAATTGTTTGCATATTCGCATAGCGTGCACGAAACGTATAATACGAGCTGTGACCTAGTAAATCGGGGTCTAAAAATTCACACTGTGAATACAAATCAAGAGGGCTTTTGGTAACAGGACTGCCGGTCATGATTCGTTTGTAATGCGCATAACGACTAACTGCTATGACATTCTTGGTGCGTTTAGCAGACGGTGTTTTTATTGTTGTGCTTTCATCGATTGCCATCATCGCACGATATGCAGATAAAAACTTAGTGGCTTCTTCAAGTCCAGGTTTAGAAGAGAACGCTTCGATGTTCATGACAAACAAAGTCAACGATGGATCACGTGTGTCTTGATACAGTTGACTCAACAGTTCTTGATCTTCTTTGCTACGTGATGATGGAGCAACCCACTGAAACGTTCGACACTGTATATGACCAGGTAAATGTGTTGGTATCTCTTGTGCTATCCAGTTTTTGTACACACCCTTTGGTGCAACAATCAATGCGCCGTTAAGTTTGCCTTCATCAAACAACATTGCAATATTATCCAATAATATTTTTGATTTGCCTGTCCCCATTTCACAGAACAAAGCATATACTTTCTTTTTATAGCTCGCCAACAATGCGTCAAGCTGATGTTGATAAGGCTCGGTTTTAAACCGATAGTTAAGTTTTTGTGCCATCCCACCGCCCAATTCTAACTTTATTATTAATTATATATTTCTTTCTTGAAATGCCATATAATCATATCTATATTAATTGTCAAGAAAGTATTTATGACCGTATACTGTATTCAAGAGCCACCCGGCACAGCCGAGGGCAATCCAAGATATAACGTAATGAAAGCGTTATCTTTTGGAGAAGTAAAATTTTTATTTACAGAACGTGCTCAACTCGTTTATAGTGCTGGTTCGTTAATACATAAATTAAGAAAGAAACTAGAAAAATTTAACGATGAAGATTTTTTATTACTTGTTGGGGATCCTGCCATTATTGCTGTTGCATCCGTGGTGGCATCAGAATCTAACAATGGAAAATTTAAGTTACTTAAATGGGATCGAATCGCAAGTAAGTATTATCCGCTATCGGTAGATTTATATAACAAGGAGAAAGAGAATGAATGAAATAAATGATATAGATTTTGAACAAGACCAGTTGGAGAGAGTGAACGATTCTGGTCTCTTAAACATCGCTGATTGCTGTCAAAGGTTGGTCGATCTTGAGAACGAAGCATCCACTCTCGAGGATCAATTGGATCAACGGGCAACGGCGTATCAATGGCTTCGTGACAATAATCTTGGAGATATTATCAAGAACGAAATATCTGCAAGGTTCGGTCGTAACGAAGACGGAAAGGCATTGGAGTTTTCCAAGTTAGCCACCGCCAATGGGTATGAGGTTCAGCAAGATTTAAAAGTTGAGCCAATGACCCTAAAAGCAACTCTTCGGGAACTGCACGAAAAAGGTGCAGATCTACCTCCCGAGGAGATTTTTAAAACGTTTGTTGGTAGACAAGCAAAAGTAACAAGGAAAAAATAACAATGAATAAAGTTCAAAAGAAAACGAACAACGCAATTGCAGCTGTTGATGAAAGTATGTTCATGGCAGATGCGCAAACACAGAGCGGCCTCGAGAACGTAAGTTCTGCCGATGATCTGGCACTTCCATTTTTGAAAGTGTTGAGTCAATTATCTCCGCAGTGTAACAAGACGAGTAATAATTATGTAGAGAATGCTGAACCGGGCATGATTTACAATACTGTCTCTGGCACACTTTTTGATGGAGAACAAGGTATTGATGTAATACCTTGCCACTATAAACGTGAGTTTATAGAGTGGGGCGAACGTGGCAAAGGCAGCGGTGCACCAGTGGCAGTCCATGATGCTGACTATGATATCAGTCAAGCACCAAGAGATGCTAACTTTCAAAACAGATTACCTAACGGTAACGTGATTGATGAAACAGCCAATCACTATGTTTTGGTTGTTGGTGAGGATGGTTACGAGCAAGCGCTTATAACTATGAAAGCTACCCAAAGAAAAGTTTCACGTAAGTGGAACTCCATGATGCTCGGCATTAAGATGCAAGGCAAAGAAGGACCGTTTACGCCTCCTTCTTATAGTCACATCTATAAGCTGAGAACCGTACCGCAGTCCAATGCAAAGGGCACGTGGTTTGGTTGGGACATCCAGAAAGTTGGGCCCGTACAGGACAAAGGAACGTACGACGCAGCGAAACTGTTTTCACAAGGTGTCAGTAAGAACACTGTGAAAGTGTCCCACGAAGAAGAGTCGCAAACAGCGTCTTCTTCATCTTACTAAAACAAGGGCGGCTTCGGCCGCCCTTTTTATATAAAGGGACAGAATGGACATAGAGAAATTTAAAGAAATATTTAGAGGGCTGAATGTTGCCTACGGTAAATTTATACCCTCTGATACCAACGATGCAGGTAAACTGCAGGGGGACAATAAGATTATAAGACAGCCTGACGGTTTACCAGATAAACTGTGGGAAGATCATCTTAACGGCACAAACAGTTTAGGTATCATACCAATTGACGAAAACAACGAGTGTCGTTGGGGCTGTATTGATATTGACAAATACAATGGCTTTGACCACAAAAAATTAATTCAAAAGATTCGAGACAAACAACTACCGCTAATTGTTTTTAAATCAAAGAGCGGTGGTGCACATGTCTTTATGTTTTTCACTGTCCCTGTGAAAGCGAGTCTCGTGCAATCTAGATTAAAAGAGTTTGCTTCTTTTCTAGGTTGTGCGGGCTCAGAAATTTTTCCAAAACAAGTTAAGTTGTTATTGGACAAGGGGCAAACCGGAAACTATTTAAACCTACCATACTTTGGTGGGGACAATAGCACCCGTTGCGCACTAGACGACGAGGGCAATCCTTGTAGTTTAGAATCATTCTATTCTACGTATTTGACTTATGCGCAGAACAACGCGGATGTAGAGTACATTAAACAACCCGATCATTTTGAAGATGGTCCACCATGTTTGAATACTTTGTATCACAATGGTGTGCCAGAGGGCGGACGAGACGAAACCATGACAAACGTCGCTGTGTATTTTAAAAAGTCTGGTAAGACAGAATTTTTATCTGAACTTTTAAATGTCAATAATCAGATGTGTGATCCCCCTTTGTCACAAGGGCAAGTGCAAAAGATAGAACAATCTGTGTCAAAAAAAGAATACGACTATGCGTGTAATAAAGAACCTCTTTGTTCAAACTGTAATCGTCGAGAATGTTTTAGAAGAAAGTTTGGCAAAGGTGAAACAGATTTAGATGTTGCACCAACAGGACTAGAAAAGTATGGATCAGAACCACCGTTGTGGTTTTTATCTTTGGATGGTGTTGACAAACCATTGGAGTTGGAGACAGAGGATTTGCAAAACCAAATACGTTTTCAAAGACGTTGTATGGAACAATTAAGTATCATGCCAAAGATAATACCTGTACCAAGATGGACAGAAAAAATCAGCACGATCTTAAGTAACGCAACATCGACACCAATCAAAGGTGTCAGCAACACAGAGCAGTTTATTGAGTATCTTAAAGAATGGTGCACCAGCAAAGGTGCAGCAGAAACAAAAGAAGAGATAAC
>LULV01000386.1_pt1 | contig 10832 bp, 7 predicted proteins | sample 728081 | NCBI WGS metagenome assembly LULV01 (sample SAMN03860280, study PRJNA289734) | marine metagenome | biome: seawater column; feature: ocean; material: water; isolation source: Red Sea water column Station 108 - depth 25m | place: Saudi Arabia: Red Sea | collected 2011-10-15 | depth 25 m | reverse complement strand
GGCAGAGGGAGAAGGAAGATCTATGAAAGCAGCCGAGATGGCTATTAGTAATCCATTAATTGATGATTATACTTTAAAAGGAGCAAAAGGATTATTAGTCAACATTACTGGTGGTAAAGATCTTAAATTATTTGAAGTTGATGAAGCAGTCAATAAGGTTAGAGCAGAAGTAGATCCTGAAGCTGAATTAATTATTGGCGCTATCACAGATCCAGAACTTGATGGAAAAATGAGAGTTTCAATTGTAGCCACATCTTTAGATGGTCAACAACCAGAAACAAAATCAGTCATTAACATGGTACATCGTATTCAAAATCGAAATCCTGGTTATTCTGATTTTGGAAATACTGCTGGTACAACTTCTTTTAATTTTCAGAATACAAACTCCAACCCTATTTCAGATGGTGCAACTGCACTTAAACTTGAAAATGAGATAGTATCAGAGAGTATTCAGAGGCAGTCAGTTGATGATGTGAACAAGCAGTATCATGAAGAATTGTTAAAAAATCAAGAAGCTGAAAATATTGTAGAAAACATTTCAGAGGATAATGACACTTCTTTTTCACAAGAAGCATTAAGCTCGTCTAATACTGAAGAATCTTCAAATGATTTAAAGGAATTTGGTGTGGATACAGATGAACCAGATCTATTTAATACAGAAAATCAAGCTTCAACATCTGAAGATTTACTTGGATCATCAGATGAAGATCAAGAAGAGGATGATTTAGAAATACCTGCATTTTTACGAAGACAAAAAAATTAATGGTCTTCGAAAAAATAAATGGAAGCCACCATGGTATCGGATGCTCCAAAACATTATCCGGTATTGCTTAATGAAATAATTAGCATTATTACCCCTCAACATGGTGGCACATTTATTGATTGTACTTTTGGTCAAGGCGGTTACACCAAAAAAATTTTAAGTTATAAAGATACCCAAGTAATTGCACTTGATAGAGATATAGAAAGTAAAAAAATTGCAGATAAAATTTCTGAAAAGTTCCCAAACAGATTTATTTTCAAGCATAAAAAGTTTAGTCAATTAGACAACCTCAAACTTAAAAATCTAAAAATCAGAGGCATACTCTTGGATTTAGGTTATTCTTTTACTCAAATCAAAGATCCAAAAAAAGGTTTATCATTTAATTCTGTTGGAGATCTAAATATGCAAATGGGTTTAAATAATTTTTCTGCAAGTGATGCAATAAATAATCTAGATGTTTATGAACTAGAAAAAATTTTTAAATTTTTTGGTGAAGAATTAGAAGCCAAAAGAATTGCTTTTAATATTGTTAAAGAAAGAAAGACAAAAAAAATTGATACAAAAAAATTAGTCGAATTGGTGGAAAAATCAAAAAAAAGAAAAAGTTTTAAGACAAATAACTCCACAAAAACTTTTCAAGCTCTTAGAATTTTTGTCAATAAAGAAATTAGTGAATTAATATATGGTTTAATTGCAGCTACAAAAGTATTAAAAAAAAATGGTATATTGGCAGTTGTAACTTTCCATTCACTAGAGGATAAAATTGTAAAATATTTTTTTAAAAGTTTATCTGAAAAAAAAAGTATATCCCGGTATATGCCAAATATAAATCAACCTGAAACATTATTTAGTATGGTTGAAAAAAAACCAATTACACCATCAGCTAAAGAATTAAGAGAAAATACTCCATCAAGATCAGCAAAACTCAGATATGTAATAAAGAAAAATGATTTTTATAATTTTGAGACAGATATAGCTAAAAAATTCAAAACACTTTTAGATATTGAGAACTTTGGTGAAAAATTATGAAAAAATTTTTTGTTACACTCTTTGTATTTTCTTTAATTTTCTCAACGGCAATAGTTAAAAATTCAACAAAAAGGATTGATGATGAAATATTTGTCTTAAAAGAAAACATCAGAGATTTAAAAAAAAATTTTGAAAATACTAGATTGGAATTTGATTATTTGAGTTCTACTGAAAAATTACTTCAGTTTCAAAATCTTTACTTTGACAATGAATTAATAAAATTTGATATCCAAGAAATTCAAACAATTACTAGAAAAAATAATGAAATCGAAATAGGTCAATTAAGTTTTAATAAAAATGAGTAATAAAAATTCACAAATTATTTTAGAGGATAATCGTAATGATTTTTCTTTTAAAAAAAATAAGTCTAATATTAATATTTCATTTAATAGGATTTCATTTATTTTTTTTATTTTTTTTATAATTTTTATAATTTTTTCTATACATTTAGTACATCTTGGCTCTAGAGATTCCAAAAAAGTAATAAATGAAAATTTGACTAGTGCTTCTAATAAACTTTATAGAGCAGACATAATTGATAGAAATGGAAAATACCTAAGTAAGACAGTAAGCTCAATTGATATTGGCATAAGCACTAGAAAAGTTATTGATAAAAAAAAGTTATTAATTAATCTAAAATATATTTTTCCCAATAAAGATTTTGTCAAAATTCAAAATCAATTGAAAAATAAAAAATTTTTTTACTTAGAAAAAAAAATATCTGAGGAAAATTATGAAAAGGTAATGAAACTAGGTGACAAATCAATTCAACCTGAGGAAAAATTAACAAGAATTTATCCTGAAAAAAACTTATTTAGTCATATTCTTGGTCAAATTGATAATGATAATAACGGAGTCTCAGGTCTGGAAAAATCATTAGACAAAATTTTAAGAAATAGTAAAGAACCTATTCAATTAACAGTAGATAAAGACTTACAATTTTTAATCAGAGAAGAGTTAATTAAATTCAACAAAATTTTTAATACCATTGGAAGTGCTGCAATTTTGATGGATGTAAATAATGGTGAAATACTATCTTTAGTTTCTCTTCCTGATTTTGATCCAAATCAGAGAGAGAAAATCTCAGATTCAAATTATATAAATAGAGTCACTAAAGGTGTCTATGAATTTGGATCTGTATTTAAAACTTTCACATTAGCTGCTGCTCTTGATGAAAAAATTATTACTGTTGAAACAGAATATGTTGATTTACCAAAATCTCTTATGTGTGCAGGATTTCCGATAAGAGAATACGACAAAAAAATCCCATCCAATCTTACCGCTGAACAAATATTAGTTCGTTCTGGCAACATAGGATCTGTTAGAATTGCTCAGCAAGTGGGTGAGGAAAAATTTAAGTCATTTTTATCAAAGATTGGTGTTTTAGAAAAAATTGACTTTGATATTGAGGAAGTAGGAAAACCAATACAATTCAATTGGGGAAAATGTCCACTTGCTACAGCATCATTTGGTCATGGCATTACAACTACATTGCTTCAATTAGCAAAAGCTTATTCTATTGTTGTTAATGGGGGTTATCAAATAAAACCAAAGTTGGTCAAAAATAACAACAATGAAAAAAAAGAAAAAATTTTAAGTCAAGACTTATCAAGAGAAATTTTACCAATCTTGAGAAAAATTGTTTCAACAAAAGATGGAACCGCATCACTAGCAAATGTAAATGGATATGAAATTGGTGGTAAAACAGGAACAGCCGAAAAAAGTGCCGATGGAGAGTATTCAAATAAGAAGATTAATTCTTTTGTGTCAGTATTTCCAACATCTAAACCAAAATTTGTTTTAGCCGTTATGTTGGATGAACCAAAAATAAATGAAAACTATATTTATCATTATAGAGATGGATCAAACATAAAGTATAAAGGGACACCTTTTAATACTGCTGGATGGACAACAGTTGAAGCTACGGGTCAAATTGTTGAAAAAATTGGGCCTATTTTAGCCACAAAATATAGTGAATTTAATTTCTAAATGTTACTTAAAGATTATTTCCCAAATATTGGAAAAAAATATGAAAAGACTTTTTTTTCTGACATCTGTTTTGAGAGTTCAAAAGTAAAAAAAGATAATGTCTTTTTTGCAATTAAAGGCACAAATATTGATGGGAATAATTTTATATTAGATGCAATAAACAAGGGCTCAAAAATTATCGTAACTGAAAAAAAAATAACAAAATTTCCAAATGGAGTATTAATTATTCATTCAAAAAATGTGAGAAAATTATTAGCTGAAGTTTCATTTAAAATTTATAATAAAAAACCATCAAATTTAATAGCAATTACAGGGACTAATGGAAAGTCTTCCGTAGCTGATTTTTATTATCAAATATTAAAATTTAATAAAAGAAAAGTTGCATCAATTGGAACTTTGGGTGTTAAATCAAACAACAAATATATCAATTTATCCAATACAACCATCGACCCAATTCAATTGGGGAAGATATTAAATTATCTTAAAAATCAGAAAGTAGATGATGTAATATTGGAAGCTTCAAGTCATGGTTTAAGTCAAAATAGGTTAGATGGTTTAAAATTTAATTCAGGAATATTTACAAATTTATCTCAAGATCATTTAGATTATCACAAAAATTTAAAAGATTATTTAATCGCAAAACTCTATCTTTTTGAGAAACTTCTATCTATTAAAGGCAATGTAATTACTGATGAAAAAATACCTGAATTTAGAAACATAAAAAAAATTGCATTAAAGAGAAATTTAAAGATTTATTCTATAAATAATCCAAAAAATCATTTTAAAATTTTATCTCATTATTTTTTAGGTGAGAAACAAATGTTAATAATCAAATATAAAAACTTAATCAAAAATATTAAGCTCAATCTTATAGGTAAAATACAACTCAAGAACATAATGATGGCAATTATAGCTGCTCAAAAAAGTAATCTAAGTTTAAATAAAATTTTGGCAGTTATTCCAAAAATAAGATCTGTTGAGGGAAGACTAGAAAAAATTGGCAATATTAAAAATAAATCTAAAGTTATCTTGGATTACGCACACACACCAGATGCATTAAAAATATCTCTTCTTTCACTAAGAGAGCAATTTCCTAATAAAAAAATTGTTCTTTTGTTTGGTTGTGGTGGAAATAGAGATCAAAATAAAAGATCAAAAATGGGTAAAATAGCTTCATTATATGCAGATCAAATATATTTAACAGATGATAATCCTAGATTGGAAAATCCTAAAAAGATTAGAAAAGATATTAAAAAAGGAATAAATAGTAAAAAAATATCAGAAATTTCTGATAGAGCAAAGGCGATTTCTGAAGCGGTAAAAAATTTAACTACAGGCAATATCTTATTAGTTGCTGGCAAGGGTCATGAAAAAATTCAAGAAATTGGTAATCGTAAAATTTATTTTTCAGATAAAAAAATAATTTTAAACGCAATTAAATTAAAAAATTTGAGTTTATCGAATAATTTGAAATTAAATCTTATTAAAGAGTCATCTGGTGATAAAAAATTAAATACAAATTTAACTCTGGGACAAGCTAGAATTAATTCAAAAGAAGTTAAAAAAAATGACATTTTTTTCGCTATACGAGGTAGGAAAAATGATGGAAATAAGTTTGTAGAAGAAGCTCTGAAGAAAAAAGCTTCCATAGTAGTTGTAAATAAAATTAAAAAAAAATTAGATTATAAAAAACAAATAAAAGTAATAGATTCATTGAAATTTTTGACCGAAACATCAACCATTTTCAGAGAGAATATTGATGCAAAGATAATTGCAATAACAGGGAGCTGTGGAAAAACTACACTTAAGGAATTATTAGGCAAAACTTTAAAAAAAATTTCTAAAACAACTATTTCCCCAAAATCTTATAATAACAAATATGGGGTTCCATTAAGCCTTTTTAATTTGAGTAAGAACGATAATTATGGAGTTTTGGAAGTCGGCATGGATAAAAAAGGGGAAATTGATTATTTATCAAAAATTATCAAACCAGACATAAGCGTTATAACTAATATAAATTACGCTCATGCTAAAAATTTTAAGAATATAAAAGATATTGCACTTGCAAAATCTGAAATAATTTCAAATACAAAACCAAATGGTTTTGTCATTTTAAATGCAGATGATAATTTTTTTAGATTACATCAAAAAATAGCTACCAAAAATAATATTAATACAATTTCATTTGGGATCAAAAATCATAAATCTGATGTGAAGTTAATTAGTGTTATTAAAATTGATAATAATTTTAAAATGAATATCAAAGCTAAAGATTTTAACAAAAGTTTTGTTATTTCTAATAATTTTCAAAATAATATTTATAATATTTTAGCTGCTTTAGCGGTAATGAGTATTAATATTGATATTACAAAATTAGATAAAAAAGTTTTTTTTAATTTTACAACTCCCCAAGGGAGAGGAGATTTATCAAGAATAAAAATAAATAAAAAAAACATAAACCTAATAGATGAAAGTTATAATTCAAATCCTTTATCCCTTAAATCTGCGATATTAAATTATGATAAGGTAAAGAGCAAAAAATTCAAAAAGTATCTCTTACTAGGTGATATGTTAGAACTTGGAACTCATTCTAAAAAACTTCACCAGTCAATTGTTCCAATAATTAATAAAACAAAAATTGATAAAATTTTCTTAAAGGGAAACTATATAAGTCAAATATTCAAAAAGATTGTAAAATCAAAAAGAGGTAAAGTTTTTAGAACCAACTCTCAAATGATTAAATTTATTAAAAATGATTTGAATAATAATGATTATTTAATGGTTAAAGCCTCAAATGCGACAGGTTTTAATAAGATGATAAATGATTTAAAAGGAATTAAGTAGATGCTTTATCAATTTTTATTAAACTATGTAGATACGTTTGGATTTTTGAATGTTTTTAAATACTTAACTTTCAGAACTGGTTTATCTGTTTTCACATCACTCATAATAGTTTTAATAATTGGAGGGCCGTTTATAAAATTCTTCTCAAATCAAAAAATTTTAAATCCTATAAGAGATGATGGACCTGAAGATCATATAATTAAAAAAATTGGTACACCAACTATGGGTGGATTAATTATTCTATTAGGTTTACTCACATCAGTAATTTTGTGGGCAGACTTATCAAATATTAATATTTTGTTTTGTGTGTACGTTGCTGTTTCATTTGGACTTTTAGGAGCATTTGATGATTATAAAAAGATTAAGTATAGTAACTCTTCAGGAATTTCATCTAAATTTAAAATAATTTTACAAATTGTATTATCAATTATTGGTGTTGTTATTTATGTAAATTTTATAGATTACCAAAATATAACTAATTTATATTTTCCATTTTTTAAAAACTTAATCATTAATCTTGGTTGGTTTTTTATTCCTTTTGCAATATTTGTAATTATTGGTTCATCTAATGCAGTTAATTTGACAGATGGTTTAGATGGTTTGGCAACTGTTCCAGTAATTTTGGTGGCAGCATGCTTTGCATTTATTAGTTATGTAACTGGTAATATTGTATTTTCAGATTATCTACAAATTCCTTACATAGAGGGAACTGGAGAGGTAGCGATATTTTGTGGAGCTATAATAGGTTCATGTCTTGGATTTTTATGGTTTAACGCACCTCCAGCTAAAATTTTTATGGGCGATACAGGTTCATTGTCTTTAGGAGGGTCTTTAGGAGCTGTTGGAATAATAACAAAACATGAAATAGTTTTAGCAATCACTGGAGGCCTTTTTGTATTAGAAGCGGTTTCTGTAATGGTTCAAGTTATTTCATTTAAACTTACTGGAAAAAGAATTTTTAAGATGGCTCCTATCCACCATCACTTTGAGAAAAAAGGTTGGCCAGAGTCGACTGTTGTAATAAGGTTTTGGATCATTTCTATAATTCTTGCAATGATAGGATTAGCTACTTTAAAATTGAGATGAAAAAAAAAATTGAAAATATTTTTTTGAAAAAAAAAATATTAATCTATGGTCTTGGAAAAAGTGGAATATCATCTTTTAGATTTTTAAGAAATAAAGCTGACATTTATCTATTTGATGATTTAAAAAACATACATCCAAAACAAATTTCTAAATTAGAATTATCAAAAATAAAATTTGACATAATTATTATAAGCCCAGGTATCAATATTTTGAATTGTAAATTATCTAAATTTCTAAAACTTAATAAGAAAAAAATTTATACAGATTTAGATGTATTTTTTACTTTTTTCAAAAATAAATGCATTACTATTACAGGTACCAATGGAAAATCTACTACTGCTAAAATTTTATATGAAGTTTTAAAAAATCAAAAAAAAGATGTGAGACTTATTGGGAACATTGGAAATCCTCCATTAAATGAAAAAAAAATATCAAGAAATACAATTTTTGTAATAGAGGCATCTTCTTACCAGCTTGATTACAGTCAGTTATTTAGTTCAAAATATTCAATAATCTTGAATATTAAACCCGATCATCTTGAAAGACATAAAACTCTTCAAAATTATGTTGATGCAAAATTTAAACTTTTAGACTCTCAATCCAAAAGTTGTTTAGCATTTGTAAAAAGAGATGACGTACTAATTTCGAGAAAATTAAAAACTAAAAAATTTAATTCTAAGATTGTTAAAGTAAATACAAAAAAAAATTACAATGATTTTCTGGAAATCAAAAATAAATATTTTTTAACTGAGTCAAATAGAGAAAATCTATCTTTCATTATAGAATTGGCAAAAAAATTAAAACTAAAAAACTATCTTTTACAAAAAACGATTAAAAATTTTAAGGGTTTGAAATATCGCCAACAAATTATTATTCAAAATAAGAATCTCACTATTATAAATGACTCAAAATCCACCAGTTTCTCATCTTCTGTCGGAATGTTAAAAAAAGCCTCCAACATATTATGGTTATTGGGTGGTATTTATAAAAAAGGTGACAAATTAGAATTAAAAAAAAAAGATTTAAGTAATGTTACCGCTTTTATTTATGGAGAAAATAAAGATTTTTTTATCAAACAGCTTAGAAGAAATAGATCTATTAAATATACGATATTATTTAGCCCTTGTGCAGCGTCGTTTGATAGTTTTAAAAACTTCGAAGAAAGAGGTTTATATTTTAATCGATTAGTAAAAAGATTTATGTATGGAAAATAAGAATACTTTATTTGGTATCTATTATGATTGGTGGAAAAATATTGATAAGTTTCTTTTTTCCTTGATTGTTTTATTATTTTTAACAGGTCTATTTTTTTCCTTAGTTTCCACATCATTAATTGCCTCTGATAAATTAGATACAAATGATTACCAATTTTTTTTTAAACATTTAGTTTTTATTTTGTTAGGGATGATTATAATTTTTTTATTATCTTCAATTAAAAAAGAACAACTTCTAAAATATTCTTCTCTATTCTTTTTTTTATCATTAATATTTTTAATTTTAGTGCCTATAATTGGGGTAGAGGTTAAGGGTTCAAAAAGATGGATAGATCTATACTTTCTGCCTAGATTTCAACCGATAGAGTTAGTAAAGCCATTTCTTATCATTTTTATAAGTTTGATATTGTGTAGCCAAAAATTTAGCAACATTTATTTAAAGTATTTATTTTCTTTTATAATAACTTTAGGTATTGCCTTATTATTATCATTACAGCCAGATACATTAAAAATAGATTAATATCTTTTTTAAACTCTGAAACTGGAACTTACAATTTTCAATCAGACAAAGCTTTAGAGTCTATTACTAGTGGAGGCTTTTTTGGGAAAGGTATAGGCGAGGGGACTTTAAAAAATAGAGTTCCAGAGGCTCATACAGATTATATCATTTCAGTTATTTCTGAAGAGTTTGGTGTAATTGCCATAATTTTAATCTTTTTATTGTTTTTAGTATTTATTTACTCAGTGTTTAAAAAAGTTAATTTTGAAAATGATGAAACTATTAAATTAATTTTAGTTGGATCTGTAAGCCTTATATTAATGCAAACTATAATTCATATTGGAGTAAATATTAGATTATTTCCTACAACTGGTATGACATTACCATTTATAAGTTATGGTGGTTCCTCAATAATTAGTGTTTCAATTTTATCTGGAATAATTTTGAACTTTACAAAAAGAAATCTAAATTAAAATGAATAAAAATTACTTGATAACTACAGGAGGATCAGGAGGCCATGTAATCCCCGCAGTGATACTTCATGAACATTTATCTAGAGATGCAAAAGTAATAATCACAACCGATAAGAGGGGCTTAAAATATTTAAATGATGAAAATTATCAATTAAGAATTATTGATACCCCAAGGTTAAATAATATATTTTTATTACCAATCAATTTCGTATTAGTAATTATACTGACAATAAAATCATTTTTTTTATTAAAAAAAAATAATATTGAAAAATTATTCTCTACTGGGGGCTATATGTCTCTTCCATTGTTAATAGCGGCAAAATTCTTAAGATTAAAGATTTACCTGTTAGAACCTAATCAAGTTTTAGGTAGAGCAAATAAATTTTTTTTAAGCTCATGTGAAAAAATAATTTGTTACAAAGAAAAGATAAAAAATTTTCCATCAGAATATAAAGGTAAAATTGAAACTATATTTCCCTTAGTTAGAGAAAAATTTTATAGTTTAAAACAAAAAAATTTTAATAGTCAAAAATTAGATTTATTGATTGTTGGAGGAAGTCAGGGAGCGAATATTTTTGATATTAATCTCAAAAATAAAATTGTTAATATTTCAAAAAAACACTCAATTAGAATTTTACATCAAACAAATGAAAAAAATATTCTCAATTTAAAAAATTTCTATGACGAAAATAATGTTGAATGTTTAATCTTCAGTTTCAATAAAAACTTTGAAGAGATAATTAATAATTCAGATGTTTGTATAACAAGATCAGGTGCTTCAACATTAGCTGAATTATCTTTATTAAACATACCATTTATTGCAGTGCCGTTACCAAATTCTAAGGACAATCATCAATTTGAAAATGCTTTATTTTATAAAGAAAAAGAATGTTGTTGGATTCTTAATCAAGAGACATTCGAGGATAATATAGAGC
>LULV01000619.1_pt1 | contig 10837 bp, 18 predicted proteins | sample 728081 | NCBI WGS metagenome assembly LULV01 (sample SAMN03860280, study PRJNA289734) | marine metagenome | biome: seawater column; feature: ocean; material: water; isolation source: Red Sea water column Station 108 - depth 25m | place: Saudi Arabia: Red Sea | collected 2011-10-15 | depth 25 m | reverse complement strand
TACAGGAGGTTCTCCCATTACGTCCAGTTGTTCTGCGAAGTCTTTTAACTTATATGTAAACTGTGGAAATTCAAATGTCAGGGGATCAAAGAAAATGTTTTTAGATGACATGGCACCAGTTCTAAGTTTTTCTAGAATATTTGTATTCTGCTTAAAAGCATAAGACATAATCTTGGTTCCTGTATCTTCGACACCAGATTCAAGTTCTGTTTTACTTACACTATCTTCTTTATATTCTGCGTATGCTTCTTGCTTGATTAGTTCATCAATTGACCTAAAGTAATGTCCATCAAGTGTTTCATAAAAAAGATATCCTGCTGTTGAGTCTTTTTTACCACTGGCAGGAATTGCCTTGGCTGCTAACCATGTTAGTACAGTAAATGGTTTTCTGAGATTACCAATAAATCCATATTGATTTTTAGAATCGTCAAGGTTTTCACTTGGTAACTCAACTAATAAAAATTCTTTGGCAATTTGTTTTACAGATTCAGAAATCTTTTGAGTAGTTGGATATTTCTTTGTTACTCTGGCAGTTTCATTTGTAATTGCAGCTTTAGAAACTAAATTCAATGTAAATACTTCCTTATTACCATCAGCAGCAGATATATCACTAACACCACCAACATAAAGTGGATTACTACTCAAATCAATTCCATCACCGATACGAGTTTTTAATTTAACGGATACTCTTTCTCCACCAACAATAGGTAAACCTTGTAATATTGCTTTCTTACCACCAGTTCCTTTATAATCATCGACATCACCACCACCAGAACTCATAACCAATACTTTGGCAGTTAATGTTGGAGAAAATAAATCTTCAAAATATTGAAAAGATATCACACCAAATCTAAGGTCTACGGTTTTAGAACCATCGTTAGACTCGATTATAAATTCTTCGTATCTTGCTGCTTGATCTGCTGCCATGTTATACGTACGCTAATGAGGTTAGTATGTTTTCTTTATGCATAGTATTTAACACCTGTTCTTTGTTAGGTGCATCATCAAGTGTTCCATCACCTCCAGATGAAACTATTACTTTTCCTTGTCCCGTAGCTGCCTTCTCTTGTGCTTCTTGACCAAATAATGGCAGTAATGCCTTCATAAGTTCACCTTGCATTTGTGCCTCTTTAGATTTTTCTTCAACATCTCCAGAAGAAGAAATATTTTCTGTAGTTGCAGCTTTATTACTTGGTTTTGGATCAACTTTTGCTCTATAAGATCTACCCCTTCGGTGTCGTCTACCTCTGGTCTTTGCTTCTACACCTTTGAAAGAAACATGGATATGATCCATATGGTCAGCATCAGTTTTCCACTTTATTTCATTAATACCATATTTCTTCTTATTAGTCTTAAGCATTGCAGCGATCTTATCTAATCCCTTTTCACCTTGTCCTAAGATAGGAATATCAAGTGCTTCACCAAAATTATGGAAAGACTTGGCAGATCTCTGCATTACAGCTTCTTGACCAGAACCAGTGTAACCTTGTTCTATATTGAAATCTGGATGCTGCCAGACAGCAACACCCTGTGAATTGAGGAACTTACCAAGAGCAACTGCTGCCTGATAACCCTTAGTTGGTTTAGTTTTTGCTTTACCATCACCAGACATATCACTATTCTTATCGTTAGACTCTTTATCTTCTGGGAAATCTTCTTCGTTATCTTCTATCTCATTATCCTTTTCCTTATTCTTATCCTTTTTATCTAACAACTTATCTTTGTTTACTTTTTTATTCTCTAATTTATTATACTTTTCATCAATATCCTTTGGATCTTCATAGTCATATCCCCACAATGCATTAAAAGCATTACCCATTCTTTGGAACATTTCACCCCATCCCTCTGTCATACCTTTAAATATTTGTGCTATCCCTTCTTTATCTAATGGTTCTCCTGTAAATAAAGACTTACCTATTTTCCAGAAAACTCGGATTATACCCCACGTTACTTTGGCAATCTGTTTAAAAACTGACATTATGCCATCAAAATATGCTTTCGCTCTTGGTAATATTTTTTTAACATGTCCAACAAGTTCAGGTATTTTACCTGCTAACCATCCTGTAAGAACAGCTCCAAGAGCCATGATAACACCTTCCAACATGTTACCTGCCTTTTCCTTGGCAAACCTAGCAACTGGGTTTTCTTGTCCTTCTTTTTTCTCTACTTTTAGACTTGCTGCTTCATCTTTTTTCCTTTCCTGACCTTTAATCATTGCTTCTTGAGCTTTCAAAAACTTTCGTCTCTTCTCTACAAAATTACCTTTCTTACCTAGAAGTTTAGATATATTAAGAACAGTAGTATTAATACTCTTCATTTGAAGAGTTGAGTTTCTTAATTGATTTTGATTAACCTTTGGTAGTTCTACTTTTGCCATTTATCTTACCTCAAAAGTGTGCTGTGCAATTATACTGAATTGCAGAGAATAAAGTGTAGAAATTACTAGGATTATTAGATGGAATTGACTTAGATGCAGTGCTTCCAGTACTACTAGGTCTAGGATTAGGACCTGAAGGACCGCCCATACCACCTGCATTAGCAACAGGTAATGGTGGAATGACAAATGTAGCTTGAGACTTTGGTTTTTCTTGAACAAATGTTTTATCTTTTGTAATTCCTTGCACCTTACCAGTAGGAGTCACTCCAGAAATTTGCTCTTCATACATTGCTCGTACTTTTGGTGAGAAATTCATATAATTACTCTCAGACATTCTCTTTGATATTCCAATCATTTTCATTTGATCTTCAGTAAGTTTATCACCTACAGGTTGACCAGCGATTAAATTAGCTTTAAATTTAGTACCCGTACCCTTCATATCACCAACTACATTATTTTTATTAGTGATATTTGCAGACTTACCTTTCTTTTGTCTCTCTTGTTCTTTAAGCCAACTTTTCTTTAGTGCTTCCTCAAAACCCTCGTCACCTTCTTTTAAACCATTTATAGATGTGTCTGAAGCATCATAATTTGCTCTCCACTTATCATAAGTCTCACCTTTTCCTTTTTTATTCCTTCTTTTATTTCTCCTGCTCTTTCTTCCAGACGACACTGATGATACCTTCTCAGTTTTGTCTTCACTATCACCAAATCCTAAGAATCCTGCTATTGCTCCGAAGGTATTAGAAATTTTCTTCTTAACGTTTTGCACAAAATCAACCATTTTCTTTATGGTTTTAAAGACTTTTTGTGCAATACCATAAACAAAATCTATAAATTTCTTGATTATACCTCCAACAAATTCAAATCCTTTCTTTAAGAAATCAACTATAGTTCTTATAGTTTTCAACAGGCTGCCAGAGATTATGTTTATGTTCAGCATGAGCAGTTTAGGTTAATGAAGGAAGAAGGATTAAATTTTTGTGAAGCGGGTCAACAAGTAGCTATGAGTCCCGACTGGTTTAAACCAAAAATCAGAAGTAACGCTAAAACTGTCCCAGCAGGAAGACATGCAAAGCCTGATGATATTGAAATTACGGGTTTAGTGCCAGAAGAAAAAATTGATGCTTTACTTTGGAAAGCTATGCAAAAGTATTGTCTTTTTGAGGGTAACAAAAATAAATGCCCTTATGAATTAAAAGACTTAACACCCCACATTCCTACTGGTTATAAACCTACTACTAAAATCAAAAAATATGTTGAAGATGAAATTCATAAGGTTATCAAAACAAATAAATATTTACCAGAAACAGAAGACATACGTCTTCGAGGAGTTTTTGATAAAAATTACGAAGGTAGATATATTAAAAGAAATTTTGTTAAAGATGGGCTTGATGGAAAAAATGAGAGAGCAGGTTACAGGACTGTGCATTTTTGGTATAACTCTGACTTAGATAAACCTTTTATTAGGTTTATGAAAGTTTTTAACTTTGATCCGGAATGTAAAGATTATGTTCAGCACAATTTTAATGGCGATCTTGAGAATTTTTGTGCAGGTAAGACAAATTTTAAACTTGCATCTTCGTAAAAAATGTCTACACTCGTGCAAATTGATTTCCCACACGATACTCGTCCTCTATGTCTACACTCGTGCAAATTGATTTCCCACACGATACTCGTCCTCTTTTAGCAGAGGTGAGTCAGAATTGGAGAGACTTTTATATAGATACTAGTCGTCGTAGAGATCTTTATCATTTGCACGGACAAACATACAGTATTTACATTTGTCATGGTAATCAAAGATATACGCCCAACGCTTGTAATTTTCCATTAATTGATTCAACTATTACCTCGCTCATGGAAGAGTGGGGTGGAGAGTCTTTTAAACGAGCTATAGTTTATTTAGAACCTAATGGCGAAGTTTTTCCTCACCCAGATGCTGGTAATCATTACAAAGATAAAGATAGATTTCACTTAGTTTTATTTGGATCTTATGACTTTACTGTAGGTGGTATTACAAAAACCTTAAACGAAGGAGAGCTGTGGTGGTTTGATAACAAAAAGGTTCACTCTGTAAAAAATTTACTTGATAAACCTCGTATTTGCGTTATCTTTGATGTGTTACATGGTTCCTCATGGAGAGATAAAAAACTTCTTGCATCTTCGTAAAAAATATACTATTATAACAATGTAAGTTGCCTTTGGGACTTACATAACCTCGCTTAAATTGAAAAGGAGAACGATATGACTCGTTTTGATACCAGCGTCTTTGACGCAATTGAAAATGTGATGCTTGGTAATATCCAGCATCTCACCCGCCCATTGAAATCTTTACTCCCATATGATGTAATTCAGCGCGATGAAGACGGTCGCATTATTATTAATGTTGCTGTGGCTGGTTATACTAAAGACCATCTTGATATTACTTGGAACGATGGTCTACTTACTGTAGAGGGTAAAGGTCTTCCGTATGCTGAGGAGTTTAAGGTCGTTTATAACGGTCTCTCTAAGCGTGCTTTTAAGGCGCAGTTCCCAGTGTCACCTTTGTACGAGATTGATGAGGTCACTCTCGATAACGGTATCCTCTCTATCGCATTGAAGCGTAATGAAGATACTACAACTAAGGTGGATATTAAGACAAAAAGCGATAACGGTTTTACTACTATCGCGGCTTAATAAGAGGCGGGGAGGGAGTAATCCCTCCCCTACTTTAATGTATTTATCAAAAAATAATTTAGATATATTTGAAAAAGAAGGTGTTTTACTTCTTGAATTTATACTTTCAGCTATTGAAGTTAAAAAATTACGCGATGAATGCAGTCGTTTAGCCCTATCTGAAAGTGATGACTCTTACGTAGAAGAAGTTACAGAACATCCTCGTGCATTGTTAGGTGTTACTAAAAAGTCTAAAATTTTTGATAACATTTCAAAATCAAGTCTTTTTTTACCTATCGCTAAACAGATACTTAAAACTTCAAATGTTTACTTGCATCAAGCAAAGGTAAATATGAAAGCTCCTTTTAGAGGACGTTCGTGGGCTTGGCATCAAGACTATGCTACTTGGGGACCTATTGATAATTGTCCATCAGACAATATGTTAAATATTTTTTTATTTTTAGACGACATCACAGAGCTTAGTGGATGTCTTTACGTTATAAATCGCTCTCATAAAGAGGGTGTTTTGTCTGGTCAATGGGAAAATAATGTAGCATATCCTCTATTTAGTACTGCGGACAATATTGTTTCAAAATTATTTAACAATGGAGTCACTCCCTTAGTGGGTGTCGCAGGAACAATCGCGTTAGTACACCCTAGTAGTGTTCATGGTTCAAATGTAAATTTATCTCCAAAATCTAGATGGCTTGTGCATTTTGGGTATAATAGATGTGATAACCACCCTATTAAAATTAATTACAACAGGAAAGATGTTCAAGCAAATAGAGATTTTACTCCTTTAAAAGAGTTGTAAGGAAGTCAATATGTTACTTACAGAAAAAATTAGTATTGATTGTAATGATGATGCATTACTTAAAATTATTACAAAAATTACTGATTGGACTCCTTGGGTTATTACAAGAAAAGATAAACTAGGTCACATAAATTTTAATTATAACGGAGAGCAAACAAACTGCGGTATGTATTCTGCTTTTCTCTCTGATTATTGGGATTTGTTACTATCTGTTTCTCCTAATCTTGAAAAATTTAAACCTAATCTCAAAAAATCTTGGATTACTAAAACTATTCCAAATGGAGGAATTTTTCCTCACATAGATTATCAGCGACGTTCAAGCACTTTACTTCCATTAGGTAAAAACAAAGGTGTAGTAAACTATCATTTTCACTATTCACTTCCACCGTTTTGCACTATTAAATATAAAGGACCAACTAGAATTAGAACTAATATAACACATAGTTCTATCAATAAGTCTACTGAACCCCGATTTGTAATTCAATTTTACGAGAAATAAGATGGATTTATTAATTAGTATTTTTTTCGCTTTCATACTTTATATGATCTTAATTTTTCCTTTCGTTGCGTTTTGTATGGCGGTAGTCCGAAAAGTATTTAATGAAGATTGATGCTACTAAATTAATGAATATTAATCTTGCAAAATGCTTTCAATTTTCTTATAATTACATCATTGAAAAATTATGGAGGTCATCATGCGTCAAGCGGGTTTTGTTCCAAAAAACCATGACTCAGGTGTATACTGGGTTCGAGCAAGTAGTGGTGCAAGCAAAGATGTACAGCATATGCAATCAATAGAAGAACAAGTTGCTTTCTGGCTTACTTTAATTTTGCTTCTTGGAGGCAGTGCTCTTCTTATTTTAGCTTTTCTTTTTTCGGGTATATTTTAATGAAAAACATACTCTATTCTGTTTACAAGACACATCCCGAGTGGGATTTAGATCGAGACTATTATGGTCCGGCAATAACTACATCTTATGAACAGGATGGGGTTATCTATGTTACAAACGGTGAGTATCTTACTCAAGTGAATTACTGCCCCTTTACCGGTAAAAAAGGGGCAGTAACTCCTGAGTATAATCGTGAAGATACTTTTTATAAGCAACTAAATTTTTGGGAATGGGGATGAGTGAAGATTTTATTACTCTTAACAAGCGTGAGTTAAAACTGCTGAAAGCATACATGGGTCATCATGGTTGGAATGATTTACTTGTTACTTATCCAAATGAAGATACACTTTACAATGATGATGCAGTTGCAATAAAAAAATACGGTGGTCTCAGACCAAAGTTTAAGATGACGGCAAGTGAGATAGACACTTTTAGAAACAAGATAGGCATATGATGGCAAAGAGAAATTTTGGCGAAGTAGTAAGTAAATGTGGTGTTTGTGGTATTAACGAATGGGACTCCTGTGGCGGTAAGCCTGCTATATGGCCCTGTAATGTTCAAAGTTGTCCGTATGAAAACCCACTTTCTCAAAACATTTCAATCAATGAAGAAACCTGGTCAAAAATTGGTTCTGGTCTAGGTCAAATTGATTTTTAGGAGGAATCATGTCAGATCCTACAATATCTGAAAAGATGAAAGATTTAAATAAAACATTAAAACCTAAAGAGGAAAAGATGGAGACACAAGCAGATTTAACTAAACAACTTGATAGCATTCTCGGTAATCTTCGAGATGTTATTAATAAGCGTAATCAAAAAATTGCCGACCTCCGGGCGGAAATTGAAAAATTAGAACAGGAGAATACTGAGCTAGACGGAAAAATAAACAGTATTCTTTCGGACATTTAGAGTATTCTCTTTCAACTAAAGTTTGCTAAACGCTTTTAAACTTGGTAAGATTTATTTCTCGCTAAGAAAGGAGATCAGCAATGTTTAAGATTTTTAGTTTAAAGACAATTGATCCTGCTAGTGGTGTTACACAAGCAGCCACATTTCGCCAGCGAATTGCTTGGTTGATTGCAGGTTGTCCGATACGAGATCGGAAAGTTGTTGAGCGTTTTATCGAGAAGAAGCAAAAAGAGAAAAATGAAAATTTTGCCCGCGCAATATCAAGTTCTAACACTTTTTCATTGCCCAGCAGTTAAAATTTTTCTATAATAATAAAAGATTGAGAGACAAGAGCGCCCCGGCGGGCGGGGACGTAAATAGCAGCCCGTGGACAATTAGAGCACCAAGTCCTAAAACGTGTTCTAGTGGATACAAACCCACTATAGCGGTTTGACTGGTAAAATAGCTTTGGAGAGATTCTACCAAGCTGCGTGCAAGTTGATCACTTGCCCCTCTACTGCGAAGTAGACAGTATACACGGTAGTCTGGCTGCGGAAGTTATTCGATACGAGCGGGTTGGGGGCGACGTATCATAGTTATGCGGGTCGAGCGCTGTGCATTGTCGCCTACCACTGCACACAGAGCGCTCCCCAGAAGGCAAGGAGCACTACACGCTGAGTTCGGTCGTGACTCAAAGGCAGGGTGCTTCACTCGGCAGGCGGATTGGCGGGGGCCATGTCGGGATTGTGAGTTATGCAGGGAGGAACTAGTTACCCTATCTCCGAGTATAAACGGGTAGCAAGGCATGATCTGGCTCGGAGCACTCGCCGACCAAAGTTCCTCCCGCCTTAAGTTTTTAGTTGCTTATTGGTTAAAAGTTTATTATAATAAGTTTACAAGATGAGGGAAGGGAACGCCTCGACTCGGTTCCCATGTTTCAGAGCTTTGAAGGGAAAACAAATGGCTGAAGCAAATACGAGCGAAGAGAAGACCCCGAACTACACAGATGAAATGGTGGAAACCGCCGTTCAGATGTATCAGGAACTCGGCAATGATGGTCTCGATGAGATCGCTGAGGCAATTGGAAAGAACGTCCGTTCGGTCCGTTCTAAGTTGGTCAGGGAAGGTGTCTATGTGGCAACTCCCAAGAAAGCCACGAAGAAGGTGGACGGTCCTTCCAAGAAGGAGTTGCTCCGTGACATTGAAGCTACCGGATTCGATGTTGCTGGGTTCGAAGGAGCCACTAAGTCTGCGCTGACGCGCTTGCTTGGAGCAATTGCCAACTAAGTAGTACTACTGAAGGGAGCGAAGCCATAATTCGCACTTATATTAGGGTAGCCAGTCCCTACCTTCCTTCCAGCGAGTGCTATGTAACTGGTCGTATTTAAAATAGCCGGTATGCTAAGGTAGAATTGGTAACATGCTCCTTAGACACGTTAGCGAAAGACGTTCCCGACATGAAAAGTCGAAAAATACATAGTTAGACCTACTTGAGGTCAGTCGTAATGCCGGGCTATGGCATATCGTCAAGTATACAGACGGGTTTGGTTTATTCCTTAAAACCACGCATTCGTAAGCGCGTTACTCTTACGGAGATGAACAAGCTATTCATCGTGGAGACGGGGTATTGTATTACAATATCCCGTTTTTCATTTGCAACTTCCTTAAATTTTTGTTATTATTATCACACTGAAACAGAGGAGCTACTAATGCCTAAATTTAGAATTTATGTGCCTGTTAGAGCTAATGAAATCTATGAAGTTGAGTGTGAAAGCAAAGAGGCTGCTGAAAAAATGTGGGAAGAGGGTTTAGATCATGGGCATTTTGTAGGCACTACTGAATCTTATGATTATTCGGATGTTATGGGAATTGTAGTTGAGGAGCATAGCTAATGCCTAATTGGTGTGAAAATCGAGTTTGCTTTAAGCATAGCGACACTACTAAACTAGCAGAGCTTGATGTAGCTCTTAGAGAGGGTAAAGCACTTCAATATCTACATCCAATGCCGAGCGAGTTAGAAGGGACTACTGCCCCTTCTGATACTCCAAATTGGTATGATTGGTGCGTTAATAACTGGGGCACTAAGTGGGACGTGCATGATGAGGCTCCTGACCTTTACTCTGCTAATGGTCGGCTCTACTCTTTCTTTCAGTCAGCCTGGGCACCTCCGATTGCAGCTTTTGAATTTGCAGAGCGTAACGGTTGGAAGATTGAAGCATCTTTTTGTGAGCCTGCGGTAGATTTTATTGGTGAGTATAAACATGGTGTAGAGAACACTTACTCTATGAATGACGCTCCCGGACATCTTAAAGAAGAATACGACGACATCTACGACTGGTTTTTTGATGAGGACGATGATGGGTAAAATGAAAGCATACATGATGGAGCTGCAAGAAGAAGCAGATTACGCCATCTCAGAAGGTGCAAACTCTGCGGCTGAAGTAATTATGCACATGCGTAATTCTGGAATGCCTCACGTTGATGAACACTGGGTGACAAAATATTATACGGAGAGGTGTGGTGAGTCCTGAAGAACTTTTTCTTGGCATTTTTGCTGCTGGACTTTTAACTTTACTATGGTTAGCATTGGGACTCGTACTACAATGGATATAATCTTTGACATAGATGGCACACTGTTGGACATCTCACATCGGTTGAGACACATCAAACAAAAACCTAAAAATTGGAAAGCTTTTCGTGATCCAAAAGAGAAGACTTTTGATGTGCCTATCATGCCTGTGATTAGAATAGCAACTGCACTTGCATACGCTCCGTATCCCAAGAACAGACTAATCTTTGCTTCTGGCAGGCTAGAGTCAGAGAGACATGACACTGTTCGTTCATTAAGTAGCTGGTTTTTACTTGATGGTTGGCATGATATACATAATATCCTTGATTTTGTTGACGACTACACTGTGCGTGAAATGCCTACTCGTCCTCTTTACTTGAGAAAAGACGGAGACTATCGTAGAGATACTATTGTGAAACGTGAGATGTACGATCAGATGCTTGAAGATGGATATAATCCTAAACTTGTATTTGATGATCGTCCGTCTGTATTACGAATGTGGAGAGAGATTGACGGACTTAAAGTTGTAGATGTTGGTGACGGGCTTGAGTTTTAACGGTTTTTAACTTGCATGTTCGTCTAAATTTTAGTACAATACTTAAACGCTAAGGAGACGACCATGAATCACTTGGAGAGGTTTCAAAT
>LULV01000367.1_pt1 | contig 10889 bp, 8 predicted proteins | sample 728081 | NCBI WGS metagenome assembly LULV01 (sample SAMN03860280, study PRJNA289734) | marine metagenome | biome: seawater column; feature: ocean; material: water; isolation source: Red Sea water column Station 108 - depth 25m | place: Saudi Arabia: Red Sea | collected 2011-10-15 | depth 25 m | reverse complement strand
GTAAATCCCAACCATGACCAATTAACATTTTCTAAAAGTATTTTAAATAGATTATAACCCGTCGTCTGGCTCTTCCTCTGGAAGATATTGATTAATTTTTTCTACAGCTGCTTCTTCATCTATTTCTAACGCACATGCTATTTCACTTGCTAAAGTCATCCTTGCTTTTGCGAGCATTCTTTTAAGTGCAGGTGATATTCCTTTATTAATTTGTGCATGTGAAAGATCTCTTACGACTTCTGCAACCTGTATAACATCACCAGATGTCATTTTTTCAGTTAAAACTTTGTACCATCTACTCCAGTTTGTACCTGCCTCTTCAGGTTTTTCCTTAAATATTGGAAAAACTTTTCTAGACACTGCACTTTTCGAAATTACTGGTCTTATAACTTCATCAACAGCTTCAACAGGAACCATTACTGTTAGACCATCCATTAAAACTTCAATTTCAAAATATTGAATTCTTTTTGATTTTGGTTCACCATCAACAAAAATCTCAACATTTTTATTTACTTTTCGAATTACTTTTGCTGCACCATGATGTGGATGAACAACAAATGTGTTTGGTTTATATTTTTCCTTTGGTTTTTTAGCTTTTGTTGCCATAGATTAAAACATTAGTATAGATTGAAAACTATTTAGCTACCATTTATGTAACTAAAGCCAATGTTTTTTAGAAGGGTGTCAAAATATTCTCTTAGTTGTTGTGCTCTGTTTCTACCAATTCCATCGACTTCAAATAGCTTATCAGTAGATGCTAATAATAAATTAGGTAATGATTTAAATTTTGACACTAAAGAGTCATGTAAATTATCTGGAAGTCCTGGAAATCTTGCAAGAACTCTATATCCTTTTGGAGTTGATACTTGATCTAATGGTTGCATATACAAAAGGTTCCCCAAAGTTTGTATTGAGTTAAGTTCTTCGTAAGTTAGGTTAGAAATTTCATCAGCAGCTTTGTTAATATTCCTAAATTTTCTAGTAGGTAAATGATCTTTTAATACCAGGTCTAATGTTTGTCGAACACCTGACTCTAATGAATCTATCTGAATCATAACTAAGCCTGAATCCTCACCCAAGTTTTCAGCTTCATTTCTTACTTGTTCAGATAATCTACCTAGTAATTCCCCCCTTTGAACAACCTCCAATACCTGCTGATTTGTTATAGAGTTTTCAATTTCTAATTCACCTAGCTCAAATACAGCATCATCAAATCTTCTTCTGGTTCTATCAATAGATTGAAGAGACTCATTAACTCTTCCAAGAATCATTGAGGACTCCTCTAATTCATTAACTTCGTCTTTTGAAAATACTTTAACAATTCCTGATTCATCAGAAACAGCAATTACATTTAGCTCCGTTTCAACTGATACTCTATGTGCTGTTCTGTGCCTTGTCCCAGTTTGAGAAGTATCTATTTCGTCAGATGGATTTAAATGAACATTTGCTTTTAAAATCTGATTTACATTTTGATCAACTACAATGGCTCCATCCATTTTTGCAAGTTCACCTAACATTTCTGGTGTAAAGTCACAATTTGTTAGATTGATACCTCCTGAAGAAATTCTTTCTAATTTTGTTGAATTACCAACGACAATTAATGCTCCAGTTTTTTTATCGGCAATTAAGTCGACACCCTCTCTTAAAGGTTGTCCTGGTATCAGTTGATTATTTTTCATATATACTCGTTTTATTATTTGAGTATTTTATTTATTCGAATGTTACTGTATTATTTTATTATTAATCGACAGGAAAAAATTGGAAAAAATTACTTGTAAAGGCTGTCAAGCTACAGTTGATAGCACTCTAGAGTTTTGCTCAAGTTGTGGAGAGTGGCTTGGGTTAAAATTAGATGAGGTTGTTAATGAAGTTACAACAGAAAATACTTCAGAAGCAAAAAAACAAAGAATCGAAAAGCTCATGGAGCTACCTGTTAAACCTTTAAGCAGTTATGGAGCAACTAGTCTCCCCAATAGAAAAGAAGTGCCAGGAATCAGAGCAGTTTTCTTCTTAGCATTAATTGTTCCCTTAATTGCAGGTGCAAGTTTTTTTTACAACAGTAGAGTAGCTGATGAAGTTATTGAGGAGCTAGCTGTTATAGAACAAACAACAATTACATCTACCAGCACTACTGTTCAAAGTAATTTAAAACCCCAAGTACCAATATCTTGCAAAGCTTCAAGTAACTTTAATGAAGATTTTTCATGTGAGAATTTATACGATGAGTCAAACTCCATGTGGCAAGATAATGGCCTTGGATGTGAAGATACTGTTCTTGAGTTCACTTTTTCTGACACTATCTATTTTGAATTTATAGTGATTCAAAATGCTGAGAAAAGCTCATCATTCATCAGGAATTTTAAGGCTAGAGATATAAGAATTACGACGGATCAAAGTGATTATCAGGTTGAAAAAGAACTTGAAAATGATAATTTTCAACAGTGGATTGACTTAAACACTGATGCCAACAATATAAAAATAGAAGTTTTAAGTGCTTATCCTGGTGAGGAATTAAACGGACAAAATCCATTTACAGAATGCGCCATGCAAGAAATTAAATTTTTTGGAAAGAGCTAATTTAATTCACCTTTTTTATATGCTTTTCCAATAAACTTTGGCATTCTTAATCTTTGGCTTGCAAATGATAAGACAATTAATGTCGTAATATGTGGAGTAAAAAATACAAATTCATTTGGTATAGTCGAGCTATTTAAAAACCAAAATAAGAATAAACCACTAAAAATGAAAGAAACTATAGCAGTTCTCAAATTCTTCTTGATGAATGATCTAATTCCAACAATAAATAATACACAAACAATGATTATCAGTAGCCCATGGACTGATTCTTCTGATCTTAATTGCAGAGAGTCTGCATAACCAAATAAACTTGAACCTAAAAATGTGCCAAGTGGCTTCCAGTTACCAAAAATCATTGCAGCAAGACCTATAAATCCTCTACCACCAGTTTGACCCTCTCTATAAATGCCTGCACTTTCTATAACTAAATAAGCACCCGCCAGACCAGCAAATGCTCCTGAAATAGTTACGCCAATATATTTCATTAAATATACATTTACTCCAACTGATTCACTGCCTACAGGGTATTCACCAACGCTTCTGAGCTGCAGACCAAAACTGGTCGACCATAAAATCCATACAGATACAGGCACTAACAGAACCGCTAAAATCGAAAAGTATGAAATATTTCTAGTCAATCCTCCCAATAGTCCAAATAAATCAGAAATTAAAAATAAATCTAAGGCTTCTAAAGATCCAAAAACATCTGCGGTATCTGACTCATTTATTTTCCCACCAGAAAGATATGGTATAGAAATTTTTTCTATTCTCTCATCAACTCTTGGTGACTGCGTTGCACCTCCAGCAGGAACATCTGCATAAGCAACAACAGATAAAAATCTTGCTACTCCTGCTGCAAGTATATTTATTGCTACACCTGAAACTATATGATCAACTTGAAAAGTAATTGTTCCAACTGCATGAATTAATCCAAACAAAGCACCTCCAAGAAGACCAGCTAACACACCATACCATGGTCCATAAAACCAACCTGCCCATGCACCAAACCAAGTACCTATTACCATCATTCCTTCTAGTCCAATATTTACAATTCCGCACCTCTCAGAATAGATTGCTCCTACACCAGCCAAACAGATTGGAATGCAAAGTCTTAGTGCCGCACCAAATGTACCACTTGAGGTTAACTCAGAATATCTATCTATTTGAGCAACAAAAATTAATAAGATAATAGGTATAAATACTAAATATCTTATTTTCAAAAATTGAAATAATCTATTCATTCAATACCTCTTTAGAGGCTTCTTTTATCTGTGAAGTCAAAATATATCTTCTTACGATTTCATAACCAATCACTACAAATAAAATGATGATGCCCTGCATTATTCTCTCAATTTCTTTAGGTACATCTTTTAAATCTAAAATTTGCGATGATCTTTCTAAAAAGGAAATTAATATTGCCCCTAAAGCCATGCCTATAGGATGGTTACGGCCTAATAATGCAACTCCTATACCCACAAAGCCAAGTCCAGAGGTAAAATCTATCGTATATCGGTGATAATATCCCATAAGCCCGCTCATACCCACCATTCCGGCGATTGCTCCAGAAATCAACATTGCCAGAATTATCAGTTTTGCTGGATCAGCACCACTAAATTTTGCCGCAATTGGGTTTGAACCAGTTGCTCTTAAGTCATAACCAAGAGATGTTTTCCAAATTAACCAGTAATAAAATATACCAATCAATATTGCCCCTATTACAAATCCGTGAAGATTAGGTAGATCTTCTATCCCTAACAAATTATTTAAAGGTGGAATTTGACCAGATTCAGGTAGATAGTTTGTTTGGGGAACTTTTAGACTGTCATTCTCATCCCTTTCAAAAAAAACTTGAGCAAGTAAGTAAGCTATGATGCCTGTACCTATGTAGTTCAACATGATTGTTGAAATTACTTCATGTATTCCTTTCTTTACTTTAAGATACCCGGCAATTGCAGCCCACAATCCAGAACTCAAAGATGCAATAAATAGGATAAATAGTACATGAATTACAGGTGGAAGTGTAAAGTATGCTCCAATTGCAGCTGCAATTAAAGCTCCAAGTAAATATTGTCCTTCTACTCCGATATTAAATAACCCCATCTTAAATCCGACTGCAACTGCAACTGCAGAAATATAGAGTGGGACTGATCTGTTGATTATCGAAACCATTGACTTTCCTGTAGTTCCGTATTCGAACATTGATCTAAATGTTTCAATTGGATCTCTATCAATAAAATTTAAAATTGCTGAACAAATTAAAACAGCAGTAAACAAGGCAATAATTGGAGCAAGGATACTTAATATACGGATACGAATTTTCATGCTAACTGAGTCCAGTCATATAGGCTCCAAGCAATTCAGGGGTTGCCTCTTCTGGGATTAATTCTTTAACAACTTTTCCTTCATACATCACTAATAATCTATCAGATAGACCTAATAGTTCTTCTAAATCTGCAGATATCAATAATACACCTAAACCATCATCTCTAGCGCCCCTTAATTCATCCCAAATCAAAGATTGTGCTCCTATATCAATTCCTCGTGTTGGTTGTGATGCAACTAGTAAGCTTGGACTATCTTCAAGTTCCCTACCAACTACGAATTTTTGTTGATTTCCCCCTGACAAGGCAAGTGCAAGAGTTGAAGAGCTTGGGGTCCTTACGTCGTATTGGTTTATTATGGCATCAGAAAATTTTTTGGAATTTTTAAAATTTACACTTTTCATCTTTGTTTTATATCTTTTTTTATTTTGCCTTCCTAACATAGCATTTTCGGTCAAAGAATTATCCATTACTAACCCCTGAGATTGTCTGTCTTCAGGAATAAAATTTATTCCCATTTCTCTACGCTGGCGCGTTCCCATTTGGTTAATATTATTTCCATCAACGAATATTTCTCCACTTTTTAAGGGATAAATTCCAAGAATCGCCTCAGTTAATTCTCGTTGACCGTTGCCTTCTACACCTGCTATACCCAGGATCTCACCCTTTTTTAATTCAAAAGTTATGTTTAAAAAAGGAGATTTGGAATCTATTTCCTCACCAGTTAAAGAATTGACCTCTAAACACTTATCATTTAAAGGTGATGTGGTTCTATCAGGTGGCTTTGGCAATGATTTTCCAATCATCATTTCTGCAAGCTCAGATTTTGAAACTGTTTTTGCATCAACAGTACCTACATGTTTGCCGCCTCTCATCACTGAGATTCCGTCAGCAATCTCAATCACTTCGTCTAACTTATGAGATATAAATAAAATTGTTACTCCTTGATTTTTAAGGTTATTCAAGTTTTCAAAAAGCTCTTTAACTTCTTGTGGTACTAGAACGGCAGTAGGTTCATCCAAAATTAAAATTTTTGCTCCTCTATATAATACTTTAAGTATTTCGACTCTTTGTTTTTCTCCAACACCTAATTCATCTATTGTTACGTTTGGATTTAAAGGCATTCCATATTTATTTGAAATTTCGAGGATTTCGTTAATAAATTTTTTTTTCTTTATATTTTTTAAAGTTGCATTTTCAATACCTAAAATTATATTTTCTAAAACAGTCAAATTATCAGCAAGCATAAAATGCTGATGTACCATTCCAATCCCCGATTTTATTGCATCTTTTGGGGAACTAAATTTTTTTTCTTCATCTTCAACGGTAATTGTTCCGGAATCAGGTGAAATCATTCCATATATTACTTTCATTAAAGTTGATTTTCCAGCACCGTTTTCACCTACAATCGCATGGATTGTACCTTTCGGTATTTCTATATTTATTTTGTCATTGGCTAGGACACCTGGAAAGGATTTTGATATTTCTGTAACTTTTAAAGCGAATGACATAAGAATATTTGTTTCTAGGACCCAAAAATTGGGTCCTAGAAAAAATAATTTAAATTAAGGTGTACTTGGAACAGTTATTGCACCGCTCACAATTTGTGCTTTATAGTCATCAAGTTGTGAAGCAATGTCATCAACATATCCACCGGATGTAGAATATCCTACGCCATCGACACTTAGATCAAAGACAGATACTCCCCCAGCAAATGTTCCATCAACGATTGCCTTAATTGTTAAGTACACTGCAGTGTCAACCTTCTTTAACATGGAAGTTAAAATATAAGGTTGTAATTCAGCACTAACTGTGTTGTACTGGTCTGCATCTACACCAATAGCCCAAACTTTTGAACCTGTAGATTCAGATACTTCTTTAGCTGCTTCAAAAAGACCAGCACCTGTTCCACCAGCTGCATGATATATAATATCTGCGCCAGCTTCATATTGTGCTAATGCAATTTCTTTACCTTTATCAGGTAAGTTAAAGCCTCCAAAGTCAGGTGGTACAGTTGCATACTTAATATCTATTTCGATATCAGGATTTACAGCTTTTACACCTGCGACGAATCCAGCTTCGAATTTTTGGATTAGTGGAAATTCTACACCACCAATAAAACCAACTTTGTTAGTTTGTGTTTTTAAAGCTGCTGCTGCTCCAACCAAGAAAGAACCTTGTTCTTCAGCGAAGAGCATGCCAGCAACATTTCCTGGCTCTACAGCTGAATCTATAATTCCAAAGTTTACATCAGGATATGCAGTTGCAACTTCAGTTATAGAATCAGCAAATAAGAACCCAACTCCAATAATTACATCTTTGCCATCTTCTGCACAAAGACCTAATAGTTCAGCTCTATTTTCTCCACCTTCGTTTGGTTCAAGATCTTGACCGTTAACACCTAGTTCAGCTATAGCTTTTTCAAGCCCAGCGTATGCCATGTCATTAAAGGATAAGTCTCCTCTTCCACCAATGTCATAAACCATACATACTTCTGCGGTTGGTCCAGTTGTAGTTGTAGGGGCTGCTGTAGTAGCAGGTGAGTCCAGCTCTTCTGCTGGAGCTTCTTCGGCTACTGTTTCAACCTCTTCAGCTGTATCGGATCCACCACAAGCAGTTAATATTAGGCCAAATACTATGAAAAGTATAAGCCATTTTGACTTCATTCGAGTCACGTTTACTCCTTGTCCAACTAGTTGTAGGTATAAGAATACCTTTAAAACCCCGTTGGAATTTATAGTAGCAATTTTTTATTAATTATCTTTTGATAGTGGTGAAATTTTTATAACGGTTTGACAGATTTTATTTAGGAATCTGAATCTGCAAAGTCTACTTCAGGTTCATTAGGAGCTTCGACGGATTCAAATTCAAGTGTTCCATCTTCCTCATTCAAAGATACAATTATAGTTGAACCAGCCTTGTACTTACCTTGTAGTAATTCTTCTGATAAAGGATCTTCCAAAAGTCTTTGTATTGATCTTCTTAATGGTCTAGCGCCAAATTCTTTGTTATAACCTTCGGTAGCTAGAAATTGTTTTGCCTCGTCAGATAATACTATTTCTAAATCTGAATTTTTAAGTTGTTTGTGAACTCTATCTAACATTAAATCAACAATTTCTTTTACTTCATCTAGCGTTAATTCATGGAAAACAATAGTCTCATCTATACGGTTTAGAAACTCCGGCTTGAAATATCTTTTTAGTTCTTCGTTGACTTTTGATTTCATTTTTTCATATGAATCCAAGTCAGTTAGGTTGCTGAAGCCAATATTTTTTGACAAATCTTTTGTTCCAAGGTTGCTGGTCATTATTATCACAGTATTTTTAAAATCAACTGTTCTTCCTTGTGCGTCGGTCAATCTTCCGTCTTCTAATATTTGTAAAAGAGTATTAAATACATCTGGATGTGCTTTTTCCACCTCATCTAAAAGAACAACACTAAAAGGTTTTCTTCTAACTGCTTCAGTCAACTGTCCACCCTCATCATAACCAACATAGCCTGGAGGAGATCCAATTAGCCTACTTACGGTATGCTTCTCCATATACTCTGACATATCGATTTGAATTAATGAATCCTCGTCGCCAAATAAGAATTCAGCTAGTGCTTTTGCAGTTTCGGTCTTTCCTACACCAGATGGTCCAAGGAAAATAAATGAACCTGAAGGTCTTTTAGGATCTTTTAAGCCTGATCTTGTTCTTCTAATAGCCTTTGAAACAGCTGTAATTGCTTCATTTTGACCAACAATTCTCTTATGGAGTTCATTTTCCATTTCTAGAAGTCTCGCAGTCTCTTCTTGTGTTAATCTGTGTACTGGAATTCCTGTCCATTGTGCTAGAACTTCTGCAATTTCTTCCTCATCTATAACCATCTCGATATCTGAAGAGCTACTTCCTTCTATTGAATCAACCTCATCCAGCAAAACTTTCTCTTGGTCTCTAATTTGAGCTGCTTTTTCAAATAATTGTGATTGAACAGCATCAATTTTTTGTTCTCTAAGGTTTTTAAGTTTGTCAGAAAGTTCTTGTTTGTCAGCATCTAAAGGCTTTTTGTAAACTCTCATACGACTACCGGCTTCATCAATTAAATCAATAGCTTTATCTGGTAAAAAGCGGTCTGAAATATACCTGTCAGCCATATTAACTGGCTCATCAACTTTTACTGATTGAAATCTTCTTTCTAATGCTGCATCTTTCTCAAAATGCTTTCTAAATTCTTCTAATGTTGTAGCTCCTACTGTTTGTAACTCACCTCTCGCAAGCATTGGTTTTAGTATTGATGCAGCATCAATGGCACCTTCAGCAGCTCCAGCACCAACTAATGTATGAATTTCATCGATGAATAATACGATGTCTCCTCTTGTTTTTATTTCTTTCAAAACTTTTTTTAGTCTTTCCTCAAAATCTCCACGATATCTTGAGCCTGCAACCAAAGCTGATAAATCTAATGTGTAAATTTGTTTTCCTTGTAATGTAGATGGCACGTCTCCTGAAACAATTTTTTGCGCTAACCCTTCAACGATTGCTGTTTTTCCTACACCTGGTTCGCCAATTAAAACAGGATTATTTTTTGTTCTTCTTGAGAGAATTTGCATCACTCTTTCGATTTCAGTCGTTCTTCCAATAACAGGGTCTAGTTTGCCCTCTTTACCCATTCTTGTAAGATTTCTTCCAAATTGATCAAGTATTGCTGAACCAGTCCCTGATCCCGGTCTTTCTCTTCCACCTGTTGAAGCTGCTTGAGCTTTTTTGCCTTCACCCGAATTTGAAATAAGTTTTATAACAGTCTGTCTAACTTGTGATAGTTCAGCTCCAAGTTTTTTCAGCACCTGAGCTGCTACACCTTCTCCCTCTCTAATTAAACCTAATAAAATGTGTTCTGTTCCGATGTAGTTGTGACCTAACTGTAATGCTTCTCTGAGGGATAATTCTAAAACTTTTTTTGCTCTTGGTGTAAAAGGTATGTGACCACTTGGTGATTGCTGGCCTTCTCCTATAATTTCAACAACTTCAGATCTTACGCTATCAATGCTTATATTAAGTTCTTCAATTGCTTTAGCAGCATGACCTTCACCTTCTTGTATTAAACCAAGTAAGATGTGCTCTGTGCCAATATAATTATGGTTTAATCTTCTTGCTTCTTCTTGTGCAAGAACGACAACTCTTCTAGCTCTATCTGTAAACCTCTCAAACATACGTTTATATTAATAAGGCTCTGTTTATACCTCTAAACGAAAATTACAACTATTTGTGAAATCCTCTTATTCTTTAGCTTATGGAATCAAAAGAGCTAAAAAACATAATTCCTATTCAAAGCATTTGGGAAGATCTTGATTTATTAGAGGACAGACTTATAGAAATTAGTAGCTCTTCTGATCCATATCTCACAGAGATATCACAATACTTAATATCAGCTGGTGGAAAAAGATTCAGACCATTGATTGCTCTGCTGGCAGGAAAATTAGGTGAGGGAGATAATAAAAAAGTAATTGATGCTGGTGTTTCAGTCGAGCTAATACACCTTGGAAGCTTATATCACGATGATGTTATTGACGATGCAACAACGAGAAGAGGGGTAGTAAGTACAAATAAACAATGGAACTCAACTCTTGCGATTTTGGCAGGAGATTACCTTCTTGCAAGGTCCTCTGAGTTGGCAGCTGAATCATTAGGACTTGAATCTGTAAAGCTATTAGCTTCCACATATGCTCAGCTTGTTGAAGGCCAAACTAAAGAAGTTCAATTTTCATATGACACAAATCATGGTACTGAAGATTACATGAAAATAATCCAAGGCAAAACGGCAAGCTTAATAAAGACAAGTGCAAAGTTAGGAGCAATGGCTTCAGATAGTAATCAAGAGTCTGTAAATTTTATAAGTGAATGGGCTTGGCATAATGGAATTATTTTTCAGATTACAGATGATATATTAGATTTGAGTTCTGACGAACAAACTTTGGGTAAGCCTTCAGGTAACGACATTCTTGAGGGTACT
>LULV01000268.1_pt1 | contig 10897 bp, 12 predicted proteins | sample 728081 | NCBI WGS metagenome assembly LULV01 (sample SAMN03860280, study PRJNA289734) | marine metagenome | biome: seawater column; feature: ocean; material: water; isolation source: Red Sea water column Station 108 - depth 25m | place: Saudi Arabia: Red Sea | collected 2011-10-15 | depth 25 m | reverse complement strand
AGATAATGCAGTCAATACTTCGATACCTGCTTCCATCACTAAAGTTTCTGCAGGAATATCTAATGCTTGAATTACATCATTCTGTGCCGCACCACTATCGCCATTGATAGCAGATATGTCTATTGTATTTTCAACAAGATAAGGTCTTCTAGTTCTTGTTGGATGACCAGTTGTTCCGCCTGGCCCAGTTACATTATATGTTGCCATTTAGTCCTCCTAATCAATTAATAAGTGTTCTGCAACTAGAGCAGTATCTCTCAATACTTTTCTACCAAACACATGCAATCCTCTTACGACATCAGAGAATGAATCAGTGTCTCTAATAACTTCGATTTTTGCAATGTGGTTAGCTGTTGCTGTGGATGACATATGCCCAGATAATACTTTAAAGTAGTTCGAAGTTGAACTAGCCGCAAAGTTATTTGTCATATATAAATCCATGTTCATTACTTTACCACTGTATACTTTACCATTTCTTAGTGGTGCCGCATTACCTGTGGTATCATCCATAAGTTTTGAGCCAGTTTGACCCATTTGCTCATAAAATTCTGGTGAACCCAAGAACCATCTATTTTCTTCTGGTACGTCTTGAAGATTTAATAGTTTTGAGTGTTTAGAAATTATGTTTACTGGGTCGGTTTCACTTGTGCCAAAACCTGTATCAACTCCAGAACCATCAGAACCAATTACATGGTCTGGTGAGCTACTGCTAGGCCCTGCAAACATTGCCGCAATTACGTTTTGGTCGTATGCATTTTTTAGAGCATATGCACCAGAAGAAGTAGACACAGACTCAAAATTAATATGAGAATGTCTTTCTTCGATGTCATCTACTTTAAAAGCAAATGTGTTTGCTTGGTCTACTGTCAGTTGCAGTTGGTCGTCTACAATTTCTTGTACATTAACTACTGCACCTCTAGTATATGAGCTAACAGAAACTACAGGTTCCTTGATGATATTTACTGTATCGCCAAAATTTTCAATTTCGCCTGCGTAGTCAGTGTTTGTAATTGCTTCTGCTACGGATGCTGTTCTGAAAAACTTTTGGACTTTTTGACTATAAATAATCGGACTAAAGTTACCATTAGGCAAATTATTATAGTTAGCAGTTTTTGTAAATGCCATTTTAGTCTCCTAAAAGTTTGTTGTTAAAACACTCAAGCTAACCTTGTACTATTCTACCTTCTTTGCGAGCAAGGTCTATTTCCTTCTCATACTTATCAAACTCAAAAGGTTTCATCTTTTGTATATCAGATAACTTCCAAGTTTTCTTTTCAGTTTTCTGGTCGCCAGATTTAGTCTTTGTTACAGCTTTAGCCGCATCATCTTTCTTAGATTTCGGTGCAGGTTTATCTGTCATACCTCTATCCATCTTATACAAATCTATTGCTCGTATAACTAGTTTAGAATTATCAACATTATCGTATAGCCAACTTTGAATTGTACTATCCTGCGTTGAAGCCCAATCGTGAAAGTCTTGTGACTCTCTTAGTGCAGAAAAATCTGGATGTGCTCTAGCTAATTCTACTTCTGCTTTCTGACGTAAAACTTCTGCTTGACGTTTTTCAAGTTCAGTAAACTTAGAGTTTATCTCTTTAGATTTTTCATCTGCTTGTTCATATGCTATCTGTTTAACAGCATCATAAACATCTGGATATTCTTTTCTCCATGCATCTAATTCTTCTTTAGACTTTGGAGGAACATATCTTTTCGATGCGTCTTCTACTTGTTTTTTAAGTTTAAGGATTTCATCCTTGTTCTTATTTAAAGTAGAATCGTAATGACGTTTTAAGTCGTCATAGCGTTTCTTATATACTTTATCTTCAACAGTTTCAGTGCGTTCTTCTGGAGTAGCCTCCGCAGAGGTGTCCTTTTGTTCGGTAGCTGTTTCTGTCTCATCCTCTACCTTATCCATCAAATTTCTGTTTGGATTTTTATAAGGTGTTGGATTTAAATCCTCTTCTACTTTTGTTTCCTCAATAGCTTCGGATTGTTTTTCTTCTTCCATTTTATCTCCTATGGGTGCTGTTGGAAGAACAGGTCGCCCTATTCCCAGTGGGAATTATACTTGTGCAGGGGCTGTCTCTTGGACAGGTGGCCTGTTCATCATCATACCTTCTCCTTGTGCCACCATTGGCTCAGTTTGAGTAGGTGCTGATTCTTGATTTGGCATTTCTACAGTTAATATTTCTAAGAAATCATTTACTGCAGGGCCAAAAATTTTTGTAACTACTTGTGTAAATTCTGGTGTTATTGAATTAGCTAATATAGTTTTTTCTTCTGGTGATAATTGCTCAACTCTATTCATTAGTATTTCTCTTCCCCTATTAAGCATTTGCTCTTGAGAAGTTTGTTGAGTTTGCATAGGTTGAGTATCTCCTACATCGGAGACATTTTCTGGAGGAGGAGCCATAACCCCACCACCCATTTGTTGATTCATCATTTCTTCTGCCATAATAATAACCCCACTACAAAACAAATAGGTTCTAAAATAATTCTGTATACTCTACCTAGTAAAGAAAATTTAGTTCCATACATTATGTGTTTAATATCTTTAGTTCTTTCTTGTGCAAAATGTCTTCCTATACTTGTTAGTATGTTTGATTTTTGCATACCTTTTACAAAAGGTTTAAATAAAAAGTGATAACCCTTTTGATGCGTTTCTGATAAATATTTTTTTTGAAATAAATACCATAATTTAATTGTTCTTTGCCAATCATCTAGTTGTGTTTGTCTATACATTTCGGTGCAGACTATTTTATCTTTCTTATCTGCACTACCTCCACCAGAACCTCCACCACTAGTTTCTGGTTGGCTTCCCATACCTGCAGGGCCGCCAGATTCTTTTTTCTCTTCTTGTTGTTTTTTAAATTCGTAGTTTTGGTTATCATTTGAATTATCTGGTGCCGCATTATCTACAACATTACCATCACCACCATTATCAACTACGTCTCTATTTTCTTTTACTACGTTACCAACGTAATATGATTTACCATCTCTAATTTCTACAACTCCATTTGGGTTATCCGCAGTTTTAAGTGTTAATTTATATTTACCCCCTACAAAATCTTTTGCGGTGGGGTCATATAAATTTTTTAATGAGCCGTCTGGATTAGTCATTCTATCTAAAAGTTTTTGAGGTATGTAACCTGCATTTGCCGCTTCTGCGGCTTCGGATGCTGAACCACCTCTAACTTTATCTGCTATACCATCACCATTATCATCAGCAACATACTGCCCTTGAGAATTGTAAAATCCTGCATTAGAATCTAAATATACCTTTTCACCATTTGTAGAGTCTCCAGATAATCCCACAACTGGTTGTGCTTCACTAATACCTGCATCAACAAATTGATAGTTTATTCCATTAACTTTAGTTCGTTTTATTTTAGCTTGTTTTAAACCATCTATAAAAGTTGCTGTTTGTCTTAAAGGATTTACTGTTCCGCTCAATCCTGTTACACCAACTTGAGCCATAGTTTGAGCACCCTCTAATGCATTAATTTGAGTTCGTTTTAAATTTTCTAATTGTTCTAACAAACCTGGTGTAATAGTTTTAAAACCTGGGCCTTCTGGATTGTCTGCACTTTTACCCCTTGGGTCAAATATTAATTCTTGTGCCCCATCTCTTTTGGCTATTAATTCATCATATCTATTTTTATCTGCCTCTATTCTTAAACCTGCTTTATTTTTTTTTCTCGTAAGGGCATCCAATTCATTTTGTTCCCCTTCACTTAAATTATTTACATTTAAAATACTTTCGTATTGATTTTTTTCTTGAATTAATTCATTATACCTGTTTATATCAGCTTCGTTTCGTAATCCTGTTCTACTCTTTTTTCTTTCAAGAGATTCTAATTCGTCATTAACTGCGGATAGTAATAGATTAGCTTCTGATTTAGACTCTCCTTGCTTTGTTCCAAAATATTCTTGTACAGTTTGTTGTCGCATAAAGGGTATATCTTTATCTTCTGAAACTTTAAATGGGTCTCTTTGTAAAGTAAGAGGTTCTACTTTACCTAATTCAGCTTCACTAATTAAACCATTCATTGGTGTATCTTCGTCTTTAAATACTTTAACTAATCTATTTAAATCTGTAGTTTTAAATTTACCATTTTCGTCAATGTAATTACTTGCATCACCAAAAAGAATATTTGCATCTACTAATCTTTTTACTAATGCTTTTCTAGACGCTTTACCTAAAGTCATGTCTAGTGTCATCGCTCCTAATTGTAATGGTATGCTACTAGCCCCTACTACATCAGCCATTATACCCTCTTTTTCTTCTGGTGGTGCAACATAGTAAGGATTGTTTGCTTGAGGCAGTATTTGATTTAAAGCCCCTGTTTCTATGGCATATTGTAATACTTGTGCATCTGACATATTATTTAATCCACCAGGCATAGACGTGTACTTAGTTCTATAGTTTGGTTGTGATACAATAGCTTTTTTTGTTACACCATCAGTATCTACAAATGTATCTTTTGGTTTAAATATTTTTTCTCTTTCTATTTGTTCGTTTGAAACATCAACATCTCTTGCTACTGGTTCTGTAACAATAGGAGTTACAGGTTCAGTTGGAGTTTCAACTGGTGGTTCTACAGGCGGTGTAGGTGTAGGAGTTACTACTGGAGGAACAGGTGTATAGTCTGGCCCCGCTCCTATTGGTATGGTTTTAAAAGTTTTACCCTCTGATGTATAATCTGGAGTAACATCTCTTATGCCAGGAAACGTAGGAACTACATCCTCTGTAACTTTTTCTTTTTCCCATCTACCTGTTTCTGGATTGTATTTTAATTTAAAATACTCAGATTGCATTACTCCTTGTCCGCCTACTGCGGTTTCTAATGCTTCTGCTGTTTTAGTTGTTTCTACCATTTCTATTCAGTTGCTCCCGTAGGGCCAGTATCTGGCGAAGAGAAACTAGCTTCCCCTGGTTGCGGAACATTTCCTGTTCCGATGTTGCCACCTCCAACGCCTGTTGGGTCTTCTGAATCTGCTCCTGCAGGTGCTCCTCCAAAACCTTCCATACTTGGTTGTTGTTCGTTAACACCTTGAGTCGCTCTGCTTCCATTCATACCTCCATACATTTGTGCAAATATTGCCGCTTTCTCTGGGTCATTTACTACTTGGTCTGGGTCTACATCTAATGACTTAGCAATCTCTCTAATGATACTGTGCCACTTTACAAAAGGTGCTAAGAATTGATTTGATGCTACTTGCATAAATGTCATCAATCTTTGAGAGCGAACTTCTTTCATCATTAAAGAAGAAGTACCTCTAGCTTTAACATCGAGGTCTCCTTCTATAGTGGGTTTATCTTCGTTAAATTGCATATTCCATTGAAACATAGATTGTCCCAAAGGTCGTAATAAATAATCATCAATATTTTTTATTACTGTTTTTATATTTAAAGCCGCCGCTCCCATTAACATTGACATACCTGCCGCAGTCCTTGTCGTTGACATTACTCCAGTCGTTCCATGCGAATATGATGGTATACCTGTTGCTTCATCAGCTAGTTGTCTAAATCTATCAAACATCTGCATATTTTCTGGTGCAGTGTTTGGAAATCTTAATCCGTGTAAGGCTTGTCCCACCTGCCCACTTTGTCTTCTAAATATTTTACCAGGAAATATTGTCATGTCTTGTCCTGGCACTAACATTGTTTCATCTACATCAAATACTAGATTACCTGCTAATGCTAAATTATCTACTGCCATTCTTGCATGACCATTCATAACAGTTTGTGCATCATCCATATTTTCTGGGATACCTACACCAAAAAACTGATAAGGATTTATTTCATACGGACATACCATGTATGGTATTCTATTTGGTGTAAATGGATTTAATACTAATCGTAATATATTGCCATTTGATACCCAAGCATTTACAGATACTTCATCTAACTCTGTAGTATCTTCATCTGTAATTTCTAAACCTGCTTCTTCTGCAAGTTGTTTATCTATGTTACCCCAGTATTCTAAAACCTCAAATCTATTTTTATCATAGTCATCTTGGTTTTCTCTATCATACAAAGCAGTTTCATAACTTCTTGTTTCGTAGTTAGGGCCACTTTCTAATAAATCTATGATAGCAGATTTTCTAAAGTAAGGTCTGTTAGATAAATCTCTTAACTGAGAACGATTCATTACATGACGTTGTATTACATAATCTGCATCTTGAATACTTACTGCATCTGGGTCTGGATAAAAATCCCAACAGCTTACAGCTTCTACTCTTGGTACAGATTTATCTTGTGGCGTATATACAGATTCTCCTGTATCAAAATCTTTCTGCCACTTATGTAAAGTCTTATCGTATGTAAAAGGCCCTTTTAATATTCCTGTACCAAGTAAACACATTTCAAATAAAACATGTCTTAGTACAGTTATAGCTTGGCTTTCATCTAACTGGTCATGGATTAGTGTCTCCATGTTTTTAGCAGATTCATCAGCAGGTTCTATCTGAGGCATCTTTGATAAGTCTGGTGCAGGGCCTGGTTTAAATCCTGCCCCTTCATACTTTTTGGCTAGGCCATTTAGTATCATACTCTCAGTTGCCCCTGGTGGTATATCCATTCCATCACCAGGAAATCCATAAGGACTTTCTGGCTCTTCCATTTTTTCTTCTGGATTTAGGTGTGCATATTTTTCTGTTCCCTCTGGTACTTCTGTTGGATGTATTCCAATAGGAAATTTACCTTGTGAGAACAATACTTCAATTAGTTGTCCATATGCCGCTAGAACTTTTGTCTTTGTTATCTTAACAAAAACTCTAGACTTCTCAGTGTCTCTAAACGCCATATCAGAACTATAGATTCCTCTATAGTTTCTGTACGCTCTTAACCAACGCTTTTCATCATATAGCCTAGTTGTCTCGGCAGATTTAAGTCTGCCTTCAATAACTTGACCAAGACTAATATAATCTATCTTTTCATCTTTTAACGATGCTGTTGCGTCAGTTCCAGTTTCACCACCAGAACCTGTTGCTGTATATGCCATTATTTAATTAATAGTCTCTTTCGTCTGCCATTGAAAATACTTTAGCATCAACACCATTCTTTCCTGCTTTTGGATATGCTTTATCCGTGCTATCATAAGCATCTGCAGGTAAAGCTGTTGAAGGCTTTTTTACTCCTACACTTGCTTCTGTTTTTGGAGCAGTATCTGTTGATTGGTCATCGAAACCTTCACCTTGTGAATATTGTTTCATAACCTTTGGGTCAATGTCTTTTCCATTCATATTTTTCATTTTAGTTTTTCCTCCAAATATTTGGTTAACCAAGGATTATCTACAAGAACAGTTGTTGTTGCATTAGCTAATACATTTACAATATGTTCTTCTTTATCTCCCACATCTAATCCCCACTGATATATTATAGCATGTAAAACTTCGTGGAGTAAAGTGTTAACATGAGATATATTATCTTCGTCAGATAATCCTATCAAACCTTCCTTTGATAAAAATTGTCCATGTGAATCAGAAAAATCTTTATCTATTTTTTTAAACTCATAATTTTTATAACCTATTTTAATTGATTTATGTTTCATTAGTAACCAAAAACAGAATCACTAGGTCTATAGGTTTGACCAGAAGTCATTTTAATATCATTCATTCTAGTCTCAAAAGCTCTTGGATGTGAAGGTCTTGACATACATCCATATCTAAGAGCATCGTAAGCGTGGTCTTCTGCATCTGTATCTACATCTTCTGGGTTGTTTTTGTCAACAGGTAACATTGGTAAAGTTCTAATTAAATTTAAACAATTACTAAATACAAATAAAGATGGTCTTTCTGTATCTTCATTTACTCTTAATCGTTTGTGTAATTCTAATTTTCCGTTTACTCTACTACCAGGTGACCTATCAGATGGTCTCCATCTACATCCCTCTTGTATCATAGTCTCTGCAATACTAGGCCCTATATCACCTCGTCTTGCCCATGTAGAAGAATCAAGAACTCCGTATCTTATGTACTCTCCTGCTTCACTATTCAAGACTCTTTGTGCAAAAATATCTGCTGTAACATTCTTCGTATACAATTCTCTATAAATATATAAGTTATTGTCGTAATCAACAGCAAACCATAAGCAACATGCAAAAGAAGAGTAACCCCAGTCACAAGAACGAAACCGCATAAAGTTTCTAGGTATATCAAAAGGTTCGATGACATGTACCTCTCTACTAAACTCTGGAAAGGCCGAACTTTCATATGACTCCCAATCTCCTTCTAAAAACTGTTTCTTTTGTACATCTGGTAATGATGCTAGCATTACATAGTAATCATCTGTTTGCATCAAGTATGGATTATCCTGTAGCTTTGCAGGTATAAACCTTCTACTAATTTTTCTACTCCCAGTGGGAGTTTGTATTTCTAAATAAAACTTTGTGTTTGGTGTAGCAGGGTCAACAAACATTTCTTTAACCCAACCAGAGCCTACGTTACCAGGGTTTCCTGTTGCCCTCATAAAGACGGGAATCTCGGGGTCAACACTTCGCAAAGATGAACGTAAAAAGTTATATATATCGGGAGTTGGGTATTGAGGTAATTCATCAATACCTATCCATGTGTATGATTGCCCTTGATAACGTAGTGCATCTGTCAGATTCTCAGCGTATCCAAATTCTATTCTTGCCCCAGATGGAAACCGCCATTCTTTTTCCTGCTCTCTCCACTTTGCTCCAGGATATGCTTTGGAATATAATTGCTGAGAATGATTTATTAAATCTCTTAACTCGGGCATTGTTCTTCTTATTAACAATGCTCGATGTGCACTTTTGTGACAATAACGTAATGGGTCTACTAACATTGCGTATGACTTGCCACCGCCTCTTGCTCCACCATAGAATACTTCTCTTTCTGATGATGCAAGAAATTCTGTTTGAGGCCCAGAGTTAGGTTGAAATATTACTTCTCTTTCTTTTAGTGCCTCTTGTATTGAAGGTGTTGCTTCTTCTATTTGCTGTTCATCTATTACAGCCTTGTCACCTTCTAATACGCTATCTAATTCTTTTAGTTTTTCTTTTTTGTTTTCGAGTCTTTTTTCTGCCAAATCAACTTTTTGTTTAGCATCTTCTAGTTTTTGTTTTTCTGCTCGGAGAAGATGTAAAGCGGATTGTCTAGCTTTCTTTTCTGACTCAGAAAGTTTAGGAACTTTTTTAACTCGTTTACGACCTGCAGTTTTTGGCTTTGGTGGTTCTACCATCCTCTTTTCAATACCTTGCGTAATCCCATTCCTGTTATTGGTCTACCAGTTTTATTTGTAACCCAGTCTGCAACTTCTTTGTAAGAACAGTTTTCTAAATATTCTTCTGCCTCTTTCAAAGCATCTAACTGCTCTGGAACAGGTTCTAACATTCTTTCCTCTTCATCGGATACTCTGTATCCAAAAGGAACTGTTCTACTCCGTAGCTTCCTCTTTGGGCGGGAGAATAAAGATTCCATGTGCTACCTTTGCATTTATATCTAGTTTTTCTTTTCTAGCTAAACCTACTCTATCTAGAATTTGTTTAGCCGCTTCTATTCTAATATTTGCTCCTGGAGTTTTTCCATCTTCATCAAGAGCATTTATCAAACCCATTGTTGCCTTTGGACTGTGTACAGCTAACTGTTGTTCAGCCCTTTCTATTATTTCTTCTTTTAAACTTTTTAATACTTTAGGATAAGAGTTTGCAGAATATCCTGCTATCTCTCCTGCCATCTTTGGATTACCTTGTGCTTCACCAAATAAAGCATTAAGAAATTTTTCTTGTTGTTCTGTTAATAAATCGTTTTGTTTTTTAGGAACTAACATTTCTAATCTTCTGTAATTTTTTTTCTGTTTTTTCTTGTAACCACTCTGGTGTTTTTCTAATACCAACCTGGTCTTCTATTTGTCTTTGTCTCATACCTTCTCTTGCTGATTGTAGCATCTGGTCTCTTGCTCCATGTTCTTTTCTATCTATCGTTGCAAGTCTTGGTGCGTTAATCAGCAATTCGATATTCTTATCTTTCAAAGGTTTCTTTCTATCTTTGATTGGAAGATACTCTGTGAATATCTTTCCTGTTAATTTATTTCTGTATTCGTATATTGGCATTATTGATGTTCACAAGTAGAACAATCACATTGTCCACCTAAACATGTCCCACCATTACTACAATGACACTCATGTTCGCATATTTTACATATTGGCATATTACTTCTCTCCTTTTATTAAGTTAAAATATTCTTCTTGGTATGCATTTAAATCTAATATATTTTCTATACTAGAATCTTTCTCACATAATTTTTTATATATATTCTTGTTACTCATCCAACCTCTGCCTGTCCAAAACTCAAAACCATCAAAGCGTGATTTGTACATACTACTTTTTTCATATGAATATGACAAGTAATATTTTTTACATTTGTTTTCAATAGCCCATTTTATTTCAAACAGTGTTGCGTAAGTTCCAATACTTAATTTAGGATTTTCATAGTCCCATGCAAACTGTCCAGTTACGACATGCTTACTTGCAAATACTTTTAATTCTGTAAATGCAACTGGAGTATTTTTATAATAGTAAATAAAATATTTCCAATCAATAGGGTCATCTCGAATAAGTATTTCACTATCTTCTTCATTACCCTTTTCGTAATAGTCTTTGTGCTGAATATATTTTACATATATGTCAGACACAATCTTACTTAAATTTTCATCAAGTTTGTCAAAGATTTTTACTGTAATATCTTTTTTATTTAATATCTTTCTTTGCTTTTTACTAAATGTAAATTTAGGTAAAATTAATCTAGACCCTCTAGCATTTATCCAAGTCATTTGATGTAACTTCTTGTAATACCATGATAGGGGTATCCAACCATTATCTAGTGCATAGCCATATTCATCTTCATCAAATGTTGCCAGTGCTAACG
>LULV01000623.1_pt1 | contig 10942 bp, 8 predicted proteins | sample 728081 | NCBI WGS metagenome assembly LULV01 (sample SAMN03860280, study PRJNA289734) | marine metagenome | biome: seawater column; feature: ocean; material: water; isolation source: Red Sea water column Station 108 - depth 25m | place: Saudi Arabia: Red Sea | collected 2011-10-15 | depth 25 m | reverse complement strand
GGTTTATTTTATTTTGGTCCTGCACTAGGTGTCTTGGCATGGTCCAGAAGAATATTAGAAATTATTTTTCAACTTTTGGCGGCAAGTCTTGATATATTATTTCCAGAGTTATCAAGAGCAAAAGACAAAGACGAAATTCAAAACATCAGACAGCGTTTAAAGAAAGTTTTTTTTATTTCATTTATTATTCCGGTTACGTTTTACTTATTAAGAGATACTGCAGGAAATATTTTTGTATCACTTCTTGGAGAAGATTTTAGAGAAGTATCTTTTCAAACTTCATTGATTCTTTTTTCATTACCCTTAATGGTTTGGTCTAGAATCAATATTATTTTTTCTAGAGCATTGGGTTTTGAAGTAAATATTACGAAGATTATTGTTTTAGGATCATTAATTTCTTATTTTGTTTATTTCATACTTCATAATTTAAATATTTCCAATCCGGCAATTTTGTCAATTCTTACTTCTCAAATCATTATCTCAATGCTGACTTCTAATAGTTTTAGGAAATCTTATGCTTAAACTTTTTTTACAAAGAATAAGATTGAATTTAAAAAACTTATTTGCAAAAAAAATTAAGATTCCATCTAAAATTTATAATTTTGAATATAGCTATCCAAACTATCACGAATTGTTACTTTCTTATTTATTAACAAACATAAATAATGAAGTTAATTACTCAAAAAAAATATTTGGAAAAGAAATAGATAATTATTTAACATCTAAGGATATTTTTAATGACATTGATTTCAAGTCACATAATAAATACATACCTGCTTATTTCAATAAAGGTGATGTAAAAGTCCCTTATGAAGCATCTAGACTTCAATATTTTCAAAAATTAGATTTGTTATCAATTTTAAAAAAAGAACATAATTTTCATGAAGATATAAAGGTAGACAACTTTCCATTGATTTATTGGAACAGTCCAATGGAAGTAGCAATAAGAAATATAAATCTTATATTTCATCGTAACTTTATAGAAAAAAATGATTTAGATTCAAAAATATTTGGTAATAATAAAGATTTAATTGACTCATTTATAAGTCAGCATTATAAATTTATTATTGAAAATCTTGAAAATAAGGGAAATGTTGTTGGAAATCACTATTTGATAGAACTTTGTTCAATAATACTTACACTAGCCACATATAAATTTGAAGATAGGGAAAGAGATTTAAACTATTTTTTGAAGGAATTAAGTATTCAATTAGATGATCAATTCCATAAAGATGGGACTAATTTTGAGGGATCTTCACACTATTCTGCTTTTGTTACTGAAGCATTGTTGCTTTGTAAACTTGGAATAGAGACTATCCAACCAAATTCGTATTTGATCGAAACCTTAAATGAATTAATTAAATCAAACAAAAACTTAATAAGTCTATTAATGGTAAATGGAGAATTATCACAGATAGGGGATAATGATTCTGGGAGAATCTTTTATTTCTATTTTGACGAAGACAACCCATTAAAAATGGATTGGCTAATTAATTTAATCCAACACTTTTTAAACGATGAAGATGAAAATTTACATATAAAAGAAATTGAAGATTTTAACAATAAAGAAATAAATTTAGATGCTTATTTACGAGTTGACCATCCACCCATAAAAGTTTTTAATGAAGATTTCAATTTATATTCATTTGAAGATTTTGGTATTTTTATCTGGCGTAATGATGAGGGGACTGAGCACTTTAGCATTAGATGTGGAAAGTTGGGACAAAATGGTATTGGTGGTCATTCCCATTATGATCAATTATCTATTGAGTGTTATACAGATGGTAAGTGGATTGCGAGAGACCCAGGTACCGGTACTTATACAGATAATATTGATTTAAGAAATAAATTTAGATCAATGATATACCACTGGGGTCCAAATACAGATTTAGATTTTCCATATGAATCTGAATTTGATTGCTTTAAACTTGCACATGCAAGTGAAGGAAAAGTTTTGAATTTTGATAAATTTAACTTTTTAGGTTCTGCTTTATTTAATGGAAAAGAAATTTTTAGAAAAGTTATTATTAATAATGGAATAATATCGATAAGTGATTTTTCTAAAGATGTTCAAATTAAACCATATAATAATTGGGGAGAGCAAAAAAATGGAGCAAAATTTGAATTTTCAGAGGGATACAAAAGATTAATTTGAAAAAGCAAAGTAAAATTCTTATCATTTCTCATCAATATTTACCTCATGTGAGCCCACGAACAACAAGATGGAGATTAATTATCGAAGAACTTACAAACCGAGGTCATGAAGTTACATTACTAACTGGCACATATCCAGATTTTGAAAACAAAAATATAAACGTCCTTTACTTTGGTAATAAAAATAATTTAAACATAGTCTCAAATCTTAGAGAAAAATCAAAAAGAGCTGAATCAAAAAAATTAAGGACAAAATTTTTCTACAGTTTACTAAAAAGAATATATAGATTCTTTATTAAATTTGTAGCATGGCCTGATTATTCGATGTTTTGGATTTATCAGATATTTAAAAATAGAAATAATATAACTACTGATTACGATGTAATTATTTCTGTAAGCTTGCCTTTTTCGTCACACGTTGTAGCTTATATCATTAACAAGAAAAAAAAGAAGCATTGGATTATGGATATTGGAGATCCATTTAGTCTAAAAATTGATGCACCAGAGAATAATCGATTATTATATTCAGGTTTGAATAATCACTATGAAAAAAAATTTTACTCTTTAGCAAATACAATATTGTTCACTCATAAAAATGCATTGGAAAGTCATAAAAAATATTTTAAAATACCAAGTAAAAAATTATTTGTCGCAAATCCCATTAGTAATTTTGATAAAAATCTTTTCGAAAAATCACTTGTATACGATTATTCACTAAAACCAATAAAAATATCTTATTTTGGAATATTTACAAAAGGTGTAAGATCACCTAATTCTTTTTTAAATGCGATAGCTGATAATAATATTTTTGAATTTTCATGGTATGTAAATGAAGACTCAGAAAGAATTATTAGGTCGTGTGATATAAATGAAAATAATCATAATTTTTATTCACAAGTATCAAGAGAAAAAGCACAAGAACTAATGGTAAATTCCTCACATTGTTTACTTTCAATAGGTAATAAAAATCCAAATCAAATTCCTAGTAAAGTTGTTGAATATTTAGCCACTGGAAAACCAATAATTCACTTTACAGAAATTGACGACGACCCAGTAATATCATTAAGTAATGAATTTGACAATTTATTTACGTTTAATAAAGACGATGCTGAAAAAATGCTTATTACATTACAGGAGAGATTGTTTCAGAATATTGATAATTTTGACTCAGATAAATTTATTAAAAACTTTACAGCTAAATCAATTGTTGATAATTTAGATATTGTCTAAAACTATTTTCCAGTTTTCAGAATAATTTAGAGTATCTATTGATTCAATGTCAGACGATTTAGCATCCTCAATTTTTTTTAAAGCATCTTTAAGATTATTCATCTCATAAAGAAAAATACTTTCTGGACTAAAATATTGTGTGTAAGAACATATTGGAGCTACAACTTTTAACCCAAGGTTTTGGGCTTCATATAAAGGTAAACCAACAGTCTCATACTCACTTGCATGAAAATAAATTTCATTTTCTGATATTAACTCTAATGTTTCAAAATGAGTTTCTGTACGCACAACGTTAAAGCTCTCCATTCCTGTAGTTGGGTTAATTACAGTGATTTTTTTCTTATTTGGTAAATTTTCTAAAACACTTTTCATAAAATTAAAATTTTTGTTTTCAACATTACTTCCAAATAGAACAATTTTCCCACTTTTGTTTGCAATTTGAACATTTGAGCTCGTTGTTTCTCCAATTTGTATTATTTTTGAATGAAAGTTTTTATCAATATCTTGTTTTAAATGTTCAAGTTGTATAAGTATATAATTTGAAAATTTCATACTTCTTTTCATAAGTATTTTTAGGATTACATTTCTTGTATCTTTTTTTACTAAAGGAAGTATATTTTGAATTAGAACAAAAGACTTTTTTAGTGTTTTAAAACCAAAATTTCCAAAATGGATTATTGCATCTCCATTATTGATCTCTTCAAGAACTGATTTAGGTAGAAAATAATTTAAAAATGGGTGTAAGTATCTTTTCTTAGTTGTTTTGTAAAACTTTACTCTGGGATTTTCATAAAATTGATTATTCAGATCTTTATAAAATTCTGATTCTGAATATAAAACAAGTATTTTTGAATCAGTTTTAGAAAAGAAATCAAAAGCTTCAAGGAACAATTTCAATCCACCAAGAGACTTTACACCACAGGCATTTAATACTATTTTTTTCACCAATTCAATAATAGTTGTTCATTAAGCATTAATACTATGACTAAAATCATAAAGTAGTGAAAAAAAATTACGATTCAATATTAGTTGTTGGTACACGACCAAATTTTATTAAAGCAGCACCTTTGCTTGAATATTTTGAAGAAAATAATGTAAATACTCTTTTTATTCATACAGGACAGCACAAAGACAAAAGTATGTCCTCAAATATTTTTGATGATTTAAATATTAGACAACCCGATATTTATCTTGATACTCCCACTACAAACATAAACAAACAAACAACCTACATCGTTGATAAGTTAGACACATTATTCGATACCAATAAAGCAAAATATGTAGGTGTTTTTGGTGATGTAACCTCAACTCTTGCAGCTGCAATTTCTACCAAAAATAAAAAGATGCAGTTATTTCATGTTGAAGCTGGATTAAGGTCACGAAATATGGAAATGCCTGAGGAGCGAAATAGAATAATGGTTGACTCTATAAGTGATTATTTATTTGCACCTTCAGATGACGCTGTAGATAACCTAAAATCAGAAAACTTGTCTGCAAAATATATTGAAAATGTTGGAAATATTATGATCGATACACTTCAGAAGAATTTAACAAGAATATTACAGTCTTCTGATCAAATTAAAGATAAATTAAATATTAAAGATAAATATTTTGTTGTTACGATACATAGGCCATCAAATCTCACTGATGAAAATTTAGAAAAAATTTTTTTAGGACTAAAAGAATTTACTAATGAATATCAAATTATTCTTCCAGCACACCCTAGATTGAAGAAATACATAATTGATAATGAGGTTGAACACGGGAATATATTAATTTTAAACCCGTTATCGTATATTGAATTTTTAGGTCTTGTCAGTAGTTCCGATTTAGTTTTGACTGATTCAGGTGGACTGCAAGAAGAAACAACTTATTTAAATGTAAAGTGTCTTACCTTAAGAAATGAAACAGAAAGACCAATTACTGTTTCCCAAGGAACAAATAAAGTAATTGGTGTTGATACAGAAAATATAATTTATGAAATAAACACCACTATTGAGAGTAAACTTTTAAAAGGAAAAGAAATTAAATTTTGGGATGGTAAAACATCTGAAAGAATCTTTAAAGAATTATATGAGTAAATTTAAGTATGATTTAGGAGTAATAGGCCTTGGTTACGTTGGTCTTCCCTTGGCAGTTTATTCGATAGATGCTGGTCTAAAAGTCTTTGGGTATGATATAAATTCTGAAAAAGTATTAAAACTAAATCAAGGTGCTTCACCGATTGAAGATGTTAGTGACAAAACATTGAATACATCAATCAAATCAGGTCTAATATTTTCAGATGATTCTAGTACCTTAAGAGATTGTGAACATATTGTTATAAGTGTTCCAACCCCACTTACAGATTTCAAACCTGACCTAAGTTATGTAATTAGTGCAGCTCAAGAAATAGCAAAGAATGCTGTTAAGGGACAAATTATTATTCTCGAGTCAACAACTTACCCAGGTACAACTTTAGAGGTACTTTTACCAGAAATTCAAAAAATATCAGATCTAAAACCTGGTGACGATATCTTTTTTGGGTATTCACCGGAGAGAATTGATCCAGGTAATAAAGAATGGAATTTCAAAAATACTCCAAAAGTAGTAAGTGGGATAAATGATGATTCATTATCAAAAATTAAATCTTTTTATGAAAAAATAATAGATACTGTTGTTGTTGTATCTGGAACTAAAGAAGCTGAAATGGTGAAACTTCTTGAAAATACTTATAGACAGGTCAATATAGCCCTTATCAACGAGCTCGCAATCCTATGCAATATGTTAGAAATTGATATCTGGGAAGTTGTAGAGGCAGCAAAAACAAAACCATTTGGATTTGAATCTTTTAGGCCTGGACCTGGTGTAGGTGGCCATTGCATACCGATAGATCCAAAATATTTGTCATTCAAGACAAGACAAATAGGCAAACCTGTAAGATTTGTTGAACTAGCCCAGGAAATCAACAATTCTATGCCTGCATATGTTGTAAACCGAATAATTGAAAGAATGAATAAATTAGGAAAACCAATGAAAAATTCAAGAATATTAATCTTTGGTGTCGCATATAAAAAAGACATAAGTGACACTCGAGAATCTCCTGCATTGGATATAATTGAAAACTTTAGTTCAAAGGGCGTTGAAATATCTTTTTATGATCCATTTGTAGACACTTTGATTGTTGACAATAAGGAAGTTAATAAGGAAACATCTCTGGAAAATTTTGAAAAATATGATATGTTATTGATGCATACACCACATTCACAATTTTCATCCATTAATTTTTCAAAAATAAATGTACCAATTTTTGATGCAACAGGTAGCGAATTTATAGATTTGAACTAGTTGAAGAAATAAGGATTAATTCAAAGAAATACAGATCAACAAAAAATTCTAAATTTTTAGAGTTAATTTATAAAAGATTAAAGACCTTAGATGAAATTGAGCTATTGACTCTGACTAAATCATTCACATTATTTTTTTATCTTTCGAATATTTCCGAACAAGTCTTTAGAGAAAAATTTCAATACAAAATTGATAAAAATGATTTAGATAAGAATAAGGACAGTCTTATATTCTCACCAGTCTTTACTGCTCACCCTACTGAGAGTGCAAGGCAATCAACCTTAAAAAAGCTTTATAAAATTGCAAAAATTATTTCCGAAAATAATTCAACTGATTTAAATGAAATTAACAATTTAATAACTCAACTTTGGTATACGAGAGAAGTTAGGTCAACAAAACCAGATCCTATTGATGAGGTCAAAACTCTTTTGTATTATTTAAGCATTTTATATACAGATGTTTACGATGAAATTGACCAGACATTCACCGAAAATAAAATAAACCAAAAAGATATAATAAAGCTGGGTACTTGGATTGGTGGAGATAGAGACGGAAACCCATTTGTTACTTTAAAAGTAACCGAAGAAGCTTTAAAAATTTACTCAAATCAGATTATTCAAATCTATAAAGAAAAAATTATAAATCTATCAGAGAGTTTTAGTATCTCGACTTTATATGCAGATGAGCCTCGACTACTCGTCACTACACAAAAATTAATTTTGACGAGCCTTTTAGAATATTTCTTTCACTTGTTTTTCATAGACTTGACAATTTTCAGAAAAATAAAAAAGGATATAATTCATTTTCAGAATTTCAGGATGATCTCAACTTATTTGAAAAAGAAGTAAATAAATGTTTTAAGAACAATTCTTCGTCTTTAGATTTAAGACGTTTTATTGATTACGTGAATCAATTCAAATTTCATGGTGTCGAAATGGATATAAGAGAAAATGCAGATGTCTTGAGATTTAATGAAGATTTCAAAAAAGAATACTCTGAATTTTCAGCTCTCATAAAACGAATTCCGGAATGGAAAAAAATATACGGTGATACTGTCGTAAGTTCAATAATTTTATCAATGACTAAAAATGAGAAAGATATCTTAAATTTATTTAAATTTTGTAAAAAATTAATTAAAAATAAGTCTGATATTCCTATGCTTGTTCCTTTGTTTGAGGAAATTGATGATCTTGAAAGATCTCATATTATAATTTCAAATCTTTTTGCGAATAAAGATTACAAAAAACATTTAACAAATTTCAACAATAATCAGGAGATAATGCTTGGTTATTCGGATTCAAATAAAGATGGAGGAATTGTAACTTCTCAATGGTCAGTATATAAATCTCAAATTGCTTTATTCAGTACTGGTCAGAAACATAATATCGATATTTATTTCTTCCACGGTAGAGGTGGAACTATTAGTAGGGGAGGTGGACCTACTTACAACTCAATCCTCTCACAGCCTAATGGAACAATAAAAAACAAATTAAGATATACCGAACAAGGAGAAGTTATATCTGATAAGTACTCAACAACTAGTCTTGCAACAGAAAATCTGAAACTTGGTTTATTCGCATTCTTTAAGGCAAATAAAACAAAGAATCGTGAAATCAAATATGAACATAATTTTTTTGATGAGCTTTCTAAATTATCTTCAAAAAAATATAGATCTTTGATTGAAGACAAAAATTTAATTTATTATTTTGAATCTGTTACTCCAGTTAATCTCTTATCTGTATTAAATATTGGATCGAGACCCTCAAAAAGATCTAAAATTAGCTCTGTAAAAAACTATCGAGCAATACCTTGGGTATTTGGTTGGGCTCAAACTCGACAGACAATCACAGGCTGGTATGGCTCAGGAACAGCTCTAGAAGAGTTAATAAATAAATTTGGAATAAACCAGGTAAGAAAAATTTATAACTCATCATCATTTTTTCAAAATTTGTTGAGCAGTATTGAAATGACGCTTGCCAAAACAGATTTAAACATCTCAAAGTTTTATGCAGAAAATCTTGTAGAAAAAGAAATATGTTATTTATACGAGAACATAGTTGAAGAATCATTGAAAGTTGAAAGTGCAATAAAACGCATTACGTTGTCGAAAGAATTACTCGATTCAAATAAAATTTTAAAGAACACACTAGCAATTAGAGATACCTACCTTGATCCTTTATCACTAATTCAGGTTTTATTACTAGAAAAATTACAGAAAAATGAATTAACAGATTATGAAAAAACATCCTTACTTCTTTCAGTAAATGGATTAGCCGCTGGCTTGAGAAATACTGGGTGACAAATCTCTTAGTTCAAAATGCATTTCATCTGGAGACGTCCACGTTCCTCCCCACGCAAATCCCCATGAATTAAAAATTTCAACAACTCTTGGGTGATATCCAGACTTAACATTTATATCAATTGCTATACCCCATGCATGTCTTGATATGGCTCCTCCGGCATTGAATCTATTTATTCTTCTTGGGGCATAACAACCACCTGATTTTTGGAATTCTTCTTTCGACAATGTGTCTTCCAAACCTTCCTCGATTACCTGATTAAGCGCTCCCAAAAGCGGTTTCCACATAATTTTGTTACAAGTGGCTCGACCAATTATTGGCATATTTTTTCTTTCAATATTCTCATTTCTCCATGATGGTTCAACAATTATCCAAGTCCCATCTCTCTCTTTAATTTGAAAATCACCAAAATAATTTTTTATTAATGCAGTAGGTAAAACCCAGTTTTTGTTTGGCTTAGAATCTCTAAATGTAATTCTAAGTTGTTTGTATTTAATATTTCTATATAGCTCTACAAAATGATTCTCCGTAACCTTTGTGTCCCAAATAATCGCTTGTATATTTCTATTGATTCCTAATTCGTAACCTATTTTTTTACTTACCAGTGCTTCGAACCATCCAATTTCAGAATCGGGAATTATTTTTCCTATCTCTAATTCTGTAATAACTTCATTCATTCCAACTAAAACCAATTTATCGCCGGTATTCAGAGAATATTGTTCTGCAGTTAGTTGAGACACTATAACCTTATTTTCTTTCAGTAAATTACTAACTTCGTCTGAATAAAATAAATCTGCATACTTGTTTTCAATAGTTTTCACAGAAAGACTGTAGAGATAATCAGGATTAGTAACCAAAGTTTCATTGTTATAACTATCTAAGACTTTGTGCAGTCCAATATTGGCCCTTCCAATGAAAGTAACTTTACTCCCTAGGTTTTTTACAGATTCTAAAATTTGATTTGTAACGCTGTAGTAAAGAACTCCAGGTTGAGAAATTGATATGACATCATAATTTTCAATACCATTAAATATTTTGTTTTGTTCCAATTCATTTTCACCATCATGAGCAACAGCTGATGTTTGTAGTGATATAAATATTGCTATTAATAAAAGGCCTAACTTTTTCACGTCATAATTATAAGTAAATTATCAGAAAACATTTAACAAACTTTTAATGTTATAAATACAAGTAAATCTTTACGTTGTTTAATATTTAATAATGCAATTTAAGTATCAATCATGAAATTATTAACTAACTTCTTTTCATCTGCTGCAACTAGATTCCCTATAATCACAATTATTGTGATTTTAGGAATCACTGGATTTTTTGGATACATGACTACTCAAGCAGAGGAATTAGATACTGGATTTGGGGGAGAAATTGATACTCCAGAAATTGAAGCTCAAGGCAAACTTTCAGATTATTTCGGAGGATCAGGTACTCAAAGTGTTCTTCAACTTGTTTTTGAAGGTGAAGATGTCCTAACTGTTGAAGGCTATGAAACTTACACTGCAGCAATTGAAGTAATTGAAAATAGTGAGTTATATGATTATCTTGTAAATGATCCGAATCAAGGTTTAGTTCAAGGGTTTTTTGCACCTATAGATGTTGCTAAAGCATTTAATCCAATGCTAGATGTTAGTAGTTTGACTGATGAACAATTTAAACAACTTTATAAGGCTACATCAGCACAAATGCCTCCAGAATTTCAACAGTTTGCATCTGCACTTTTATCTAGCTCATATGATGAAGAGGCAGTAACAGCAACGGCAGGACTAGGAATAATCACCATCAATTCAGCAATAATTCAAGGTGAATATGGATTTGAGGGAGCTTTTGAAGTTCAACCAAGATTAGAAAATGAATTAAACAAAGAATTACTTGAGCTAAGTGATGACTTTGAAAATATTGATATTGCTGGATTTTCT
>LULV01000612.1_pt1 | contig 10984 bp, 9 predicted proteins | sample 728081 | NCBI WGS metagenome assembly LULV01 (sample SAMN03860280, study PRJNA289734) | marine metagenome | biome: seawater column; feature: ocean; material: water; isolation source: Red Sea water column Station 108 - depth 25m | place: Saudi Arabia: Red Sea | collected 2011-10-15 | depth 25 m | reverse complement strand
GGCATAGTAAGTTGCAAGCCCGCCTGTGGCTCCTGCTCTAAGTAGATACGTGTTGGTGTATGCTAAATTAAATGGTTCGAACAAAGTACCACCTTGGCCGCCTTCTGTCCTAGAACCCACTGTTCTCCTAAACAACTTCCTTACATTAATAACTTCATCGGGCAAAATGTATTTGTTTTGATTTTCTTTCAGTTCAAGAAAAGCGTATGATTCTTCAACGGCATTAGATGAACGTTGCCTGTATCTGTTGATCGCCCGTTCTAGAGCGGTTTCATAGTGTTTTGGATCTAATTCAACCTCGATCATGCCTTCACCCAGGTTGTTTTTTACATAATCAAACACTTCTTGTTGCATGGTTTGTAGTTCTGACATACTGATATTTATTGCCTTTGCCTATACAATAAATATGTGTGCTATGCCACGACTATCAATTTTTAAGCCTGAAAAAGGCAATGATTACAAGTTTTTTGACCGTAACATCAAAGAGATGTTTACGGTAGGTGGCACTGATCTTAATCTACACAAATACATTGGCCCACACAGACAAGGTGACACACAAAAGGATGGCGCGGCTTCGCCCACATCACCAAACTATTCACCTAGTGAAATCAACGAGAGAACAATACAAGATTTATTATTTTTAGAAAACAGAGATAGAAAATACGAGGACGATATCTACACAATCAGGGGTATCTATAATGTACAGGATATTGATTTTAATCTTAGTCAGTTTGGTATGTTTTTACAGAACGATACACTTTTTATGACAGTGCATTTAAATGATTGCGTAGAAAGGATAGGTAGAAAGATTATGTCAGGAGATGTTATTGAATTTCCTCATATGAAAGATGATTTCAGTTTAGATGCATCAATACCAATAGCATTAAAAAGATATTACGTCGTAGAAGACGTAAATCGAGCCGCAGAAGGATTTTCACAAACTTGGTGGCCACATTTACTTAGAGTAAAACTTAAATCATTAATTGATTCACAAGAATTTAGAGATATCATAGGTGATGCTACAACTGATGGCTCTTTAGCAAGTTACATGAGTACATTTAATAAAGAGAAAGAAATTAATGACGCTATTGTTAATCAAGCAGAAGCAGATGCGCCTAAATCAGGCTTTAATTATAAACAATATTATGTTGCGCCAATTGATGAAAGAGGTAACATTAGAACTGATAATGTTAATACAGAAGAACAGAGAGCAAGTTCAGATAAAAGAGTTAACGCTGTAATAGATACACCAGCAAGTTCACATTATGGATTTTATTTAGATGGAGATGGCGTGGCGCCGAACGGTCATCCTGCCGGTTTTGGAACTAGTTTCCCTAGTAGCGGAACTGACAAAGGAGATTATTTTTTAAGAACAGACTTTTTGCCTAATAGACTATTTAGATATGATGGTTTACGTTGGGTAAAAATAGAAGATAACGTAAGAATTACTAAGACTAACACTGATAGCCGTGCTAATTACAAAACAAAATTTGTTAATCAATCAGGCACTACAACTATTAACGGTTTAACTGTAGAACAAAGACAAGCATTAACAGATGCATTGAAACCAAAGGCTGACAATTAATGTTACATTTTTACGAAGGACAAATTAGGAAATTTCTTACACAATTTATAAGAATTTTAAGTAACTTTAGTGTTGAAACTGGCAAAGGCACGGATGGATCTGTAAAATTAAGAGCAATACCTGTCATGTATGGTGATATGACCAGGCAGGTTGCAAACATTATAAGAAATAATTCTGAAAACGCTTTACAATATGCACCAAGGATGTCTGCCTATGTGACATCGTTAGATTATGATAGAGAAAGAATGCAAAATCCTTATCATATAGAAAAACAACATTTGAAAGAAAGAGAATTTGATGAAGCAACAGGCGAATACACAGATAAACTAGGTGCTGGATACACTGTTGAAAAAGTTATGCCGTCGCCTTTCCGATTAAACGTGGCATGTGACATTTATACGACAAATACAGATCAAAAATTACAAATTTTAGAACAAATATTATATTTGTTCAATCCAGATTTTGAGATACAAAAATCAGACAATTACATTGATTGGACATCATTAAGTTATGTTGAACTTACAGATATTACTTTTAGTTCAAGGACAATACCTGTAGGCGCTGATTCCGAAATAGACGTGGCTAGTATTAAATTTAGTATGCCAATATGGTTATCTCCTCCTGTGAAAATTTCAAAACTAGGTGTGATACAAAAAATTATTATGAGTATCTATGATGATGACGGCGGTATTGCTAAAGGTTTAATAGATGGCGACTTGATATCTAGAAGTTACATAACGCCTAACAATTATAATTTACTATTAACAGGGAACCAGTTAAGATTAGTTGGTTCTTCGGGCACGTCAGTGAAGTCAGGTGGAGACGGATTTTATACAGGGGCCAAAGAGCCAAGTAATTTTGATCCGCTTGAACCATTTGGATCACCTCTAAATTGGAATGTTCTTCTAAATCAGTATGGCAAAATAATTAACGGTACAAGCCAAATTAAGTTACAACAGGAAAACGGAAACGAAATTGTAGGAACTATTTCAACTACTCCATTAGATGAAACTATTTTGCTCTTCAACATCGATTCTGATACTATTCCTGCCAATACACTAACAAATGTTCTAAAAGTTATTAATCCTTTAACATTTAATCCAGTGTCTCCAGGCGACGGAGATAGATATTTGATTACAGATGACATCGGTGATTCCACTAATACATTTGATGCAAGTGCTTGGGGTAATTTGAGAGCCAGTGTGAATGATATTATTCAGTATAATAATAGCACAGGCAAATGGGGTGTTGTATTTGATGCTAGTAACCCAGATTCTACCCAACATTACGTAACTAATAGTAACACTGGAATTCAATATAAATTTAACGGCACAAGTTGGGTAAAAAGTTATGAAGGAATCTACATTGCTGGTAAATGGACAATGGTTTTACCAGGAGGTTCTACACAGTACAACGTAGACGAAGACGTCAATCAGTCAGGTTCAGGTGCTGAGGGTACATTTCCAAATAATTAATACAAATGGATAAAGATATTATTTGCTCGGGAGCATTATTCTATGCGACCAATACCAAAAGATTTTTATTCCTTCAACGTAATGATCCAAAAACAAAAGGTAGTTGGGGACTAGTCGGAGGAAGGGCAAGATATACTGAGAGTGCATTTGAAGGCTTAAAAAGAGAAATAAAAGAAGAAGTTGGAGAAACTGCAAAATTTAAAAAAATAATTCCTTTAGAATTGTTTACGTCCAACGATCAAAAATTTTATTTCCATACTTACGTAATTGCAATAGAATCAGAATTCATTCCAAAACTTAATGGTGAACATAGTGGATATTGTTGGACTGCTTTTGAATCTTGGCCAAAAAATTTACATGCCGGCCTAAGAAATACTCTAAACAATAAGTCTATTAAAGGTAAATTGCAGACAATTCTAGATCTAATAACTTAATTAACCAGCACTTATTTTCAAAGTACCGTTATCGTTCCAAAGTTGACCTTTATTGTTAGGATCGCTTGTTGGTAAGTCTGACGCCATCACTTTACCTTTGTTGTTGATCATAAGTTCACCGTTGTCGTCGGGTAGGTTTATGTGTCGCTTTGTGGTTGATTTACCGTACACGAATGTCTTCCTACCGCCGGTGTTCTGTAGGCATAGTGGCACTTCGTGGTGAGCATAAATGGCGTTGTTGGCAACAGTTAATAAAGGTTTATGCTGTCCGTCCTTACGTCCAATGATTGTTATTACGGATTGATCCTTACCTTTTTTATTGTCTTTTATACTGCCTTTTATCTGTCCAATTTTTAGTTCTTCACCTGCATCATTTAGGCCCCTGAATTCTAAAACTTGGTCTGCGTTGATTGTGATATTTTTTCCTACTTTAAACATACGCACATATTTATACGAATAACCAATGTATAAATTTGCTCGGAAACCATTGCAATATCCATGCTCTATTTCTGTATAGCGGATATAAATGTTCTAAGTCAATTTTAGCAATATCCTTATATTGCACTCTAAAATAAGGATAATCAATTGAGGTGAATATTAGGTCAAAATTATCTTCTGAACCTTGATATATTCTTATCTGAAGGTGACGGAATCTTTGATCTTTTACTAACTGCTTCACTGCACTTCTCCTACTTAAAAAAAGTGCGTTCCTTCGGCTAGCCTACTTCCGTCCTAAAGGATGAACGATTATAAAATTATTTATTAATTTATAAAAAAAGGGCGACAACAAGTGCCGCCCTTTATACTACTTAGGAAGTGTTAATACTTATTAGTTGTTAGTTCTCACCACACAATTTACCATACCTATTCCGTCATCGGTTTTGGCCTCTAAGGCTCTACCAATTACATGGAATGGATTTATTGTGTCAGTGTTTGAAACTGCTCTTGCTGTTCCTTTTACAGATGAAGATACTAATCTTTGTCCTTTTGCAACTTGACCTACAACTCTCACTGGAGTTCTACCAGTCATCGCTACAAATGGATGTGAATCAGAATTTCCTGCGCCGGCGTTCATTGCATAAGCAGGGTTTGTAGAAATAACGCCAAATACATCATTTGACATTTCAGAATCTACTTCTGTGATTTCATGAGCGCCACCGAGCATTACAACTGCACCTTCTGCCATGGGAGCATCTGCGGCAAATCGCTCTCCAACGTCCGCGTATTGCGCCGAAGTTGCTAGGGCGTGTATCACATTGGCTCTTATATCGACTAAGTCGCCTGCTACCGGAGCCTGTGTTCCGCTTCTTTCCCTTTTAAAAGCAGTGAAGGCACCACCTGCATTACCGTGAATTGTGGTTCCGTCGTCTGCAAATGATTCATCCCATGCCCATAATAGTGCTTGGTCTGTTGCTGTTGATCCTTCACCTCTGTTTACTTGTATTCCAGTAACAGTTGGCGTTGCCGCGTTTGTGGAAACGTTTCTGTTCAATTCAATAATGTTGTCCTCAACTGATAAAGTTGTGGTGTTCAAAATTGTTTGTTCACCGTCTACCGTTAACTTACCGTGAATTCTTACACCGTTGTCGTTGATAGTCATCTCAGTGTTTCCGTCAACCGTGGCAGTGATTGTACCTGCACCAGAATCAGATACTGTTACGTTAGTGTTATTCTGCGCTATGTTAGTCACAGTAACACCACTAATCTGGTCATCTACATATTTTTTGTTGGCCAATTTTGCATTAGCATCAGGTGCCGTTTCGTTGTCCAATGTTATTGAACTCACGCCTGTTATAGCATTTGATGATGCTACGGCTGTGATATCACCTACTTCTAATCCGTTATTGACTCTAAAGTTTCTTGTTGTCATGGTTCCATATCTCCCGCATGATTGTTGATATTATGAAGTATTTATCCAGCCAATGCAGAAATACGATATCCGCTCACTGTGGTACTTCCGCCAGCAGTTGAACTTGCAAACAGTTCGAAACTGTTTTCTGTGGCAGTGTCAAATGCCGCTGAAAATTCTATAAGTGGGGTGCTTTTGGTTGATACTTGTGGACCTTCCGCCACTGATGCAACACCTGGAGCCGCCGCCGCAAAAACTTCACTGATTGAAAAAGATCCTTCTGTGGCATTTTTACTCACAATGTAATAGACAGCACCGTTGGCGTCGTCTAGATCGAATGTGTCTATGGCTGTGGCACTAGAACTTACTGTGACACTTGCAAACGCTTTTTGATTTGTGTTACTTTCCGCAGTCATGTTGTCTTTTAATAAAATTTTATGTATGGTTAGATTTAAATTTGTTTCTAAACCTGCCGCGCTTACCACAACATTGTCACCACTTATTGCGGCTGTCAGGGTAACCAAACTGTTACTGCCTGTTCTTGAGCCACCATATGAAGTGATAAATGCATTGGAACCATCGTGTACAACCAAGGCTTCGATCGTGTCAACTTCTGTTTTGCTATCGTTGTCTATCGATATGAAATATTTCGCTCCTCTAAATGTAGCATGTGCAAACGTGTCTATGCTTTCTGATGCAGAATCAACATCTGTGTTACTTGTGGTCACAGTGTTGCCTCTTGTGGCATCTGCTGTGTTGGCACTTGACAAAGGTATCTTGTAAAAACTTGTTTTACATTCTGCTGAACTGCCTGCCGCTCTCACTCTAACCATTGTGTTTGAAACATCCGCGGTCATTGTTGGCACGTTAGTTCCACCTGCTGATTCCATCCCTCTGTTGGCTCCCAGGAATCCATTTGATCCATTGGTGGATACTGCAAAACATTGTGTACTCACAGTTTCATTTATTAAATCGTTTTGCACCATCATGTACCAAGCACTGTCATTGAAAGTTGTATTGAAACTATCAATAGTTCTTGCTGATGCGTTTAAGTTCTTGTTATTTCTCACAACAGCCAAAGTATCATCTGAAACTGCACCGCTTGAAACTGTGTCAAAACTCAATGTGCCTGCACCATCTGTTACAAGTGCCTGGCCAGAAGTGCCATCTGCTGTTGGCAGGTTGAACGTGGTGCCACCAGATGTAACTATTAGTTTAGAACCATCTGACTTGATAGACTCGTTTGTGTCTACAAACTGAATTTCTTTGTTTGTTCCTAAAATGATAACGTCATTGAATGTTGCGGCGCCGGCCTCACTCTAATTCTGCGTTTGATCCATTAGAAACAATATCATTTGTAACCACACTGGTTGCAGTCACAGATCCAGCAAAGGTTCCTGCTCCGTCAACGTCTAATGTTGTTCCATTCAATAGTTTAAGTTCGTCGCTGTTTAGTCTTGCACTTATAGTCGAAGAACCATTTTTTATGGTGTTGAATTCAATAGCACCATCTTCTGTGCCATCAGATGAATCTAAAATTTTTCCAGATATTCTTGCATAAGTGACTGCCTGGTCGGCATCATTTTCACCTTTGAAATTTATTCTGCCAAGATAGTCTGCGTCTGCTGGACTTCCGCTATTTCTCTTCAAAGTAATTACAGGTGCGGCCGAATTTGAATCTTCTGTGCTTGTAATTAAAAGTGAATCACCAGTTGTTGTGTTGTCAATGCTTAAGGTTCCTGTTATACTGCCGTTTCCTGTGCCACTGAATGCGTTAATTGTTGGATTTGTTAAAACTTTGTTTGTTAATGTCTGTGAATCTGCTAAAGTTACAACTGTGCCTGTGTCTATAGCGTGTGTTACTGTGTTGTTGCTTACTGATGTGCTAATTCCGTTGCCACCTGCAAAATGTAAAACTTCTGAATCCAAATCAATTGATAACACAGTTGAATCATCTGCACTAAAGTCTAGGTCTTCTGCTGTTATTTGTGTATCAACATAATCTTTGACCGCGGCTGATGTAGGCAACGACGTGTCATTGTCGTTTGAACCTATGCCTTCTGACTCTGTTGTAATGGCGGCCGCTTTGAAATCTGATACATCAATGTTTGAAATAGAGTTGCCTGTTCCTTCAACATCAAAAGTTTTGTTAGTGAATGTTAAAGTATCTGATGCAATATTGGCATCTTCAGCATCAACATACGCTTTGATAGATTGCTGTGTTGCAATTTGTGTTGCACTATTTGAAGCAAAGTTGTCTTCATCTAAAACTGCTGTCCCGCTTACACCTGAATTTAAAGTTGCACTGGTTAAAACTTTATTAGTTAAAGTTTGTGAGTCAGTCAACGTCACAACTGTGCCTGTATCTATATCAATTGTCACTGTGTTCGCACTACCTCTGGTAGATATACCAGAGCCACCACTAAATTGTAATGATTCTGTGCTTAATGCAATTGAAAGTGCTGTTGAATCATCTGTTGAAAAGTCTAGATCACTTGCAGTAAGTTGTGAATCCACATATGACTTAATTGCTTTGGCTGATGCTAAAGTATCATCGGACCCTGAAACACTACTTAAATCTGTATCTAACACTCCTGATTTAAGATCCGCTACATCAATATTACTAATACTGTTTCCTGTACCTTCAACATCAAAAGTTTTATTTGTAAATGTTAATGTGTCAGACGCTATGTTGGCATCTTGTGTGTCAACATATGCTTTAATAGATTGTTGAGTTGCTAATGATGTAGCACTATCGCTACCCATCGCATCTTCATCTAGAATAGTCGTTACTGTGGCACCACTAGTGCCAACTTTTAAATTTTCTAATACAACCGTGCCTGATCCACTTGCATTTATGTTTAGGTCATCGTTTGATCTATTTGTAGATATGCTGTTATCTGAAATCGTTAGGTCATTTAAAACAATGTTACCTGTGCCGGCAGTGGTTATTGTGAAATCTGCGTTACTTGGCGCTGTAAGTGTCGATCCTATTGAACCTATGTCGCCTAAGTCTTCTAATGTTCCAAACTCTAAAGCGTTTCCTGCCGCATTTACTCTTAGAACTTGTAGTGAACTTCCTATTGATGATAAACCTGTTCCACCGTGACTTACTGCAACGGTTTCTCCGGATTGAAATTCGGCCATCCCTGTGGCCACATTGTCGCTGTTAAAGACGACTCGTACGGGTGTTTTATCTGCCATAGTTTAGTTCTGTGCCCAGCCTTCGTAAATTCGCTGGATGCATTTCCTTTTAACTTTACGTATTTAACTAAAATTGAAAAAGTGTTATACCTGCCGCATTGGCTGAAAGTGCTGAACCATCACTTAAAGTAAAGGTCTGTCCCGCATCTGTATAAACAGGCACAGTTTCAACAGTTGCATTGAACTCTAGATTCAATCCGGCAGTTTGGGCCAATAATTGTGCGTCTGTAAATGAAGTGCTTCCATCTGTCAGGTATACTGGCACGTTTTGTATTGGTCTTGCCCTTGTACCAGCAGTTGCGCCTAGCAACGCTATGGGATTTGCAGACACTTTACTGCCTGTTGGCAACACTGCACCCTCCGCCGCTATGGTCACTGAACCTGTTCCATCCGAACTTATAGTTGCTCCACCAAGATCAATAGTGTTTGCGGCAACAAATAAAGTTTGCCATCTACGTGTGCTTGAACCTAGTGTAAAAACACCATCCTGAGATGGTATCAAGTTTCCGGCAATCTGCACACCAATCGTGGAATCTTCAGTTTGAATAGTTGTGCCTGATATCCTTATGCCCTCGACTACAACATTTCCGTTGCTTGACGTCAATGTCAAATCTGCATTAGACGGAGCCGCTATGGTGGATCCGATGAAACTAAGATCACCAACACTAACATTAGAAATTTCGTTATCAACGTAGGCCTTGATTGACTGTTGAGTTGCCAATGCAGTTGCTGAATCAGAACTCATGTCGTCCTCATCTACTATAGAGGTCACTGTTGAGCCTGAACCTATTTTAAATGAGTCATTTACTACCACAACGCCTGCGCCCGAAGTTTGTAAGGTCAAGTCAGCACTAGTTGGCGCTGACAGTGTCGATCCAACCGCTGACAAGTCACCAAGAGAACTGCTACTTCCACCGGTGCTTATGGCATTACCACCAGGAGTAACACCATCACCTAGGGCAAGGCTTCCTGTGTCAACGTCTACCACTAGATATCCGTCTTCAATAACAGTTGTTGCTAAGTTGTAATCTTTGTATGAACCTACTAGTTTTCTAAATGCCATGTACGCTCCTTAAATTTGGCCAGATAACTTCTTTAATCTTTGAATAAATTCACTTTCGTTTTGTGGTTCTTTGTTTTTCATTGCGGCCGGAATGCCTGGTTTGTCTCCACTTGTCACTTCTGGCGCCTGTACAAGTGGCTCTTCTTCCTTAACTTCTGGTCCTTTGTCTTCTTGATCTTTTGTAACGTTTGCAATTGTTTCTGAATCTTTGCCCAGTTCTGCTTTTCTCATCTCAATTTCTTGTTGTAATGGATACACTGCTGGAGCATCGTTGGGATCATCAGACGCTACCTTGCCTGGATTTTCTTCTGGTCCGGTGCTTTGTTGGTTTTGAACATCTGTGTCAGTTGTAACACTGGCTCCTTTTGCTCCAATTAAATTTTGTAGAAGTGCTTCGTCCTCTTTGTCGGGTGTAGCCTTGATGTTTATTTCGATATCTTTAAATCTCATCCGTTATCCTTATGAAAATATGGCGTTCTGACGTGCTAGACAGACCCAACCAGTTGATTGATAGAGCAGTACTACGGTGTCTTCTACATCATTGAATGTTATTTGTGTTCCGTTAATAAAGTTTGCCGGAGTTACTATTCCATCGCCTCCGTCTGTCACCATCGAAATTATTTTAAGTTGTCCTTCCACACCATCTGCCAATGAAAACGCTTGGTTAGATCCTGTTGTTATTAAAAGTGTGACTGTGTCTGTTAAACTAACAACTTCTGTGCTACCCGATCCAGTCAGTCTTTGCACTCCAAAAACATTTCCTCGAGAGAATAACGTGCCTGTTACATCAGTGGCTTCTGCTATTGTAATCTTGGTTGAATCATCTGAACTTAAAGTTGTGCCATTTATTTTTACAGCACCTAGCGTAAGGTTACCTGTTCCGCTTGGTTGGATGCTCATGCCAGCATTTGATCCATTCGCCGATATCACGTTTGTTGTTAAACTGTTTGCAGTTATATCTGTTGCAGTTAGATCACCTGTCATGGTAGTATCTCCTGTTACAAATAGATCACCGCTTTCGTCTACTTTAAAAATGTATGTGTTTTCAGTTGGTGAACTGTCTGGATTGGTGTTGTTGTAGATCCTGAATGCTTCTCCTGTGTCCCCACCATTGGAGTCTAAAAACATATTGATACTTTTAACACTGCTTAAAACTGTATTGTTGCTTTGTCCGAATTGTGTCACAGTAAAGTCCAAGAAACTTACCGTTCCTGAACTCTGATCGTTAAAAGATATTCTATTACCACCGGTGATTAGATCGCCGCCTAATAAATTTACTGCGCCTTGGAAGTTTATCTCTTCGCCTATGGTGATTGCTGAGGAATCATCTGTGTCTAAAGTAGTTCCGTTCAATCTTAAGGAACCCAATAGTAC
>LULV01000262.1_pt1 | contig 11023 bp, 14 predicted proteins | sample 728081 | NCBI WGS metagenome assembly LULV01 (sample SAMN03860280, study PRJNA289734) | marine metagenome | biome: seawater column; feature: ocean; material: water; isolation source: Red Sea water column Station 108 - depth 25m | place: Saudi Arabia: Red Sea | collected 2011-10-15 | depth 25 m | reverse complement strand
GCTCAAAAGGGCTGAGGAATATGAAAGTATCCAAAAAGGTAAACGCTGAAAAGGGAAGAGAGGTTTTGACATCTGCAAGAATCCCACACAGCATGGTGATGGGAACAATCAGAGTCCCTGAGAGATTTGTTAAACTTGCAAAGAAAAAACTTGATAATGCCTTTGGTGGAATGTTTCAAAAGAAAACTGGCTTCAAGATTTCGGGAACTTTGAAAGAAGATGTGCATCTTGATGAAGAAATAGCAGCCCGTGACATACAAGGCATGATCAAGGGTTTGAACAAGAAAGCCAAGCAAGAGATTGCAGGTGTTCTGAATGACATGAACCTCAGTGGTTACGGCGACTACGAAGCAAGAGCAGACAACGTTCACAAATTCAAACCCAAAGATTTGCTTAAGGCGATGAATAAGGTAATGAAACTTGAAGAGAAAAAACTACCTACCGCAAGAAAGATCGTGAGTGGTCTTGGTGATGCAGACGGACCATTCACAGTGGTCGTGATGAAGAACAACAAAGTGATTCATCAAGAGTCAACGAAGTTTGCAAAGATGTTGCCTGCTATCGTCAAAGAACTGGCTAAAGAAATGCCTAACACCACAATCGGCATCGAAAATAGAACTGGACAACTTGTGAAAGTCTTCAAATAAGGAAAATAAAAAAAATGAGTAATCAATACTGGAAAAATAAAATTCAACTCAAAGAAGCCCGTGAAAGGGAGCAACAATACCTTTTGACAGAGGGTCCGTTGAGAGGTCTCGCTCAACTTGCTCAAACGATCACTGATCCTAAAGTTGCGGCAAGGTTGAAAAACTTGTTAAAAAATGTTTTGGGACCGATTGCCAATACTCCTCGACCTGGTGGCTTTTCAATGAAAGTCAAACCCAAAGGCCTTCTCAAGACTGGAGTAAGAACCGTTACAATATCTCAAGAACAACTAGATCAATTGCAAGAAATCTTAGGTCCTGCCCTATTCGAAGAATTTATGACAGTGTTGCAGCAATTCCTTCGAAGAGGCGGAGTCATGGATAATCCTACAGGACAAGGAGTCAACACTTTCCCACGTTATGTCATAGAACTACTCAAAGGTAAATACATGATTGACTCACCAGGTCTACCAAAGAGTCTTTCAAACATGCCCGAAATGGGAACACCTGGAAGCAAGGCTTTTGGGCAAGACTATAATGCTATCATGGAAATATTATACAAAGTCTTAGGTGACATTATCTAACCCTGATGAAAACATTTCTCGAATATCTAAATGAAAGGAAACTCTCAGATACAGAACTCAAGTATCGTGAGAGGTATGTCAAAAAATTAAAACCTAAATTAAAAGACTTTCAGAAACGATATGGTAAAGAAGATGGTAAAGGTGTGATGTACGCAGTAGCAACAAAAATGGCAAAGAAAAAATACGACAAGGAAGATAAATGAAGAATTTTAAAGAATATCTCGAAGAACATAATCACTGGGCAGCACTTCGAAGAGCCTTAGAAATTCAAACAGGCGCGCCGCAGTTTAGCCCGCAAGCCGCCGCGTTGTGGAGTGATTATGTTTCAACCTTGTCTGACGCAGAGTTCATGGACATGCTGGCATATCAAAGAAAAACTGGTAACATAGTCATACCAGACGAGTTCGATGCGAGAATAAGAAAAATAGGAAAACAAATTGACTCGGCCATCGCGGTTGCTGGCTCAAGTGCAAGAACACCAAAACAAAGAGCCAGCGTCATTAGAAGAATACTTAGGTCTGTTGGTAGAATTTTCTAACACGATCAAATCATAAATAAATACTGAAACTCATAGGAGAAACAATAATGCATTGGAGACAACAAGAAATGCTCTTTGAGCAAAGAGAAGCCCTGAAAGAGCAGACTTCAGCCACGAAGAAGCGTAAAAAAGATCGTGATGATGATGAGAGATTATCTAGAAAGAATCCAAGAAGAAAATTTGGTAACGATGCAATAATAAAAATGGCCCCACCAGTGACACCTGGTCGCAAACCATCTTTCAAAAGAGAAGGTGTGCATTCTAAGAAAGAAGGCATGCATTCTAAAAAAGAAGGTAAGCATCTGAAGAAAAAGGCTGAAAGCCATTGCGAAGCCTATGCTGAAGCATACGTTCGTGGTGTCGAGCAGGCTCTGTCAGAGAAGCGAGGAAAGGGTCTTTTACCTGAGGGAGAACCAGGACCAAGACCATTTAAGAGAAGAGATCTAAGATTGCAACGTCAAGGTCAAAGCGTTAAGCCAACAACAAGAGCCAAAGCGCCTAAACGATAAACACTGATGCATTTTTCTCGAAAGAAGCCGACCTTGAGTCGGCTTTTTTCATAAATAAACTTTGAAACGAGACATTTCTATGGCAGATACAAAATCGCAGCATAAACCCCTCATGATTGGTCTTTCTTCTACATGGGTTCTAACGATTCTAGGGTTTGTGTGGACCACGAGTTCAACAAAAGCATCATTTGAGAGCAGAATTAACGCTCTTGAAACCCAGGTCATGGAAGCAAAAGACCGAATTGAAAAAACAGAACTTGGTCAAACACAGATTCTCACAGATTTGGCACAGATCAAAACAGATATACTGTGGATTCGCAAACTTCTCGAAGAAAAAAACGACTAATTATGTTTGAGGGTCTTCGGCGACTACAAATGAAGATCGGTGGTCAACCAGTGATGCTAGAGATCGCTGCGTCACCATCAAAGAGACAAGTCGGACTCATGCATCGCACAGGTTTGCCAAAGAATCATGGTATGCTGTTCTCTTTTCCCGATGAAGGTAGCAAGATCTTCACAATGAAAAACTGTAAGATGGACATGGACATCGTATCAATGGATCGAAACGGTACTGTCTTTGACATCTCGCATATGTTTCATCCAAGAACAAAGAGCATGAACACAGAACACTTTATAGATGGACCTCTCAAGTTTGCGATTGAGTTTCCTTTTGGCACAGCAGATAGTCTTGGCATCAAACTTGGCGACATGCTACCCATACGCAAAGAGATTGAAATTATAACTATCTAAAAACATAAATACCATCACCTATTGATCAACAGGAGAAAACAAATGAACTTTAGAGAACAACTTAGCGAGGCTTACAAAACCGGCTACAATCAAGGACTACAAGAACTTTATGCTGGTGCCCACGAAGGCGCCCATGAAGAAGAAGAAGGCTATCATGAAGAAATGGACGAGAAGGCTCTTGCAGAACTCGGTCGCATGATGATTCGTGCTGGTATGCATGAGATGGATCATGAAGAAGACGAAGGCTACCACGAAGGTATGCATGAGATGGATCATGAAGAAGACGAAGGCTACCACGAAGGTATGCGTAGATTCTAAACCTTAGGGTTTCCAGAAAACAAAAACCGGCTCGTATTTGAGATATTGGCCATTCACTTTGCAATAGTTCTTGCACTTGGGAATGCCGTTCTCATCGAGTCGGTTTTGTCCTGGCATAGATGCCATTGCCATCTTGAGAAAGCCCTTATATTTCATACCGAGTGACTCAAGAATATCTTTTGAGTCTTTCTCAAGTGGCATATATTCTTTGCCCATGAGAATGTCTGCAATATTCCAGAGCAGATATCTTTGCGGTCGGAGATACTCAACCGCCGTCTCAAGCGTTGGTCGCAAGAACCCGTCTACCCACCCCTGATAGCCTGGATAACGCTGATACGACTGTTTATCGTCGTTAGCGTAGCCCTCACGGTTGAAGTATGGAGGTGATGTGAATACGAGATCAAGTTTACCCTTGTGCTTTTGAAAGCCAGGGTTGTTCTTGATATCTTCTGCACACTCATCGTAAGTTTCAAACGTATTGGCATCACTGAAAATACCATTGCCGCGATATGTGTTATCGTTGAAGAACTTGGCAAGATAGTCGTATCGACTCATGCCCTCTTCAGGGATTTGATTTTCTGGATTAGGGTCTGTGCCAATATAGTGAACCCGACGATCATCCCGTACAGACATAGCGCCAAGAATGCGACCACCCCAACCGGAAGATGGATCATAAATGCGAAGAACTTCTTGATCTTTGACATGCTCAGTAAACCTTTCATAAAGATACTTGGCAGTCATTGGTGGAAAGTTTACTGCCACTTGAATGTAACCAATCTTGAATGCAGTGAAGCCTTTCGGAAAGATCTTCTGCCCAAGTTTGTATAGACGCAGAATGTAAACGTGATCTGGTTTCAGATCGTTCACATCAATGTTTGCAATTTGTCGATCAGTAAAACAACCACGATCATGTAGGGTCTTGACCTGTTCGGCTGACAATGAAAGTTGCTTCGATTGATCAACACGATAGTAGCCTGTTGATAATCCTTCAGACTCTTCTTTCTCGCTCAACCAATAATCGTAACCCATTGACTCCATGAGTTGTTGATTCTGACAACACTTCTCACAGAAATCAAAACCACTGTCGGCACTGATGATATTCGATGGGTCACCAAGTTTCATGGTATGACTATAATGATAAAAACTATCACGCTTGAAGTGCCGTTGACTGCCTTTGACCATTCGCTCAAGATACTTGTCATCAGAGAACATATCATAGACAGAGTGACCATCACTCTTTGCATTGTAGTTGATTCTTGCTTTCATCATTGTCGGAAAGAACTGATCAACTTCGGTGCCTGCCCTTGCCGTGTTGAGAATGACATCGTTCTTTCTCTCGAACGAGCAACCAAGTTGATCGGTGTGTTCAAACTTGTGAACAGGGTGTGATGAAAGCGAGTTGAAAGTCTTGATGATTTTTTCTTCGTCTGCACCAGAACGAGGCGCACAACCATAATTGTCCCATGACTCAATAAGTTTTTTGCGATAGTCAATCACCCATTGCCGAAACTCAACATCATTCATATCAAGAAGATTCTCAAAGAACACATTGACTTCAGAGTTTAGAACGTGTGTATTTTTTTCGAAGAAATATTTTTTCATCATTTGCCTTTCCAGTATTCGTCTGCCAATTTGTATTGACGTTTCTCTGCTTCCTTTTCACCGTCACCTTTCCACACACCTGTTTCCCATTGTTGCACATGAACGAGTTCGTGCATCACGGTAGCAACAAAGTCACGAAGAGATTGGTTGGTGCATACTTTGATACGATACTCACCTTTACAAATTTGTTCTGCTTCACCCCAACAATTCATATTGTGTAGCGGGTGAACGTAGACTTTTATTTCTGTTAGATCGTGTCTCGTAAGGAACCATTCAACAATATTTAGGATTAATTTCTTCGGTGATTCTGTCTCTAATACTTTTATCATATGTTCCACCCATCAAAGTTTCCTTTCTCAAACTTGCTGTCGAGACCACCAAGATTTTCTTGTGGTGCAGGTGTGAGAGTTGTCTGTGCTGAATCTTCAAGATTGTAGAATGACATCTTCGACTTGTCAACACCGATCACAAACTTTTTGTTCGTGTTTGGATCGCCATAACGATTCTTCAATTGCTTCACCATGATCTGACCAAGTTGCTCAAGTTCATCTGTGGTGATCAAGGCAAACATAAAGTCAGCCGTTGCTGGCAAACCAAACGACTCAGAGGTATCTTCGAGACTCACATCAGTATTCGAGAAGCCTGTTCGATTCGTTTGCGTTGCGGTAACAATAGGTAGGTTCATCTCTACTGCGAGGCCTCTAAGTTCTTCTGCAATCGCTTTGATGAAAGTGTAAGAGTTCACAGACGATCCTGCTTTGAACCTTGCAGAGGCACAGATGTTGAGATAGTCAACGATGACCACATCAGGCACAAAGTTTCTCTTGAGTTTCAACTCTTCAAACAAAGACCGAAAGTGCATGACGTTTGCCGAAGCGGTCGGATACTCTTTCACAATTAGGCGACCACTAACATTCTTCATCGCCCGCTCAAGTTTACGATCATACATTTCTTTCGGCAAGGTCTTGAGTGTGTCGAGTGTGATGTTCATCATGTTTGCATCGATACGTTCTGCGATTCTTTCTTCTGCCATCTCGCAGGTGATATACAAGACTCGTTTGTTTTGTTTCAGGCATGAGGTTGCGAAGTGACACAAGAACATAGACTTACCGACACCAGTGCCAGCCATGACCACGTTCAGAGTTTTATTTGGAAGACCGCCGTTTGTGATCTTGTTCATCAGATCAATATCAAACTCGGTTCGTGTTTCAACACGATGATAAAAATCAAACCGCTCATCAGAATCTTCTTCATAATCGTGACCGACATGAGTATCAAAAGAGATAGCGAGAGCGTCAGAAAGAATCTGAGGTATCGCAGTCTCACCTTTTTCTTTGTCTTGACCATCGATGATGGCAATCGAGTTCATGATCGCATTGTAAACGGCTTTATCTTTACAGAAAGTTTCTGATTCTTTGAGAAGCCATTCTGTATTTGGTTCACCATCACCAAGGTTGTTGATGATACGAACACAAGTCTGATGCACCGACTCGTTTAGATTTTTGTCTTTGTCGAGGGCGATCTTCAATGCGTCTTGCGTTGGCAAGGCGTTGAATTCTTCAACGAAGTTTTTGATGGTCTTGAAAACCACACGCTCTGACTCATCGAGAAAATATTCGTCTTTGAGAAATGGCAGAGTCTTGCGGCAATATTCGTCATTCAAGACCAGATTAGAAAGAATAATTTGTTCAACACTCATGCAGACATTCTACACCTGCACACAGAAACTTCAAGTAAAAAAATCATATCTCTTCAATTCTTTTTGTCTTGTCACAGATCAACAAATCGTAGTGTGGTTTTTCACCAACAGATAAATTGTGGTACTTGCAACCCCAGTTATCAAGTTGTGCTTTTGTGGTTTCATACCAGTCTATTTTTGTCACAGACCCTCTGGCCGTGTAATATGTGATTTGATTGCCTTCGTCAAACAGCCGATTTATTTTTTCGATGTTCTCTTTGATTGGCATAGCCAAATTATACTCGCGTTTGCCATCATAGTAGCAAATGGTCTCGTCGATATCAACATAGATAATCAAGGTAATTCACCATCCAAGATAAAATTAAGTTCTTTCAATAATTTTTTTGAATTATGTTTTGACAAACCATGATATTCAATTGCTTGAGAAATGTTTTCCTTGAAAGCAGAAGAACAAGATGAACAATATAATCCATATCTTCTCATTATGGCATCGGATTTAGGATATTTTTTGAGTAGATGACTCACATTCATATTCGAAATTTTACAATCTATTTTTTTACCACGTTTCAAATAGTACGGTGATTGTAGCAATCTCCAAAAGTTTTGATTGTATTCACCAGTTCGCTTCATCTTACACCAATACCCAATGTGTGCTTCATCCCATGAAACATCATTGGTGATAATCTGTTGTAGTATCTCAATTGGTACGTCTATCTCTAAGTTTGGTTTTGTTTTTTTACCTATGAATAACTCACCATTTTCAACGTAAAAGAAACAGCCGTTCAGTCTCACTTGTATATTTTCACAATGAACTATCTCTGGCGTGTTGTTTAGATTCAACAAGTATTTCTGCAATTCACCAACATCGACCGCACAAGGCTCGGGATAAAATTTTGCAAACTCATCAAGATTGAAAAAGTGTCTACGACCATTATAAATTTTTTGTTTAGTTTGTTCACCGTACACGCGAAAGAAGTTACCGCTCATACTATTCCATGACTCGCCTGGTAGTATGTCGATAACCTGATGCTCAACAAGTTTTTGTTTCACATCCATAATAGTGTTTTTACCAACTCTCAGGTCATAATCCTCATGTCGTGGATGTTGTAGTCTAAAGTGAGAGGCAAATGGTAAAAGAAACTTTGCCTGATACATTTTCATGGCTTGTCTTAGCATCTCTATCGTGCCATGTTTCACTCTCTCATAGTATTTGTCTTGTTCATCATCAGTCATGTCCCAACACAAAGGATAACCAGACGCACCTGGTGAGAATGACGAACACAAAAGGTCTATGGGAGGTAGATATTTTTTTATCTTATGATTTACACCAGCATCATTAATGTTCAGTATGTTGAAACCATCAACGTCGATGTGAACGATGCTATCATTCCAAACACTCTCAGGTTCATAGCAAGTGATTTTTATTTTATCATTGATGTCATAACTTTTGCCAAAAGAAACTGGTGTGAGATTAGTAAAGCCTAACTTCACAAGTTCGTTTTCAATTCTCTTGTTTGCAAAGTCAGGAAAGTATATCCTAGTTTCTTTTGAAAATTGTATCAAAGTATTTTTATGAAAGTGATCTGAGTGTTCATGAGAGATCCAAATTATGTCGGGATCTAACTGACTCACCTTTACTTTTGGTTTCGGGTGATGGGCCCACGAACCATAAAATGCTGGCCCGTCTAACCATGGATCTGTAAGTATTGAAAATCCTTCATGCACAATCTCTAGGCAAGCATGGGCATGAACCTTGAAGTCTATGTCAATGTCTGACGATTTTTCAGACTTGAATCTTCTCTCGATTGTGGTATTTAATTTTTTTAGATCGACGAACAATTTATTATCTTTGTTGATCAGTTCTGTTTTGAATAGTGTTTGGTTCTTTATGTTCATGCACTCACCGCTCAAGTCAAACTTCCACTGATGAACAGGACAAACAAAAGAGTCATCACATAGATTAATCTTAGCACCTTGGTGTGGGCATGTCGTCGATAGAAGTTGATATGAATTTTCATCTTGAACGATATAGAAAGAGTCACCTTGTATGTTCACCAGGTGTGGACATTGAACATCACTCACATTTATCAACTCATGCATTTGCTCACCAGATTCCAATCTTCTTCGGTATCTATTTCTAAAGATGAAAGTTCACTCATCACTACAAAGCCAACTGAACCATCATACAAACATTTATTTTTCTCAAATGACTTTTTTGTTGTGACGTAGAAAGCACCATTTTCTGAAAATGTCTTAGAAAGTTTTTGTGTTCTTGGTCGACCATAACGCATGAAGTTTATTGGTTTGTTAGTGTGATCCCACAGATACTCAGCCCTCTCAACCACAGAAATTACACTATCATAATCTTGTTCTCTCAAAGTATCAAAACCACTCTTCAAGTCTTCGCCTGTCAACATAGGCGTTGTCGCCTGAACACAAGCAAACTCATTCACACCATCAACGATGTCTAAGAAATGCTCAATCGAATCCTCTGTTCTCGATACATCGGTCGCTAAATGGCTTGGTCTTTTTACAACAAAGGCGCCATATCTCTCTGCGACATCAGCGATCTCAATTGAGTCTGTGCTAACAAAAACATCATCGGTAACCGAAAGGGAAGTTTCTATCGCATAAGATATGAGTGGCTTTCCATTTAGTTCTTTGATGTTCTTGTTTGGTATTCTTTTCGAACCACCCCTTGCGGGTATAATCACTTTCACTTTTTTGCCTCTACAAAAACACTATAATGTTTTTGTGCAACACTATCTTTATTTTTCTCATCAAAATTCTTAAAAATTTCATAATCAGATTCGTTATATTTCTTTTTTTGTGCGTCTTTGAAACCAACTTTTTCCATAATGTTTTTTATCTTTTCAAAGTTCCACCAACTAACATGATTACCAGCAATTTGTTTTTGTAAATGTAAGGCTCTCTCTTGGCATGCATCAGTAAAGAAGGTCAAAGCGTCCTCTTTACTCTTTGTTTTTAGGATTTTTTCAATCTCAGGTTCTCGAAAAACTTCGACACCTTTAGTGATACGTGCCAGATCAGAGTTTCTTTTTGAGTATGGTGACACATTACTCGCTACAATAAAAACTAATTGCTCACCCAGACCGAATGAACGGAAGAACTTTTGTCTTCCATCAGGATGTGGAAACACCCAACTGGTAAGGTACTCCTTGTCACCATCCACGTACGCTTTATAAAGTTTATCACTATCAGGGCATGTCACACGAAAAACACCACCAGGTTCTAACATTCTGTAAACCTCTTTGAATGTTTTCTCTACAAACTCATCAGAGATATGCTCGATGGTGTGTGATGTATAAGCGGCCGTAAGGGTATTGTCACCTAATGCAATTGCCTTATCACTCATCAGGTCATGAGGCACATCTATTTTTGCCTGCTCATTAGAATAGCGAGTTGATGGATGATCCAAATTCAACCAACCATCTTCACGAAAAGAGTTTGATCCAATATTTAACGCGGTCATAGGTCTCCTTTAAATTTCTTGCGAGCAGAAATCTCACAATCTAAAATAGTCTTTTCTGCCTTGCCCATCGCCTTCTCAACACTTCGGATAGATTTGATAACTCTTTCTAATCCTGTAGGTTCAAGGGAAGATGATTGGTCTGATCCCTTCATTGTTCTATCGAGCGTAAAGTGTCTTTCAAACCAGGTTGCACCAAGACCTATCGCAGCACACTCAATCGCACCACTACCTTGAATATAATGACCACTCAGACCGATATTTGTTCTTTTATGATAGTACCTATTCTTGAGAGTTCTCAATACGTTTAGGTTGACATCTTCTTCTTTACATGGGTATGCGGAGGTACAATGCATAATCGTCAACTCAGAGCCAGTCAAACAATCAACTGCGGCATCTATCTCTTCAATGGTTGACATACCAGTAGAGAGGATAATAGGTTTGTTGAATGATTGAATAACCTTCAACAACTCATGTTTGCTTACCTCAGCCGAGCCGATTTTGAATAGGTCAGCCCCAAGATCAAACATCAATTCGGCACTAGCCTCATCGAATACGCTGGCAAATAATTTTATGTCAATCTCTTGTGCGTAGTCAAACAACTCTTTCCATTGATCTTTTGAAAACTCTAGGGCTTCTTTATGCTCACCGTAAGTTTTACCAAAACTATTCGGACTGTCATATGGCTTTTCATACTGCTCTTTTGTCAGGCATAGTCTCGGTTCACGTTTCTGCCCTTTCACATAATCAGCACCACAACGTTTTGCGATCAACATCATCTCTTTCATAAGATTTAAGTCACCTTGATGATTGATACCAATTTCAGCAATCACGTTCGCTTTCATAATACACACAGCCTCTCTGTTATTAAATGTGGTCTTGTTATCGC
>LULV01000579.1_pt1 | contig 11041 bp, 26 predicted proteins | sample 728081 | NCBI WGS metagenome assembly LULV01 (sample SAMN03860280, study PRJNA289734) | marine metagenome | biome: seawater column; feature: ocean; material: water; isolation source: Red Sea water column Station 108 - depth 25m | place: Saudi Arabia: Red Sea | collected 2011-10-15 | depth 25 m | reverse complement strand
CTCCATAACCATATCGATAATTTTATTAATATCATTAGCGTTCAACTTACCATACTTGGCTTCGTGACGCTCAGTAAAGTAATCTACTTTTTCACTGTTTGACTTGGAGATGTGATAGGCAATTTTAGGCAGGTACCCATCTGCATATTTGCGGTTTTTCATGTTGTTGTTTTTGAATTTCTTTCTCAACCTTACTTCTTAAATATACGATTGAATTCTCATTTTCCCAAATTCCTTTGCTTTCTTTTTTCCTTATTGACCGCAAGCTGTCGCTTACTAGGAACTCGTTCCTCCATTTCACATCGGAACTCCCTCATAAATTCCTCACAGTCACGGCGGCTCATTTTTCCACCATAACGTACTAGGTCTTCGAAATGGCTAGAGGCGTTTTTAACATCCCCCGTAACCATAGCATGAGCTAGGTTATGAACACTACTATAATAATTCCGGCGGCGCCGGCGGCTATTGTGATCTCTCATTTTAATATGACGTTTTATGACTTTATTATGACTTATATGTTACCAACGTATGTATAATTGAATTAAAACCCAAATAACATGAAATACTTATTCGCACTAGCGGTAGTATTGTGTTTAGCGGGTTGCGCAACCACTAATACTACACGATCTACTTGTTGTAGTCAAAATTCAACTGTTACTAACTATGTAATGATGCCTGACGGGGCTGTTTATTCATGGAGTAGTGAAAAATAAACGAGGGGGGCTTACGCCCCCCTCTTCTATATTTAGGCCGCTGCGGTTTCAGGCAAGTAACTGCTCGCAAGCTCCCACAAATCCTGGTTGAGCTTTACCTGCGGCTTGAAACCCTTCACGGGACGGGCCTTACGCTCCTTTTTGCCAAGTGCATAATTGAACTTGCCGTTCACGACCTTCTCTTGTAGGCGGTTAAACACCTCCCACAAACCATTGCCATTGTCCTCCTTACGGGTTGACTCAAGCAAATCCTCTACATCAACGACCTTATCAATCGTTTCAATATTAGCTGTTTTGAATCGGAGCAACGCTGCCTGACGAGCAAACTCAAGCATCTGTTCACGCTCCAATTCCTGCTCCTTCATATCCTCAACTTGCTTGAGGTAATCAGGAATCTGTTCTACCAAGCTGTTTACAGCACCCTTGATGGTTTCAAAGTCGTAACCATAGTGACGAACTTTCATTGAACCGAAGTCTTGGGACTTAACAACCATTCCATTGGAACAAACCAATCGGAAAATACCTACATCCAACTTGAATGCAGTAGTGCCATCGTGGCTATTAGTGAGCAACAGCTCGGGGTACTCGGTCTTACCCTCCTCCATGAAGTCATAGTTAATAAACTTGACCATGTGGCGACCAGTACCCGTACGCTTGCCTCGTGAGGCAACGCGATAAGCATTAATTGGGGTCCAACCCAATTCGATGATGTCCTCGATTACCTTTTCAGTAGGCACGTGGACATAACGATCCGTAATACCCAACTTCCTACGAAGTGCTGGGTTAATCTCTGGTGTTGCGATCTCAGGACAAATCATCTTGAGCTCACTCATAGTGAGTTCATCGCGGTTTTCGATCTTTTGATTGACCGTGTTAATTAACTGCTGTGCAGTTGAAAATTGTGTGTCTTGTACTTCTGACATAACTTTGAATTTGTGGGTTTTTCTTAACTTTCTAATTACTTAAATATACGATTGAATTTTCAATTAACCAACTTTCTTAATAAAACTCTTTCCTAATCCGATTTCTAAAATAACAGCTTTCTCTGGAATACCAGGTATTTTTGTTTTCACGTCTAATACTTCGTCAACGTTTTTGTTGCGAATAACTTTTTGTTTTACTCTAGCGTTGGAGCGATTTGATGTTTTAAACGTCACTACAACAGGGAAGATATATGATCCGTCTCTAGCCATTATGATTTATTCTTTTCCATTAAATGGTGAATAATACGTTCAGTTACTGTGTGTGTCCACGTATTAATTCGTGATGGAGAAAAACTGTCTTTCTTTTTAGGGTCAATTAGGATTTTGAGGTTACCCTTCAATTCATGTTGGATTAATTCTTTAATGTGGTTTTCGTCTGTTAGCATTTTACCATTCATTTGCGTAAGCAAATCTACTATTTTTTCTTACCTTTCTCAAGTGGCTAATGTCTTCCCCTTCTTCAAGTGAAACAATTTTCCCAGTAAGAGGACCTTCATATAGTAGGTTTGTACCACTATATAAAATTGGTCCTACATATTCTTCACCATTAGTACGTCTATTCCCAGCATATGATCTAAATGTAAAGCAAGTAACTTGAACCCAATCTCCATTAGATGCGTTTTCAACTTCAAGGAAATCAGCAACATTAAAATAATAAACTAGGTTTTTACTCATCTTCACACATAAAAATAAAGCGACAAGCTAATCCTAAAACCATGATTATGCCTAATATTGTAACTACAATTGTTTGTTCTTCACACATATTAATTAATTTTCAATATACTCTTTAAATATAGGAACATCCGATACCCTAACCAAGGTTCTAAATTGACTTTCTCTAGTAAGTGGTTTAGCATCATCATATAATTCACTAAATTCTGGTTTGCCACCCCTTAATCCACTAAAAAATTGTGCTTGATCGTTACAAACGAGGTAAGCTCGTTCCTGCTCAACGAATACATCGCTGAGGTCTGCCCAAAACCTTTTCATTATTTAATTAACCGTTTAGTTGTTTCTTTTCAGCTTTATTTCTATTCTGAAGTGTAGTAATGGTATCAATACCGTCTCTAGCTTCGCTTAATTTTTCAATTTGCTTGCGAAGTTCTTCCATTACTCCTGGGTGCTCACCGATACCCACTGAATTATTTAAGTACATGTCTATAGTAACTTCAGCTTCAGCTGCTAGCCCTTCGTAGTACTTTTTTGCTGCGTCTAATTTGTCTAAGCTCATAGTTTATTTTATTTAATTGTTTTGCTAATTTAAATAACGGTTTCGAATTATGATTAAACCATTGTTTAACTGCCCATTTCCATATTAGGAGAATGTACAACCTTCTTAATCGTAACCCAAATGTTTTTAAATATAGATTATTTGACCACATTTATATCTATATACTATTTCTATATCGTAAGTACAATCACTTACCCAGTAATTATTTGAGTTTGAATTCTGCATTTGCTATTATTTTATCTTTGATTTGTAGTAGATAACCACAATCCTCATAACGTTCTTTTTGTTCAAAAAATTCAATTAACACATCTAAATCATTAATTTTTTCCTCTACAGTCATAAAATCATTCATAACGTAATCACCCCTAAATTCATTAGATGTTCTAAACATTTTTAATGTTGCTTCATTTGCTTTAGCAACAAAATCCTCAATATCAATTTTATTTTCTGGAGCTAAACTAAACATAAAACTAGAAATATTTTTAATAAAATCTTTATCTTTTTTCTTTTTATAAGATGACCAACGTTCTTCTTCTTTTGACATTACCTCAAATGAACTAAACATATCATCTTTTAAATCCATTATTTCATATAGTTCCTCACTTGGTATTACAATAATAAACATACCAAAATCTTCACTACCCTTTCTAAATACTTGTTCAGATTTAACTAGTATTTGTTGGCGTTTTAACCACCCGTGACAACGAAGATGTTGTATACCATCTTCTGTTGTTAAACATACCTCAATATATCCTTTTTTAAATGTCATAATTATCTAAAGCTCTAAAATCATTGTCTGTAAACAAATCTTCTTTATCACCTTTTTGAACGTATTTTTGAACTAATTGTCGGATATAAATACGTTCTGAATCCGTTCCTCCTTCATCTGAGTACTGAGGATATATAATTAATTCAGCAGTTTCTTCAATATCAAAACCATCTATACTCATTTCAGCTGCTTCAAGTAACATTCTAGTTGGAATAGGAGAACTTAATTTACTGTTTTCTCTTTCACATTCCATTCTAATTCTAAAACTAATATCACAAAGTGCCTCATTAACTTTAGGATCTAAATTAGGATACTTAATGTTAAGTAACTTCATTTCTTGTTCTTTATTGAGAATATCCATCTCAATAACACTAAAGCGGTCAACCAAAGCGCGGTCGAGCATACGAGCTGCTGTATACTCAAACCCAATATTGGCTGTAGAAATGAAGCTAACACCACTAGCGACATCAATAACAGGGCTATTTTCCTTTTCATCTAATCTAAGTTTGCGTATATTAACGTCAAGAACTGGCATCAATATATTCCATGCCTCGGGATTTGCTCGCGAAATTTCATCAAGTAAAACGACAGAATTTGGCGTTTTTATCGCAGTCACAAACGCAGATTCCTCAAAATATGTACCGTCCTTGAAGTAAGTATTACCAATAAGAGCTGAACGAACATCTTGAGTAGATCCTAAATTAAAGTAAAAAATCTGCTTATCTAAACGCTCAGCTGCTTTAAATACAATTTGTGTTTTACCAGTACCTGCTGGCCCAACAAACATAAGGTTCTTACCCTTATTAATACAGCGAGTTAAATATTTCCATTTAAGGTCGCTAATAATAAAATCATCCGGTTTATTAATCATTTTAGCTGGCTTTACTTCCTTAGATTGCTCTTTTTTAAGGGCATCTAAAATACCGTACGATTCTTCATTGATAAACTCAAATCCATTGCGAGTTCCTCTTTGATATACACCAACATACTGACCAAAATTAATAGCACGCTCAACACGTTGTTTCATATCAGGCCTATCCTCAATAAAGTAGGGCCTATTAGTGATTAAGTCAATTGCTTTAACTTTATTATCTGTATCGTAGTATCCTTTTAAAACGTTCTTATAATTCATACTGTGAATATACGAACAGAAGAAAAGAGAGCCAAAAGGCTCTCTTAAAATCAATATCTTCCTTTAATACTCATTCCGTGATACCTTCGATTATATGTTGTAGGTAACACATTATCAGATGGATACTCACCTTGTTGTATGGGGTGATTTACATCGTCTTTAAAGTGATAAGTAGGTTGAAAGTCCATTTTTTGTTTATAAAGAAACATAACATACTCCCTAATATATTTCCTTAACTTATCGTCCATTATCCTTTCATTTGGCCCTTACACACTTTAACTGCTCTGCCAGATAGATATGCAGATGATTTTTCACCTGCTCTTTTACGTTTTGCTATATATGCTTTACCCTTTGGGCAAAGGTCTTCTGTCATAATATCAAATATAGCTTCTCTAATTAATTGTCTTACTTTATCTTCCATATTACATATAATCTCTACTATATTCACCACTAGTAATCCAAAGTTGAACTGTATTTAATCCGTATTTGCTTATAAGACCATTAAGGATTGCAACGTCCCTATCATTATTATTTAAATCATAAAGAGGGTTACCTGGCTCCTCAATATCTAATTTTTGTTCAGTTAAATCAGAATCTATATTTAATTTTTTAGAAAGCATATTGTATGCTTTATTTAACATAAATTCTACTGCTTTATTACCATCATCAAAAACGCCTGACATTTCAAGTTCTTCTATTGCACTTGCAAGATCCTCTAAAGCTTGCTCTTGCCTTTCGGGTGATTGGCCTGTAAAAAGTCTATCTTCTATTTCAGCTAACCGACGTTTATAATTCCATTCGTGTACGTTAAATTTACTCATGTTGATAAAAAATATATTATTGTCACAGCTAAACTAAGCAGCATTAAAGCAAATACTACAGGCCCTGCTATTTCGTTTTCTTCTGGTTCTTGGTGTTCCATTAGTTGTATATAAATATTGAGGGGGCCGAAGCCCCCTCATGACTGACTGATCGCTCTGTCAGTTTATTTTATTTTAAGTGATTTTGGTTTTGATTCATTAGCATAAGGGACTGTAATAGTAAGTAATCCATTAGTCATTTCAGCATTCGCTTTAGCTAACTCAAAGCGACGAGCTACTTTCCACCCAAAATTAAAGCTGGATCTTTTAATCCCGTTATGATAATAACGTTTTTGTTCTTTTCCAGGTGTGTTATCCGATCTTCTTTCATCATCACCCCTTTCATAGGCGATTTTAAGGATATCTCCCTCAATAGTAATATCTACATCGGATTTATCTAACCCAGTGCAAGCTACTTCAAAAGTTAGCCCACCGTCATCTTCAAATACGTCTACTGGGTGTTTTACTGAGCGGTTATCTGGTTTATTAAAAACCGCATCTTGGTCAAAAAAGTTCTTTACAAGAACGTCTAGTGGCGATACAAATCGCGGGTCAAATAGGTCTAATTTATGTACCATGTTATTTAAGTTTTGTGGCCCCTAAGGTGCCGGGTTAATTATTTTTGATTGTCTTGCGATCAATCAGTCGTCAGTCGCGACGGTGAGAACCTCTCTCCTACCCCCGCAGTAATAAATATAAACTATTTTTTAAGAATATACCAAGGCGGTACTTCTTTTTTTCGTTTAGGTAATGTTTTAAATGTTTGAACACCAGGATAAATAACACCACCACATGCTATTTGCAGTGTTTTATCCTTATTAATTTCTACTATAGTGCCCTTTTCTAAAACACTAAAGCAATAAAATTCTATTTTGTCTCCTACTTTCATTTAGTTACTCTTAAGTATTCAGTTAATACTTTATCTGTTGGGTTAATATTTCTATTATTATTCTGGAATAACTCCCAAGAATCTTTAGCATACTGACCTACTCCATATAATTCCATTACATCATCAAAACCATTTAAATATCCTCTACTCATTAATTGTAATGTTTTAGCTCGCTTATTATAAAAACCTAAAGGTTCAAGTAGATCAGCTATTTCTTTCTCATCAGCATTTATCATTGCCTGTGGGTTAGGATATCTTTTAAATAATTCATGCCTGACAGTATCTATTGTTGTTCGTCTACAAAGGTTCAACATGATACAACAGCAAAGCATTTTCCAAGGATCATTCTGATATATTTCCTGTAATAGAGGTCTGATTATTTTTTTCATTATCCGTAAAAATAATGTGTAATCCAAGCTGCTAATCCATTAATGTATAACACAACTAGATTCCACTGTTTTCTGACTATAACTCTAATGGTGTAAGTTTTCTATCACGTACCATTGATTTAAGTACCTTTCTCCACCAAATATGTTTACACTCTTTTATTTCCAAAATACTTGAATTAATACAATAGTAAACGCTAATGCTAACGTTATTGCCGTTTTAAGAGTAATCGCTTGATTTAAATGAAACCACGTTAAAAACGCAAATGAAATCATACCCATTGAAAAACCAATTAAGCGTTGAGGCCAAAGCTCACCATTAAAAGCTATTACTAAATGATCAGTAGCTACAATATAAACATAACTAATAGGAATACCTAATAACGACATTATAAGTGGATGTTTTTTAGACCATTCACTTAAAAACTGCCCATTAATTTGGTACCAAACTAATATTTGTCCTAATAGAAATAATAATGTGCCAGTAATTAATTTAGATACACTGCTCATTATTCTAAGTTTTTATTTGCTACCTTTTCATCACTAAACCGTTTTGTATTACTTTCAATAACACGGTTAGCAACTATCATGCTCTCAGTATTAAGCCATGCCTCAAACACAGTATCTGCGTGTTTAATTTCTTTAATTAAGTTTAACTCTTCAAGCCCCGCTCCTCGCTTAACTGCTTTATGCATTTCTTTATTACAGATGTCTATACCATCTTGCGCTACATAAAATTTCCCCCTGCTGTCTGCTAATGTAACAGCCTTAGGAAAACGTCTTAGTACGTTTTTCTTTGCTAATTGAAACCTTTCTTTTTTATCCATTTTATTATTTTATTCGTCTACTCCATCTATCCATTCATCACCGTATTCACCTTCATTCTTTTGACGACGCTTACGCTTTTTATTTTTATCTTTTTTCCATTTAGCGTATTGGTAATCGTCATCTAGAAAATCGTCCTCGTAGTCTTTAAATGACTTGTTTCCAAAGTGATATTCTTTTAATTTGCCCATGCTTTCTGAACTTTGTGCCAGTAATACTCTGTTGATTGTTTTTTATATCCTCTTGGCCCACCGTTCCAATTTCGAGCGATTATTTCATCGTTCGATACCTTGTGGTGGTAATTACGCCAAATATAAAACATTTCCTTTGATAATCCACAATCCCAACGGTCTTCTTTAGTGAATCGTTGCTCAGAATCTTGTTTACGCAATATACGATTTACTTCTCTAACCATAACGGGTCTTATTTGTAGACAACCACAGGCGTTTTCTTTTTTATTGAACGCGTTTGGGTTACCAGCGGATTCAACCAAAATTAAAGCATCTACTAGCGATTTTGGTTTGTTTATTTTAAGTGTTTTAGTTTCGTTTTTTGTTTGTATATACGGAGTAAGGGGTACAATGGGTGATAGTAAGCTTTTTTGCTCTTGCTTTGTTGGTAATACTATCAATCCTAATGCTAAAACTAAATGTTTCATATTCTATCTATAAATTCATCTCCATCTTCACCATCCCATAAACCGAGTTCTTTGAGGTGTTGAATATGGGTATCATCTAAATCCCAAGTTGGTTCTTCGTCCTTATTATTGGTGTTTTTATTTACTTGATAATCTTCCATTTGCTTAAGTTGATTATCACTCCAAATGTTACCTACATTTAAAAAATAACAATTATAACAAAGGAATTCTAAATTATCTCGTTTCCAATTTTTCTTATTATTGTCTTTAAAATTAAGTACAAGTGGCACTTTAAAATCTACTACTCGTCTTTCATTAAAACCACAACTACTACAACATTCTTCTAAATAGCCTTCTTGTATTAATCGTGATTTAAGTATGTCAACGGTATAATGTGATACATCTACTCTACCTTCTAATACATCCTCAAGTGGTGCTTTAATATTTTTCTTTGGTTTACCATAACCACCTAAATGCTTTTTAATACCCTTACCTTGACGATTTAAATGTTTATCAAATAATGTTTTACCACTTTCATTATCAACAAATGTAAGTGCATAACGTTTATATACATTATATGAAACACCCAAATAACGAGCTGCTGCTCTATTACTTAATGTATGTTTTTGGGCTCTTAAAACGTCGTCCTTTGTAAGGATTATTTTATTCATTTTAATGTTTGAACTAATTCCCAAAGTTCTTCAGGAGTATCTGAAGCTAATTCTTCGTCCGTTTCTGTATTATTTAATTGTAATACACTACCATCTAATTGATTCCACTTTTCATATAACCACCATTCAATAATTTGTTTTTGATTTTTATTAAAATGTAAGGTAAGTAGGGCTTCTATTGCTTGTACAAAGGGTTCTTCAAAATTAACAAAATCAATTTGGTGTTCTGCTTTAAGCATTAACGCTCTATCATTAGCGTATTTATAATTATCTATAAAACGAATGAATGCTTCCTTTTTAAGTAAACCTTTAACAGGACGTTCTTTAGATATTTTAGTACCATTAATTTTGAGGATTTTTTTCAATTCCTCCTTCAATTTCTCGTCTGCCATAGTTAATTTTTTGTTCTGTAACTTTATATATATTTAATAATTTATCGGGATCTAATTGTTTAATCTTAGCTAATAAAATAACAGCTTCTGTAAGGCTGGAGGCTTCGATCTTATTAATTACTTCGGTGTTGTTTTTATTAGTTAATATATATACTGAATTCATATTTGATTAATTAAGTTTAGAGTTTTAGAACATAATTCATATTCTTCATTTTGTTCATAAAAATCTAATACTGTTTCTAAGTTAGTTTTAAAGGCATCCTCTAGTATTTCTATGTCCTTTAAATTACGACCATCATTTACTCTGGCCATTACAAATTTATTTTTATTGGTTTTAAGACTTTGTTCTACACCATCAAGAATACTATTATATAATATTCTTTGGTATTTATCTTTATTTTCTACATCTTCATAGAAATCGATAGGAACAGTTGGGATAATTCTTCTTTTTCTCATTGTAATAAATTTAAGAAAAAAACCCTTAAAATCAAAGTTCTTATTCGCCTTTAAGAGCTTTTGTAATCAAGTTTTTGAACTGGTTCAAGGGAATGTAATAACCTAACACGTTAGGATTATCCGTTGCCTGTTTTATATCGGGGTCAATACTAACTTGTAAGTCGTATTTACCTAATTTTTGATTCATTGCACGTTGAACTTTTTCATTAACATCGATTTTTTCATCAGGATCAACTAATACAGTATCACCTTTAGGAATTAACTGGATTTTAATACCTTTTTTAGTTGGGTTTCTATTCACATCTACTTTAATAGTAAATTCATTATCACCAGTTTTAAGTTCAGCTTCAGTGATGTAATCATTGAGAGTTTCAAGAACCATATCGTGTAATTCAGTTTTTTTCATTGTGACTGTTTATTATAAATATGAGGCAAGATAGTCTTCCAAGTTAATTTTTGCTTCCCAATCTAATATTTCTTTAGCTTTAGTATCCGTGTTTAACGTTACTCTTGCTTCACCAGGCCTTTTTGGTTGGTAATTAGGTGTAGCTTTTAAGAAAGATACTATTTCATTTAGTGAAAAATTTACTCCTCTACCTAATTCAAACTCATAGCCCCAAGCATTTCGATTTTTAATTCTAATTAAAGCATCTACTATATCTTCAACATGAGTAAAATCTCTACGTTGTTCGCCATCCCCATAAACTGTTAGTGCGCGATTTTCTCTTAGTGCTTTTAACCAAATACCAATAACTGTGCAATAACCTCCTTCTTCTAATTGGTGAGGCCCATAAACATTATAGAACCTAACTATAGATGCTTTTAAATTATAGTGTTTTTGATATAAGGTTACTAAATCTTCTCCTATATCTTTACTAAAAGTATATGGGTTTTTAAATCTTCCACTATATTTTGAAGATGATCCTGCATATACTAAGGGCACATCATTTTCAGCACAATAATGGACTAAATTTAAAGTCCCATTAGTATTCGTAGTAAAATATTCTTTAGGTTGTTTGAAGGAAGGCTGTATTCTAGCTATTGCAGCTAAGTGAAATATTACATCAGGTCTTTTATTAAATACCCAGTTATAATCG
>LULV01000839.1_pt1 | contig 11104 bp, 13 predicted proteins | sample 728081 | NCBI WGS metagenome assembly LULV01 (sample SAMN03860280, study PRJNA289734) | marine metagenome | biome: seawater column; feature: ocean; material: water; isolation source: Red Sea water column Station 108 - depth 25m | place: Saudi Arabia: Red Sea | collected 2011-10-15 | depth 25 m | reverse complement strand
ATCAATAAATTTCTATTTACATTAAATAATGAGATTATTCATTGAATGTTAATACAAGATACTATTTTTTATAGGCCAGATTGGAGATGGCATAATTTTTTAAAATATTTAACAAATAATTTAAGTAAATATAACTGTTTAGAAAAAAAAATACCCTCGGAATATTCTTATAAAGATTCAACTTATGGTTCAAAAAAATCAAAAAAAAATGTGAATCTATCTACTTGGGGTGTAACGCATAAAAAAAGAATTCAATTCGCAAGGGCAGTTTGTATAAATAGTCCAAATTATTCTGTTTTAAATTTTTTAATTATTCCTAATACTATTTATAACGTCCCATTTTTTGGAGTAGATTTTGTTTCTCTACCTAATAGTTATTTAATAGTGTTAGATTTTCAGCCTTCATTAAAAATACAAAATCAATACAATAATGAGTTATTAGAAAAACTTATAAAACTCAAAAATCATTGTCATTCATCACTCCCATTAGCTGAAAAAATGTCTGCGGATGTAGCTAGATTTTTTTCTCCAGGAGTAATATGGTCAAAATTACCAAAAGAAGAAAGAAGTGATTTTTTAATTACTAATCAGCTTTATACCTCATTTAAGGAATATCTTGATTTGTATTTGGAAATTCTTTTCGAAAGCAAAGAAGTCAATATTGAACTGCAAAAAGAATTAATAAACGGTCAAAATAATTATTTGAATTATAGAAGAGATAACGATCCAGCAAGGCCAATGTTGTCGAGTTTGTTTGGTAAAGAATTTACTGAATCTTTAATTAAAGAAGTTTTATTTACTACTTAAAAGTCTTATAATTTATTGAAATTTGAAATCATATGAAAAAAATTTCTGTTCTTTTTGTATGTTTGGGAAATATTTGTAGGTCTCCTGCAGCAGAAGCTATCTTTATAAGTCTAATTGAAAAGAAGGGCTTAACCGATGGCTTTATTGTAGATTCTGCTGGAACTGGGAGTTGGCATATTGGAAAAAAAGCTGACTCTAGGATGAGAATTGCGGCAGAAAGAAGAGATATAAATATCTTAAGCAGGGCTCGTCAAATTACTAGCAAAGATTTTGACGAATTTAACTATATTCTTGCGATGGACGATTCAAATTTTAGAAATATTCAAGATCTTAAAAATAGAACAGCTTCAACTGGTTTTGCATCAATTAAAAAAATACAAGATTTTAGATCAGTTTTTAATGAGCAAGAAGTTCCTGACCCATATTTTGGAGGTGATGAGGGCTTCGATTATGTCCTTGATATTTTAGAAGACTCTGTAAACGGTTTTTTGGAAAGTATTTCTTGAATTTATTTGATCTCAGTCTCTTTAGGAATCTTGTCATTATAAAGATCAATAATTTTATCCACTACCTCATTAATTGAATATCCATCCGTAATAATTTCTATTGCGTCATTCGCTTTTATTAGAGGTGAAATTTCCCTATTGGAATCTTCAAAATCTCTTTTCTTTATAAGTTCTTTTAATGTATGAAGGTCTATTTCTTGTGAGTCTTTACTATTTTTATCAGATTTTCTTCTTTTTGCTCTTTCATCGATGCTAGCAGTTAAAAATATTTTAAGTTCTGCATGAGGAAAAACAGTAGTTCCTATATCTCTTCCCTCAGCTACAAGTCCGCCTGATTCTCCAATTTTTCTTTGTTCTTCTACTAAGAATTTTCTTACTTCTTTTATTGAGGAAATTTTAGAAACTATGGAACTTATCTTTTGCGACCTAATTTCTTCAGTAACACAGTAGTTATTAACATAAACATCCTGATGTGAATTTGTATTCGACTTGAAAACAATAGATATATCTTTAAGAATATTCTGTAATTTTTTTTCTTTTTTATAATCAATATTTTCTTTTATCATAAGCCAACTCAATGCCCTATACATTGCGCCAGTATCTAAATATAAAAGTTTAAGTTTCTTCGCTATTAACTTTGTTACAGTACTTTTACCTGAACCTGCAGGACCATCAATTGCAATAATCGGCCTTCTTTTCATTAGAAAAACGTGATCAATTAATCTTGTCTGTCCACATCTTATCGCACCAGCCAATAACGAAATATTATCCTCAAGTTTTGCTTTTTGGAGTGTATGAGGGTGTAAATGTTCTAAATATTCAATTGAAATTTTTTTTGCTGATAGCTTTTTAATTATTTCGTTTAAATTGATCTTTTTTTCTTGTTGAAAATTTTTTTTTGCTTCTAATAACTCACTTGAAAAAAAACTAATCAATTTTCTTTCGTTTTTTGATAAATGTACATTACGTGAACTTAAAGGAATTCCATCAAAATCTCTTTGTGTAGGAATGGATTTAATAGCAACATTTAATTTCTTTCTAAGGACAAGATTTTTTAAAATTAAAAGTTGTTGCCAATCTTTTTCTCCTAAGTAAAGATTTTTTGGCTTGATGAGATTAAGTAATCTATAAACTACTGTACAAACGCCATCAAAATGTCCAATTCGATTTAATCCACATAATGCAGAAGATAATTCTATTGGAGCTTTTAGGAATTTAATATTTTTATTATTCGGTGGATATATATCTTCATTACTTGGGATGAAGATAGCATCTGCGCCATTTGAAAAGGAGATTTTTATATCATTATCAATTGTTTTAGGGTAATTCTCTAAATCTAACTTGTTATCAAATTGAAGTGGATTAATAAAAATACTTACTAAATTAACATTAGAATTGTCATTTTTTGCTGTTGATATTAATTTTATATGTCCATTATGAAGATTACCCATTGTTGGAATAAAGTTAATTTCACTATTTATATTTCTCCTCCAATTTTCTATTTCTTCAGTTTTCCTTATGATTACTTTCTTCACTTTGTTTTTAAAAAATAAATCTATTTGATAAATAATTACTGGACAAAAGCAATCTTAGGAGGAATATCTATATAGGGAAAGTCTATCATTTTTATTTCATGGATTACAAAACATCAGGTGTTGATATAGAAGCTGGGCGAGAATTTGTTTCCGAAATTAAACAGGCAGTTGAAGGAACTCATACATCTAATGTGATTGAGGGTATTGGTGGGTTCGGAGGTTTGTTTAGAATTCCTATCGATAGTTTTAAAAAACCAGTTCTTGTTTCAGGAACTGATGGTGTTGGAACAAAATTAGAATTAGCCCAAAGTAAAAACTTTCACTTTGAGGTTGGTATTGATTTAGTTGCTATGTGCATGAACGATATCATTACTAGTGGTGCAAAACCGTTATTTTTTCTGGATTATATTGCTACTGGTAAGCTTGATAAGAAACAATTATTGAGGGTTGTTCAGGGAATTTCACATGGCTGCGGAGAAAATAACTGTTCATTACTCGGCGGAGAAACTGCTGAAATGCCAGGATTTTATTCAAAAAATAAGTATGATCTTGCAGGATTTTGTGTTGGAATAGTTGATGAGGATAAGCTTATTAATGGTAAAAAAGTCTCTGAAAATGACTTAATAATTGCTTTAAAAAGTAATGGAGTTCATAGTAACGGCTTTAGTTTAGTAAGAAAAATTATTCAAAACAATAATCAAATAGATAAAGAATTTGAAAAAGTTTCTCACTTAAATTTTTATGATGAGTTATTGAAACCTACAAAAATTTACAATAATGTGATTAACCAAATGTTATCTGAAGATATAGAAATTAAAGCAATGTCTCATATAACTGGAGGAGGAATTCCAGAAAATTTACCAAGATGTATTCCTTCTGATTTTATTCCTTATATCAATACCAGTTCTTGGGAAATACCTATTTTATTTAAATTCCTTAAAGAGAAAGGATCTATTCCTGAAAAAGATTTTTGGAATACTTTCAATCTTGGAGTGGGATTTTGTTTAATTATTGATAAACAATTTAAGGACGCGATATTAAGTATCTGTAAAGATTATGATATAGATAGTTGGGAAATTGGAAAGATAGTTCGAAAAAATGATTCAACAATTAGTAAATTTTTGCCAGAAATTTTAACTTAAATTTTTTTATCTTTTTTAAATGAGTTTTAAAAAATTATTTTTTATACCCAAATGAAAAAGTTAGGTGTAATATAATAAAATTACCGCCGAATTATATCGGAAGTTTAAGTATTAAGATTTAACCTTTATTCAATGCCCTTTGCAAATAATCAAAGAATTACACGTAGACGTAGTTCAGCTGGCCCTACACCTCCAAAAAGACCAATAGGTAATAATTCTGAATCAAATGGTAGACAGGCTCAAGGCCCAAGACCAACTTTCTTGACACTAAGGGATCATTTGGAAAAAAGACTTAGTGATCTTGAAAATGAACCTAATGTTAGTAATCCGGAAAACGATACGCTGATAAAAGCTTCTACCAAAAGAGATGTCACACTGAGGTTTATTAAATCAATAGAAGAAGAACAAGAACATAGAAAGAATAATCCTGCTTTACGAGATGCTGCATCTGAATCGTTACCGAGAACTTTTCTTGAGGTTGCTAGACATAGATTGCCTGGAGCAACTTTTGATTCACTACTTCGAGAGGCTCTTGAAGCTTGTGCAGTTGATGAAAGTACTGAAGAAAATCAAGTTATTGAAGAGCCTAAAGAAACTGTAAAAATTATGGATATACCTTCTTCCAACACTAATGCTTCACTTGTTGTTAGTATCGATTCAGGTGATGATTCCAAGAATGACTCTATTTGATTCAACACAAGAGTTAATAAGTTTTAAAGACCAAAATAATTCAAAAATTAACCTTACTTCAGAGAAAGATCCCATTTTATGTAATCATTGCAAAAGGACTGCATCAAATGGTGTTAGATGTTTAGGAATGTGTGTAGCAGATAATGATTACTAAAATAATTCAAATTTTTATATAAATAATCTGATGAAAATAATTAATAAATTAAGTAAAAAAATTAAATAAGGCGGCACCCAGATTCGAACTGGGGATAAAGGATTTGCAATCCTCTGCCTTACCACTTGGCCATGCCGCCGAAAAAGATTCGATTGAGTCTTTTTATGATCTTAACAGTAAGGTGTCTCATTCTCTATTATTTATATGCAATGGTCATGGAGAAGATGTAATCGCATCGGAGATAATAAAAAGATTACTAAAAAAAATAAAAAATAAAAATATTGAAGTTTTGCCGTTAGTAGGAAATGGAGATGTATTTAATTCCATAAAATCAAAGAATTTTCGTAAAATAGGATATTTAAAAGAGCTGCCTAGTGGAGGTTTTAGTAATCAAAGTCTGAAGGGATTTGTGCTTGATTTGTTTGCAGGATTTTTAATCGATAATTTAAGAAATTTTCTACTTGTAAAACAGAAGTCAAAACATAACTGCAAAATTATCGCAGTAGGCGATTTCTTGCCATTACTTTTCGCTTGGAGTTCAGAATGCGAATTTAGTTTCATTGGAACTCCCAAAAGTGATCATACTTGGAGTAGTGGGCCAGGTTGGGATTTAAATATCAAATATTATTTCTTTTAAAAGGATTATTTTATTAGTTGGAAGTAGATACCCTGAAGCTCTTAAAAATCTTGATAATTTTCTTAATTGTTTGCAAGATTTTGATTTATCAAAGGATTTGGTAATACTTTTGCCTTTGAGCATTAATGCGAATGTGATTCAAATTCAAAGTTATTTAAATAAATATGGTTTTATAAAACAGAGTAAAGTTAAATTTCTAATTGATGAAGATTCAGTATGGAAAAAGAAAGATCAATATGTAGTGATTGGAAAAGGTAAATTCAATTCATGGGCCAATATGGCAGAAGTTGGCTTGTCTAATGCAGGAACTGCTACAGAGCAAATTGCTGGCCTTGGAATTCCATCTCTTTCTCTACCGGGACCTGGACCACAATTTACAAAATCATTTGCAAAAAGGCAATCAAGATTATTGGGAGGTAGTGTTTTAGTTTGCAAGAACAAAAAAATTCTTTTAAAACGTTTAAGTTTACTTTTGAAAGGAAAAGTTGATAGGTTAGAACAAGCAAAAATTGGAAAAAAAAGAATGGGGGAATCCGGAGCAAGTAAGAAAATCGTAGATGCCATAAACCTTCATTTGTTATCTTAGTAAATGGCACTAGCTTATTAATTATTAATTCTTTTATGTATCCAATAAATGATCGGCAATATCTAAAAATTTGTGCAGAGATTGCAAAACTTATGAGTATAAGCTTATCTTCTGCTAAAAAGAAAGTAGAAATTCAAATTGCAAAAGAAGGCTCGAAAACTATTCAAGAAAAAATACAAGTTGCGCAAAATGTTTTAAAAATTTGTGAAAAAAATGATGGAGATAAATTAAGTTCTTCAAGAATACTTGATAAGCTTATGGAAACTCTTGATGGTGAAGATAATTTTTTAACTGAAGATTGATTCTTAATGTTCAAATATATTTGAGAATTTTAGTATGTCTAAATCAGCATGTACAGAAACTGTTTCGAAACATTTTTGAGCTAATTCATATCTATTCTCTCTTTCTAAGATAACTTTTAATTTATGCATAGCTTCAATTAAATATCTAACATCATTTGCTGCATAATCTAATTGATCTTTTGTTAAATCTTCGTTGCTACCCCAATCACTACTTTGCGAGCTTTTGTCCAGTTCTATACCTAACAATTCATTAATTAAATCCTTTAAACCGTGTTTATTTGTATAAGTTCTTGCCAACTTACTAGCAATTTTTGTACAAAAAATATTTTTTGTATTAATTTCAAGATTGCATTTTAGAGCTGCTACATCAAATCTCGCATAGTGAAATATTTTAGTAATTTTGTCATCTTCAAGAAGTGCTTTTAAATGAGGTGAAGAAGATGTATTAAGTTCGATTTTTATACAGGATGTTCTTTTAAATTCATTGCATATTTGTACTAAACAGAGTCTATCTCTTCCATGAATTAAACCCATTGCTTCAGTGTCAATAGCTAGGTAGGATGATTTTTTATAAAGATTGTATAAATCTGCTGTTAAATCGCTATAAAGAAGATCAATATTTTTATTTTCAATAGTCATTTTTAATAAGTATTTAAGGAAATTTAAGTTTTAGAATATTACTTAAGATTTTATTTAATTAAGAATTTTTATCTAATAGGAATATTTTACAGAATAATTCTAAAAAATTATAATATGATGTAACTTTAATTTTTATTCTCGAGTTACTAGAAAAAATTATTTAATGTCATATTCCTTAAATTCAACATTATTGCTGACAATTCTCTTGGCCATAGGATTATTTTTTTTTCTTAGGGCTTCCAGTAAAGATAGAACAACCATCGTTGAGATTTCATCTTCTCAGCAGCCAATTAAGGTTTTAAATGGTTTATGTGAATGGCTTAATTTGAGGGGATGGAAGCAAACAGGAGGAGATTTTGAACAAAGAATTTTAATATTCAAGGGTCAAGTTGTTTCTAGTAAATTTTTAGCAATTTTTTTAGGTTTTCTTGGCGGTTTTGGTTCTTGTGCTTTGGGATTAGTAATTATTCAAATATATCCTGAATTAGGTTGGTGGCCTATTCTTTTGGGATTAATTGGTGGCCCTTTGTCTGGAATTGTTTATTTTAAAAAATCAGCAAGAGAGGAGAAATTTGAATTAAGGTTGATCAACGAAAATGAAAATGATTCAACTTTTATGAGACTTAGAGCCCATAGGGATGAATTAATCTCTTTAGAAAATGAACTCGGAGAAAAACTTCAATTGAAAAGTGACGGTTCTTTATTTAAAACACCTATTTAAGATACTTGAAAATTTTATTCGATAATTTTTAATCAAAAATATTATTCTCTATACAGAATTTTTCTAACTCTTTATCATTTAACCAATCTTGGGGTTTTGTAAAAATTGATGTGAGAAATTCCTCTCGAGAACCATTTTTAGCTTTATATCCATATTCCCATCTAGCTAAAGGCGGTAAGGACATTAATATAGATTCAGTTCTGCCATTTGTTTGTAGTCCAAAAATCGTCCCTCTATCCCAAACTAAATTGAATTCGACATATCTACCTCTTCGATATAGCTGGAATTCTCTTTCCTTCGATGAATATGTTTGAGAAGCTCTTTTTTCAATAATGGGCAAATATGAAGGGAGGAATGCCTGCCCACAGTTTTCCGCTAAAGAAAATAAATCATCCCAATTTAAATTAGATCTGCCAATATTTTGTGAAGCTTTTGATGCTTCTCCATTTTGATTATTTCCTCTATAAATATTGCCTGAACCATCTTGATAATCATAAAAAATACCTCCTATGCCTCTAGATTCATTTCTATGCTTCAAGAAGAAATATTCATCACACCATGGTTTGAAAACTTTATGCAAATCTTGATCAACTTTCTCACAAGCTTTTTTATGCTCATTATGAAAATTCCTTACATCAGAAAGATAAGGATAAAAAGGGGTTAAGTCTGCACCTCCCCCAAACCACCAAACAGGACCAGCTTCGAAATATCGATAATTCAGATGAACTGTAGGAATATAGGGATTCTTAGGATGCAAAACCATAGAAGTTCCCGTAGCAAACCATTCATGACCTTTTGCTTCGGGCCTTTGAGAGATTATAGATTGAGGTAATTCTTTTCCCTGTACTTCCGAGAAATTTACGCCTGCTTGCTCAAAAATAGAACCATTTTTCAATACTCTTGATCTTCCACCGCCACCTTCGTCTCTTAGCCAGGATTCCTCTGTAAATTTACCTTTTCCATCTACATTTTCAAGTCCTGAACAAATTTTGTCTTGTAGAGTTAATAAGAGATTTTTAGTTTTTTCTCTCGAGTTTTTAGGAGGTTCTTTCAACATGTATTTAGTAAATCTTGAAGAAAAAAATTTTTTTGGTTAATTATAAGTTTCTCTTTATAATTTCTCTTAGGGGGTCCTTATTGCCTATTATTTGATAGTTCGACATAGTTCTTAATCTTTTAAACAGTCGACTACCTTGTCAAAATATTTAAAAATTTAATGACCACAATAGAAGATGCGAATTTTGCTTTACAAAAAGTTCTAGATGCTGGATCACAGAAAAATGTAATTGAATTAGCTTGGATTAAAAATGTAAGAGTAACTATACCGAGAGTAATCGTAACATTATCATTACCATCGTTTGCAAATTCTCAGAGAGATAGAATTGTACAAGAGGTTAGAGGGGTACTACTGGATTTTGAAGATATTGATGATGTTCAAATAGAGATAGATAATAATCCTTCCAAAACAGAATCTCAAAATCAAAGTAATGCTCCTGAGTTGCAGAAGATTGATGGAATTCGGCATATCATAGCTGTTAGCAGTGGTAAAGGTGGAGTTGGAAAAAGTACCATTGCAGTTAATCTCGCTTGTTCTCTAGCTAAATTAGGCTTAAAAACTGGTTTGCTGGATGCGGATATATATGGACCTAATACTCCCTCAATGATGGGAGTTGCCGAACAGAATCCAAAGGTTACAGAAGGTAGTGGCAGTGATCAAAGGTTAATACCAATAAATAAATATGGAATTTCATTGGTATCAATGGGTTTCCTCATAGAAGAAGGTCAGCCAGTTATATGGAGAGGACCAATGCTTAATAGTATTATCCGACAATTTTTGTACCAAGTTGAATGGAATAATCTTGATTTTTTGGTTATTGACTTGCCTCCAGGAACAGGAGACGCTCAAATATCCCTTTCTCAATCTGTGCCTATTTCTGGAGCTATAGTTGTCACTACTCCTCAACAAGTATCTTTGCAAGATGCAAGGAGGGGATTAGCAATGTTTAAACAACTCGGAGTACCTTTACTGGGAATTGTAGAAAATATGTCAGTATTTATTCCGCCAGATATGCCAGGTAAAAAATATGAAATTTTTGGTAAAGGTGGTGGACAAACATTAGCTAACGAAAATGACTTACCATTATTAGCTCAAATTCCTATTGAAATCCCTCTCGTTGATGATAGTAATAAAGGTGTACCAATCTCAATAAGCCAGCCCAATAAAGAAAGTTCTGTTGTATTTGGTAATTTAGCTCAATTAATTAAGAATCAATTTGTTAATACTTAATTGATGTTTAAGAGAATTTCTTTATTAAATAACAGAGGATTTTTACAAAAAAAAGACAACTTTAATAGAGGTTTTTTATTTTCTCCGCTACTTATTATTCCCCTGTTTTTAGTTATTATTTCGGGTTTTTTGATAAAAAGTATTCAGGGTGATTTTTTAGTATCGAACTATTTAGGTCATATCTTAACTGGTTTTTTAGGTTATTTCTTAGCATTTTTTATTTCTTATATACCGTTAGAGAGAATTAGAAAGTATGTGGTTCCATTTTATTTTTGTACTTTAATATCCTTATTACTAATTTATTTTTTTGGGATTTCAGTTTCTGGAGCTCAAAGATGGCTAAACTTGGGCATCTTTTCTTTTCAGCCTTCAGAGGTAGCTAAACTTAGTAGTGTATTAACTCTTGCTTTAGTACTCGACAAAAAAATAATCCTAACAATAAGAGATTTAGTATTGCCCTTATTAGTAGTAGTTATTCCTTGGTTATTAATTTTCTTTCAACCGGACTTAGGTACCTCTTTAGTTTTACTTGTTTTGACAGGTGTGATGCTCTATTGGTCGCAAATGCCCATAGAGTGGATTTTGATATTAGTGTTTTGTATTATCACATCAATATTATATCTAACCTTACCAACTCTTCTTATTTTCTGGATTCCAGTTATAGGATATCTTGCTTATAGATCTTCAAAAAAGAAAATTATTTTTTCTGCTCTCGCTATTTCGTTCCATTTATTAGTGGCAAAATTTACACCAATTTTGTGGCAATATGGCTTAAAAGAATATCAAAAAGATAGATTAGTTTTATTTTTAGATCCAAATAGAGATCCATTAGGTGGCGGATATCATTTGATACAGAGTCAAATTGCAATTGGTTCTGGAGGATTATTTGGGACTGGTTTGCTACAAGGTAAGCTGACTAATTTGCAATTTATACCTGAACAACATACTGATTTTATATTCAGTGCTTTAGGGGAAGAATTAGGTTTTGTGGGGTGCGCTATAGTTTTATTTTTGTTCTTTTTTTTGATTAAAAAACTTATTAATACTGCAACAATTGCTAGGACTAACTTTGAATCTCTAATTGTTATTGGAATAGCC
>LULV01000400.1_pt1 | contig 11110 bp, 9 predicted proteins | sample 728081 | NCBI WGS metagenome assembly LULV01 (sample SAMN03860280, study PRJNA289734) | marine metagenome | biome: seawater column; feature: ocean; material: water; isolation source: Red Sea water column Station 108 - depth 25m | place: Saudi Arabia: Red Sea | collected 2011-10-15 | depth 25 m | reverse complement strand
CGCATCGATCGCGCCTGCCTCCCGCAAGCCCCGCCCGGCGTCAAGCGATGATCCGCGCCGCGCAGACATTTGTTAGCCTTTCCGCGCTATTCGCGCAGGCGAGAGGGGCAGAATTTGCTGCATGCGCAAGTCTTCAAGCGCGCAGACCGACACGCGCAAATGGCGCCGCCGCATTCGGCGCGCGCGATCGATCTTGCGCGCTGGGACGGCAGCGACTGGCTGGCCGAAGAATGGCGCGCGCTCGAAGCCCATGCCCGCTGGCCGACGCAGAGTCACGCCTTCGCCGCCGCGCTGACCCCTTTGATCGAAGGGCAGCGCCGCAAGCTGCTCGGCCTGCGCGCGGGCGGCACGATTTCGGCGCTGCTGCCGCTGTGCCGCGACGCGGGCGCGATCGGCCGCTGGCGCATCGCGGGATCGCGCGAACTGTTCGAGCCGGGCGATCTGCTTGCGGCGCGGCCCGATGATGCCGCCCCGATCGCGGACGCGCTCGCGCGGTTGCGCAAGCCGCTCTCCTTCGACCGGATTTCCGCCGACTCGCCGCTGCTTCCGGCGCTGCGCCGCGCGATGCACAGGCGCGGCCTGCTGTCGGTGCGCCCGGCGATGCCCTGCCCGCTGATCATGCTCGACGAAAGCTGGCGCGATCCCGAAAGCCACTTCAATTCGGGCCGCCGGTCCGATTTCCGGCGCGCGGCCCGGCGCGCCGAGGCGCTGGGGCCGGTCACGTTCGAGACGCTGGCGCCGGGCCTGCAGGATTTCGACGCGCTGTTCGACGAAGCGATCGGGGTCGAGGCGAAGAGCTGGAAGCTGGAGGCGGGCAGCGCGATCGCGATCGACCGGCGCCGTGAGACATTCTTCCGCCGCTTTTTTCGCGAGGCCGCCGCCGAGGGCCGGTTCCGGCTGTCCTTCATGCGGATCGGCGGCGAAGCGGTGGCGATGCAATTGGCTCAGGTCAGCGACGATCGATACTGGCTGTTCAAGATCGGCCACGACGAGCGCTTCGGCAAATGCTCGCCGGGGACGCTGCTGATGCTTCACACGCTGCGCTGGGCGGCGGGCGAGGGCCTGCGCAGCTACGAACTGCTCGGCGAGGCCGAGGGCTGGATCACCCGCTTCTGGACGCAGGAACAGCGCGCATGCGTGCGCGTGCGCACCTATCCGGCACGCGTGTCGGGGGCGCTGGCGCTCGCCGCCGACGGCGCCCACTGGGTGTGGCAACGCCTGGTCAGGCGCGGCGCATGAACGACACGCCACTCTGGCGCTGGCTGCGCGCGCGGCGCTATGCACTGCCGCAGCAGGCGGGCGGCTGGCTGCCCGCTCCCGACGCCGCGGCGGGCGCCCGGATCGCCCGGCGTCTGTCGCGGCGCGGTATCGCGGTGACGCTCGGCTATTTTCAGGGCGATGCCGATGGCGCCGACGCCATCGTGGCTGCTTACGGCATCGCCTTGCCCGCGCGCTGGCGGCGCAGCGCCGCCGATGCCGCGCGCCTGTCCGGCACATCGGCGCGTATCCGGGTGGTGAAGGGCGAATGGGCCGATCCGCTTTGCGATGCGGCGGATGGCGATGCCGCCTATCTGAGGCTCATCGACGCCCTTGCCGGGCGCGCGGCACCCGTAGCGGTGGCGACGCACAAGCCTGCGCTGGCTGCTGCGGCGCTCGACCGGCTGCTTGCCGCGGGGACCCCGTGCGAGCTTGAACAATTGCGCGGGCTGCCCGGGCGCCGCACCCTCGTCGCCGCGCGGACGCGCGGGGTCGGCACGCGCCTCTACGTCCCGCTCGGTCCCGGCTGGTGGCCCTACGCGATCGACAAGGCACTCGCGCGGCCGCATCTGCCCTTATGGTATCTGCGCGATCGGATCGGGCTTGCCGATCGCTGAAACAAAATGGGGCGGCCCGTTTCGGTGCCGCCCCAGTTGTGCGTCCGTCCGGGGAGAGGGAGAGAGGACGGACCGGAGATGGTGTCGTGGCTTATTCGATTAGCGCGATGCAACCTGGCTGTCGGTCGCTTCATCGACGCCGGCAACCTTGAGCGCGGCGCGGAACTGCTTGGCGGCGGCGCGTTCGTTGCCCGCTTCGCACAGCTTCTTGCCGGTGGCGACGAAGCGCTTCGCGCTGGCCTGCTTGCCACCCTGCGCGCTGTCGGCGGCGGTGTTCGCCTGATCGGCAAGGCCGGTGCAGCGATAGTCGGCGCTGCCCTGCGCATAGGCCGGCGAGGTCGAAGCCATCAGGCCGCCGAAGGCGAGCGCCGAACCGGCGACGATCGCGAAAGCGGTGGGAAAGCGGCGAAAAGAGGAGAGCTGATTGGTCATGGGAGAGGTTTCCTTTCGTTTCGTTGTGCAACCTTTTTAGGCGCGCTTGCGCACTTAGATAATCCTCTATAATCTGCAAGTGCCTTGAAGCAGGATTTAACAATCCCCCATGGGGCGCTCGACGGGATCGAAGCTTTCCTGCGTGTCGCGGAAAGGCGGAGCTTTTCCGCCGCGGCAGCCGATCTAGGGGTATCTCCCTCGGCGATCAGCCAGACGATCAAGACGCTGGAAGCGCGCGTCGGCGCTCCTTTGTTCATGCGGACGACGCGCAGCGTCGGGCTGACGCAGGCGGGCGAAATGTTCCTCGAACGCGCCGCACCGGCCTTTGCCGGGCTGGCCGACGCCTATGAAGCGGCGCGCAACCTGGGTAACCGTCCGGCGGGGCGGCTGCGCATCAACCTGATGCGCGGCGCGGTGCAGCCGATGTTCGAACCGATCATCGCGGGCTTCGTCGACGCCTATCCCGAGATCGAGCTGGAAATCTATGCCGACGATGCGCTCGCCGACTTGAGCGCCGGGGGCTTCGATGCCGGCGTCCGGATGGGCGAATCGCTCGATGCCGATGTGATCGCGATCCGCCTCACCGGCCCGTTCCGCTTCGTCGCTGCGGCCTCGCCCGCCTATCTCGACCGCTTCGGGCGTCCCGAAAGGCCGGAAGATCTGAAAGATCATCGCTGCATCCGCTTCCGTCTGGCGACGGGGGCGCTGATGCCGTGGACCTTTGCGCAGGGGAACCGCGAATTCGAGGTCGGGGTGACCGGGCCGGTGATCGTCAACGACTGGATCGCCGCGCTGGTCGCGATGCGTACCGGCGTCGCGATCGGGATGATGGCCGAGCCGATGGCGAAGAAGATGGTCGAAACGGGCGAGCTCGAACTGGTGCTCACCGACTATGCCGACGCGACCAGCGGGCTGTTCCTCTATTACCCCAGCCGCAAGCAGGTGATGCCCAAGCTGCGCGCCTTCATCGACTATGTCCGCGAATATCTGCCCGACCAGATAGGCGCCTGATCGGCCACCGGCCGCACAAATAATATTCTTCGCCGCGCGCAGAAAATTTGTGCTGGCCAAGCCGTGCAAATCGCGGCAGCTAGTTCTCAACTAAAAAAGTTGGGAAGAATCATGCTCGATCTGTCAACCTTCGATCTTGCGGCGCTGCTGCCCTTCATCCTGATCGGCTTCGCCGCGCAGCTCGTCGACGGCGCGCTCGGCATGGCGTTCGGGGTGATCTGCAACACCTTGCTCGTCGCCGTGATGGGCGTGCCGCCCGCGACGGCATCGGCGCGCATCCATGTCGTCGAGGTGTTCACGACCGCGGTGTCGGGGATCAGCCATCTGTTTCACCGCAATATCGAATGGGGCCTCTTCTTCCGTCTGCTCATCCCGGGCCTGATCGGCGGGGTGTCCGGCGCCTATCTGCTGACGTCGATCGACGGTGCGATCGTCAAACCGATCGTCCTGGCCTATCTCGTCGCCGTCGGGGTGTGGCTGCTGATCCGCGGGCTGCTCTATCCGCCGAAAATCCGCAAGCCGACGGTGATCGCACCGCTCGGCCTCGTCGGCGGCTTCCTCGATGCGGCGGGCGGCGGCGGCTGGGGGCCGGTCGTGACCTCCAACCTGCTCGTCCAGGGCGCCGAACCGCGCAAGGTGATCGGCACGGTCAACAGCGTCGAATTTTTCCTGACGCTCGCGGTGTCGGCGACCTTCATCTGGCACCTCGGCCTCGACGATGTCGCGGGCGCGACGCTGGGCCTGCTGATCGGCGGCGTCTGCGCCGCCCCGATCGGCGCCTTCATGGCCAAGCGCATCGCCCCCAAGCTGATGCTCGTGCTCGTCGGCATCGTCCTGACCGCGACGAGCTGCTTCGGACTATATCGCGCGCTGATGTGATGGCGGCGCCGGCAACCGACCGGACGATCTAGATGCGCCGATAGCGGAAGTACCAGACCTCGTGCCCCTGCGCGCGCGCCTTGGCTTCGTAGCGCGTTTCGGGCCAGCCGCCGGGGCGGACCAGAAAGTCCTGCGCGCTTTGCGCCAGCCATTCGAACTGGTGGCGGTGGCGCCGCATCACCATCAGCGCGTGGGCGAGATAGACCGGATGGTCGGTGCCGAAACGAAACTCGCCGCCGGGTTTCAGCTTGGCGGCGATCAGGTCGAGCGGGCCGTCGTTCATCATCCGCCGCTTGGCATGGCGCGCCTTGGGCCACGGGTCGGGGTGAAGCAGATAGGCGAAGCTCAGCGCCCCGTCGGGGATGCGGTGCAGCACCTCGAGCGCGTCGCCATGATGGATACGGACATTGGCGAGCGGCAGGCTCCGGCCATGGTCGCCCGACACATGCACCAGCGCCTGCGCGACGCCGTTGAGGAAAGGCTCGGCGCCGATGAAGCCATGGTCGGGCAACATGTCGGCGCGCCCCGCCATATGCTCGCCGCCACCGAAACCGATCTCGAAATGCAGCGGTCGCCCGGCTCCTTCGGCATCGCCGAACAGCAATGCCGATGTGACCGGCCCTTCGGTCGGAACCGCGATCTGCGGCAGAAGCGTGTCGATCAGATCCTGTTGCCCCGCGCGCAGGGGCTTGCCCTTCGCGCGCCCGTAAAGGCGGTTGAGCGTCGTCGGATCGCCGGATTTATAAGCCGTCATGCCGCGCGCGTTAGCCGCGGGGCCGCACCGCGACAAGATGGTCCTTGATCATTGCGGTTCGCTGTACACCCCGATCTTCCGCTTCTTGCCCCATGTCGCCACCGAAGTGATGCGGCGGTTGGCATTCACGATCTCGAGCACGCGTTCGGGTGAGGGCAATCGATCCTGCGTAACGAACGCAATATCCTGCGCAGCCGTCATCAGCGTGATCGAGAAGCGTTGCGCCGGCGCGGATTGGCCCTTGCCCGTCAAAGCGAGAAGCTTCGCGCCCGGATCGTGCCCCACCCATATGCCGTTACCATTGTCGCCCGCCGCCAACAGATACCAACCGGTGGCGTCGTTCTGGCGATAGGTGGCCGCATTGTCGCCGATGATCGCGTCGCGACACCAGCGGACCGTCGAGAGCGCGGCAACGGACCGCGCGGTCGGCTTCGCCCGCTGTTGTGCCGTGGCGGCGCCGAGCAGCCCGGCCACCATCTCGGCGCCTTCATCTCGCGGCGCATCCTTTGCAGTCTCGGGAAAGCTGAGCGGCGATGCGCAATCGGCGACGGGGATCGCGAGCGGTCCATCGACGATCTTTTTGGGCCAACGGATTTCGGACAGCGCGGTGTCCATCCAGACGCCGAGTTCAGTCGGCGTGCGCGTTTGCGACGAGGCACGTATCTTCACATACCACGGACCGACCGGGAATAGCATCAGCCCCGTGCTTCGATAGCCGCCGCGGTCCGGTGTGTAGATCGCCTTCAGTCCCGATTCGTTTTTCTGACCCGGCGGAACGAACGCCACGGGCGCAACGGAAAGAGCGGGGTGCCCGAAATTGCCGCGATGTTCGATTCCCCACTGTGCCTGGGAAAACCACACTGGCACCGCGCCGTTGGTATTGCGGAAAATATAGACGGTAAGCGATTCGGCAGCATCGCCGACCACGAACGAGAGCCCGAGGTCCAACTCGTCGGGGGCGTAGGTCATGCCGCGATCACGCGGCGTGCCGGCGAGCGTCGCCGGGACGATTATCCCGCTATGCTTGTGCTTCCAGGCCTTGCCGGGATCGAGCGGTAGCGGTTGCTGCGCGGCCGACGGTGCGACCGCCAGGAGCACCACCAAAAAGGCCAAAATCCAGCGACTTGCCATGCCCATCTCCCCCGATCCGACAATCTGACTGTCAGATCGGGAGGGCGATTTCAAGCCGCTGGCGGCATCAGCCGCGGAACGCCGCCTTCAGCTTGTCGGTCAGGTCGGTGCGCTCCCAGGGGAAGGCATCGCCCGACGCTTGGCGGCCGAAATGGCCATAGGCGGCGGTCTGGCGATAGATCGGCTTGTTGAGGCCGAGGTGGGTGCGGATGCCCTTCGGCGTCAGGCGGACGAGCTGCGGCAGCAGCTGCTCGAGCGCCGCCTCGGTCACGCCTTCCGCCGCGGTGCCGTGCAGATCGACATAGACCGACAGCGGCTCGGCGACGCCGATCGCGTAGCTGAGCTGGATCGTGCAGCGGCGGGCAAGGCCCGCGGCGACGATATTCTTGGCGAGGTAGCGCGTGACATAGGCCGCCGAGCGGTCGACCTTGGTCGGGTCCTTGCCGCTGAACGCCCCGCCGCCGTGCGGGCTTGCGCCGCCATAGGTGTCGACGATGATCTTGCGGCCGGTCAGGCCGGCGTCGCCGTCCGGCCCGCCGATCTCGAAACGTCCCGTCGGGTTGATGTGATAGACGGTGTTCGCGGTCAGCAATTCGGCGGGCAGCACGTCGGCGATCACGCCCAGCACATATTTGCGCAGCTCCTGATATTTCGCCTCGTCGCCCTCGCCGCCGTGGAAGAAATAGCCCGGCGCATGCTGCGTCGAAACGACGATCGCGGTCGCCTCGACCGGGCGCTCGTTGGCATAGCGCAGCGTGACCTGGCTCTTCGCATCGGGTTCGAGGAAGGGGGCGATGCCCGCCTTGCGGTCGGCCGCCATGCGTTCGAGAATCTTGTGCGCATAGTCGAGCGTTGCGGGCATCAGGTCGGGGGTTTCGTCGGACGCATAGCCGAACATGATCCCCTGGTCGCCCGCGCCTTCGTCCTTGTCGGCGCTTTCGTCGACGCCCTGCGCGATATGCGCCGACTGGCCGTGCAGATTATTTTCGAAGCGGAACTGGTTCCAGTGGAAGCCGGCCTGTTCATAGCCGATGTCCTTGACTGTGTTGCGGACGGTGGCTTCGATCTCGTCGAGCGCGCCCGGCGCCCATTCGCCATCTTCGAACACGCCCTTGCAGCGGATTTCGCCCGCCAGCACGACGAGCTGCGTCGTCGTAAGCGTCTCGCAGGCAACGCGCGCTTCGGGATCCTTCGACAGGAACAGGTCGACGATCGAATCGCTGATCTGATCGGCCACCTTGTCGGGATGTCCTTCGGACACGCTTTCGGAGGTGAAGAGGAAGCTGTTGCGCATGGGGAGCCTTTTTCGGAATCGGATATAAAGGAAACTTTATGTCGCGCCGCTGTTAGCGCCCGCGCCGCCGAAAGGCAATGGCGAGTGCGAGCAGCAGCAGGGCAAAGCCGACGGGCAGCATGTTGCCGTAGCGCGCAAACAGGGTCGGCGCATGCGCCTTCGGAATGAAGGCATCGATGCGGCCGGCGGCGTGCATCGGCAGCGCTTCGACGATCCGGCCGTCGGCGTCGATCACCGCGCTGATCCCCGTCGGCGTCGCGCGGATCACCGGCAGCCCTTCCTCGATCGCGCGCAGCCGCGCCTGCGCCAGATGCTGCGGCGGGCCCCAGGCGCCGAACCAGGCATCGTTCGACGGGTTGAAGATGAAATCGGGACGGTGGGCGCGGTCGACGACCTCGCCCGAAAAGATGATCTCGTAACAGATTTGCAGTCCCGCCTTGCCGAAGGCGCCAAGGTCGAGCGTATGAGGTCCGGGGCCGGGCCAGAAATCGAGATCGCCGGGAGCGAGGCGCGACAGGCCGATCGCCGAAAGCAGCGGCCGCATCGGCAGATATTCGCCATAGGGCACCAGATGCGCCTTGTCGTACCGCGGGCCGAGCGTCCCATCGGCATGGACCGTCATCACCGCGTTGCGCGCGCCCACCGCCTGCCCCGTCCGGTCGAACTCCAGCTTGAGCGCGCCGAGCAGCATCAGGTCGCCGGGGTTCATCAGCGCGGTCAACCGTCCGCGCGCCTCGGCGGGCGAGCGGTCGTAATAGATGGCGGGATAACCGGTCTCGAGATAGTCGGGTATCGCCGCCTCGGGCCACAGGATCAGGCGCGGCGCGTCGGATTTGGGCGCGGTCAGCCGCGCGAGCTTGGCGAAATTGGCGTCGGCCTTGTCGCCTTCCCACTTGTCCTGCTGGCCGATATTGGGCTGGACGACGGTGATGGGGGTGCCCGTCGCACTCGGTGCTCTCGTCCCGTTCGGTAACAGATAGACCAGCGTCAGAAAGCCGGCGATGACTGCGCCCGCCCCAAGCTGTTGGAAAAGCTGCGATCGCGGGCTTGGGTCGTGGCGTGTCTGCGCATTTCGGGCAGTACGTAGCTGCCCCACCCATAGCAAATAGCCGGCCGCCAGAATGACCGTCGCCGACCCGCCATAAGTTCCGGTCAACCGCAAAAGACCGAAAAAGTCGCCGATCGTCACGACGAGTGGATTCCACGCAAAGCCCGTGAAGACCCAACTCCGCAGCCATTCGGTGAGCGTCCACAGCGCGGCGAGCGCCAGTACAAACGAGAGCGTCGCCCCCGCGAAGGCGGGGGCCGCAATCGGGCTTAGGCCATCGGCGCTGGACAAGCCGCCAGCGCCCCCCGCCTTCGCGGGGGCGACTCGCGTGGATACCAGCCACGCCCCCCACGCCGCCAGCGCCGGATAGATCGCCAGATAGAGCGCGAGCAACACCACCGCGATCCACCCCAGCCACGCGGGCATCGCCGCCTGATAGGTAAAGGCAGTCGCGATCCAGTTGAGGCCGAGCATGAAATGTCCGACCCCGAAGGCCCAGCCGGTCCCGAACGAGCGCCATCCCTTGGAGCTGCGCGCTACAAGCAGCATCCATCCCGCGAGCGCAAGCAGCGTCAGCGGCCAGAGATTCAGCGGCGCAAAACCGGTTGCCGACACGGCGCCGAGTGCCAGGGCGAGGAGCTTCGGCCGGCGGTCGGCGAAAGCGATGATGCGGGAAGATATCGCGGTCACGCGCGCTCTTTAGCCGCGAGGACGTGGCGCGACAATGACTTGCCTTTCGGAACGACGGGTCCATTGGCGGCATTTGATGGGCGGGAGCCGGTCCCCATCATCATTCCGGATCAAGTCCGGGACGATAAAACGACTATGTGGCGCCATCTTTCCATACTGGGTGAGCGGCTGGGGAAGGGACAACGTCCGCGTCCTCCCATATCAGACATTCCGATACTCGGTCGTCCAATCCACAGAGCGCAAAAAAGCCCGCGAACCCATTGGGAACGCGGGCTTTTCTATGGTTGCGGGAGTAGGATTTGAACCTACGACCTTCAGGTTATGAGCCTGACGAGCTACCGGGCTGCTCCATCCCGCGTCAACCAGAGCGCGGCGCCGATCGGGGCCGCAAAACAGCAAAAGGCCGGCATCGCTGCCGGCCTCTAACTTTGTGAATGGGTTTCTTTTCGACCTTACGCCGGCTGCAATGCCTGGCGACGTCCTACTCTTCCGTGGCTTAAGCCAAAGTACCATCGGCGCTGTCAGGTTTCACGGCCGAGTTCGAGATGGGATCGGGTGGGTCACTGACGCCATGGTCACCAAGCAATGAAGCCGGCGTAGGTCAAAAGGGGTTCAATCGATGCCCGTGCTATTGAAACTTGCAATACTGTCTGATCAATCATCCACGTAATCGCGGACAATCCCGGCAGGATTGTCGTTGATGGTGGGACTCTTCAAGCGCGAATAGAGCAATTAGTATCGGTTAGCTCCATGCGTTACCGCACTTCTACATCCGATCTATCAACGTGGTGGTCTTCCACGGCTCTAAGAAATCTTATCTTGAGGGAGGCTTCCCGCTTAGATGCTTTCAGCGGTTATCCCGTCCATACATAGCTACCCTGCTGCGCGGCTGGCGCCACGACAGGTACACCAGAGGTATGTTCAACCCGGTCCTCTCGTACTAGGGTCAACTCCTCTCAAATTTCGACGCCCCTGAACCCAGCTCACGTACCACTTTAATTGGCGAACAGCCAAACCCTTGGGACCTGCTCCAGCCCCAGGATGTGATGAGCCGACATCGAGGTGCCAAACGATTCCGTCGATATGAGCTCTTGGGAATCATCAGCCTGTTATCCCCGGCGTACCTTTTATCCGTTGGGCGATGGCCCTTCCACTCGGGACCACCGGATCACTATGACCGACTTTCGTCTCTGCTCGACTCGTCAGTCTCGCAGTCAGGCAGGCTTATGCCATTGCACTCTCGCAGACGGTTTCCAACCGTCCTGAGCCTACCATCGCGCGCCTCCGTTACTCTTTAGGAGGCGACCGCCCCAGTCAAACTACCCGCCACAGAGGGTCCCTGATCCAGTTTCATGGATCGAGGTTAGACATCAGAAAACAACAGGGTGGTATTTCACCTATGGCTCCACGTCAGCTGGCGCCAACGCTTCAAAGCCTCCCACCTATGCTACACAGTTCTTTCCTAATGCCACTCTGAAGCTGCAGTAAAGGTGCACGGGGTCTTTCCGTCTAACCGCGGGTACTCCGCATCTTCACGGAGAATTCAATTTCGCTGAGCATCTCCTGGAGACAGTGGGGAAGTCGTTACGCCATTCGTGCAGGTCGGAACTTACCCGACAAGGAATTTCGCTACCTTAGGACCGTTATAGTTACGGCCGCCGTTTACCTGGGCTTCGTTTCGGAGCTTGCACCCCTCCACTTAACCTTCAGGCACCGGGCAGGCGTCACACCCTATACGTCGTCTTGAAGCCGACTTAGCAGAGTGCTGTGTTTTTGCTAAACAGTCGCTACCCCCTGGCCTGTGCCCCCCACAAATGGTTGCCCAAATGTGGGGCCTCCTTCTTCCGAAGGTACGGAGGCAATTTGCCGAGTTCCTTCAGGAGACTTCTCTCAAGCGCCTTGGTATACTCTACCTGACCACCTGTGTCGGTTTCGGGTACGGTCTATACGGAGAGGCTATTTCCTGGAACCGCTTGGCTGCCCGACCAATCCAATAA
>LULV01000425.1_pt1 | contig 11113 bp, 19 predicted proteins | sample 728081 | NCBI WGS metagenome assembly LULV01 (sample SAMN03860280, study PRJNA289734) | marine metagenome | biome: seawater column; feature: ocean; material: water; isolation source: Red Sea water column Station 108 - depth 25m | place: Saudi Arabia: Red Sea | collected 2011-10-15 | depth 25 m | reverse complement strand
AGAGTAAACATGTGGATTTAAATAAGTAAAACCAAGTGTTTTTATGAAAACATTTAATTTTGAAGTTTCAGGAACTCTATCATTAAAACTTTAAGTTTTCAAAGAATGACAAAAGAATCTACTGAACTAGTTGGTGCTGCTGCAGCAAGAATATCAAGATATGAAGGAATGGAAGCTCATGCAAGAACTGGTGATGTAAGATTAAAAAAATATGGATATTCTAATTAATAGTATCCATTATAACGAAAATTGTAAGTAGACTCATAAAACTAATAATAAAAATATTTATTGTTTTCCACACTTTTAAACTCTGAGCATATTGGGATAAATATTTAGATAAATAACCAATAGTAAAAAAGAATAGCAAGGATGCTATTGAAGCTCAAGTGTTTTTATGAAAACATTTAATTTTGAAGTTTCAGGAACTCTATCATTAAAACTTACTATTGAATTTAAGGATTTTAGTTTTGAATATATAAAATGAATTAAAAAAATAATTAACAAAATGTTAAAGATTAACTCTACTGTTGCAGTAAAGTATTGTGTAAAATAATGAAAAAGAAATATTCCTAAAAATATTAAAATAAAATCAGATATAGAACAAATAAAACAAACTAAAAAGACGTGTTGTTTTTTTAGACCTTGTTCTATAACAAAAACATTTTGAGCTCCAATAGCTAATATAAGACTTAACCCTGTTAAAAAACCCAATAAAGCAAATTCCATAACATAGATATTTGAATGTTCTGAACTTACTTTAAATCTTTAAAAAATAAAAATGATTATCAAGTTTCAGGGATAAATAGTAAACACAACCCATTATTACAAAATCTTTTACCAGTTGAGCTTGGGCCATCGTCAAAAACGTGTCCATGATGGACCCCACACTTTGCACAATGATATTCGATTCTTTTCATACCAAATGAATAATCCACTTTTGTTTTAAAAGCCCCTGGTAAAGCTTCACTAAATGACGGCCAACCAGTGCCACTATCGAATTTAGCCTCTGAGGAAAATAATTTGTTTCCACAATTCGCACAATGATAAAAGCCTTTTCTTTTCTCTTGTAGAAGTTCGCTGGTAAATGGTCTTTCAGTGCCTTCATTAAACATAATTTCTTTTTGTTTACTGGTAAGGTTCTGATTGATTATTTTTTTGGTTTCTGAAAGTACAAATTTATATGGATACAAAATCCATGATAAACAGGATACACCAATAATCTTTAATAGATTTCTTCTATTGCTCATTAAAACACGCCTGAAAATAATTTAATAAAAATTATTCAGGATTTGCTGTTAATGTTTTAATTTCTAAAATGTTTTCGTTGGGGTCTTTAACAAAGAAAGTTTCTTGCTCATACTTTGTGCCTTTAAATCTTAAGTAAGGCTCATCATAGTATTTTGCACCTTTATCTTTTAATCTTTGTTTTAAAGTATCAAAATCTTTTCTAGATAAATGAACACCAAAGTGAGGTACTGAAACATTACCCATATCGACATCGTGTCTTTCATTATCTAATTTATGTTCACTTGCATGAAGTGTTAATTCATTTCCCCAAAAATCAACATCCGCCCACTCTTGAGCAGAATTATCTAATCTGCAGCCTAATGTTTCACTGTAAAATTTTTTTGCAGTCTCTAAATCACCGCATGGTATTGCTAAATGAAAGCAGTTTGTGTTTTTGTACATAATTTCTCCTTTAAATACTTAACAAAATAACTATATAAGCATTAATTTTTTAAATCAAGTTGGCAAATAATAATGAATGACTTTTTACAATCTATAATAGACAGAGACCCTGCGGCAAAATCAAAGGTGAGTTTGATTCTTACCTACCCCGGAGTAAAAGCTATTTTTTTTCATAAAATTGCAAACTTTTTTGCAATCGCTAAATTTGATTTAGTTGCAAGAATCATTTCTCAATTTTCAAGATTCTTAACTGGTATAGAGATTCATCCAAAAGCAAAAATAGGAAAAAATTTATTTATCGATCATGGCATGGGTGTTGTAATTGGTGAAACCTCAGAGATAGGAGATAATGTTACCATCTATCACAACGTTACGCTTGGTGGGATTGCTCCAAGTATTAATGCAAATGATCAAAGAAATGTTAAGAGACACCCAACATTAGAGGACAACGTCGTCGTTGGATCTGGTGCTCAAATTTTAGGACCAGTTGTAATTGGAAAAAATTCTTTAATAGGTGCTAATGCAGTGGTTACAAAAAATGTTCCTGAGAAATCCATCATGGTTGGAATACCGGCCACAAGAGTTGGGGATGCCACAAAAGGATTTCAACCTTATGCGGTTACTGATAAAGATAAAGACAATGACACAAATTAAAAATAACTTTCTTGAGTCGATTGGAAATACTCCTTTAATTAAATTAAAAGCAGCTTCTGAAATCACAGGATGTCATATTTTAGGTAAAGCAGAATATCTTAATCCAGGTGGATCAGTTAAAGATAGAGCTGCTCTTGCTTTAATTAAAGATGCACAAGAAAAAAAATTAATTTCAGAGGGTGGAATTGTAGTTGAAGGCACTGCTGGTAATACTGGAATTGGTTTATGTCTTTTAGGAAATTCTTTAGGTTATAAAACAATTATTGTAATGTTAAAAAGTACAAATAACAATGGTGTTGTTTGGGCAAATCAATTTGATAACACTGCCAATGCAAAAGGTCACTATGAAACCACAGGACCAGAAATCTGGGAACAAACTGACGGAAAAATAGATGGTTTTGTTTGTGCTTCTGGAACAGGTGGAACTATAGGTGGTGTAAGTAAATTTTTAAAAGAAAAAAATAAAGATGTAAAAATTTATTTATCTGATCCAACAGGTTCTGCTCTTTATAATTATATTACAAATGGTGAATTAAAAGCTGAAGGAGGATCAATTACTGAGGGAATTGGTTCAAGTCGAGTAACTAAAAATTTTGCTGAAGCAAAAATTGATGGTGCTTATTCAATTAGTGATGAAGAGTCTTTACCAATACTTTATGATTTAATTCAAAATGAGGGTTTAAGTTTAGGAACCAGTTGTGGTGTAAATATTGCAGGTGCAATTAGACTTGGAAAAGAACTTGGCCCAGGAAAAACTATTGTAACTATTCTTTGTGATAAGTCTGATAAATACAACTCAAAGATGTTTAATAAATCTTTTTTAAAGGAAAAAAACCTTCCAATACCCAGCTGGTTATAATATCGCATATCAGCCATGTAACAAAACAGTTACATTTTTAGAATAATATTAATTAACATCGAGGGATCATGAATAAATATATAGCAGTAATACTATCCTTATTAATTTTTACTTCTGCGCATGCAGGTATGAGTAAGGATAATAAATCTAAAGCCTGGGATTGTATTGGAATTTATATGGCAAATTATTTTTTACCATCTGGTGAAAAATTTGAATATGGCATGAAAGAAAAATCTATTTCAACAGTAAAAGTTTTAAAAACGTATGCTCTTGAAATTGGTATTCCAGAAAAAGAATGGGATGAAGGAGTAAATAAAGCAGTTGATAAGCATTATGGCTCCAAATACGACCAAGCTAAAACTGAAAAATGTCATACATTTGTTGAAGCTTTAGTTCCGAATGGAGCTGAAAGAGTTAAAAAAGTAGTTCAGACTTTGTATTAATTTAAAAGGAGAAAAAATGGAAAAAGAAATGTTAGTATTCCTTAAACTTAAAGAGGGTAAATTAGAAACTTTCATGGGATGGATGCAATCAGATGAAGGGATGGGTGTAAGAAAAAGTGTCGCCTATCCAGAAAAAACTGTCGGTGCCATGATTCCAGATAAAAGTGGGATGTTATTTAAAGTGAATGTTCATAATGAAGCTGGAATGAAAGAATTTGTAACTGGGAATAATCCTACGGCGAAGGCTATTTATGCAGAATGTGTAGAGAGCGCTAAATTATATGAACTATCTGAAGTAAATTTATAAGGAGAAAAAATGAAAAAAATAATGTTAACGCTTTGTTTGGTCTTATTTGTTAGCTCAGCATATGCAGGTTCATGTCCGATGTTAGCTAAAAATATTGATGAAAAAATTAAAAAAGCTCAAGAACTTAAAGATCAAGGTATGGATGCCCATAATAATGGTGATCATGCTAAGTCTGAAAAACTTTTAAATGAAGCTCTTGCTTTATTTAAAAGCTAAACACAAAGGAGAAAAATGAAAAACTATATGGTAACTCACACTTTCAAATCTAAAGAAATGAAAGATAAATTTAGCGAAACAGTAGCCTCAATGAAAATGGAGGATATTATTAAATCAATGACCAGTGACAAAGCTGCGTGTCAAATGACTTGGAATACGCCGGGTGATACGATGCAAATGTTTTGCTGGTGGAAAGGAAATAGTGAGGAGGATATAATTAATCAACTAGGTCAAATGAACGATTTCTTTGAACCTCACAAATTTACTGAGTGCACTGACCAGGTAATGGATTATAACGCAAAATAGGGATAAATAATGAAAGCAATTTACACAAGAACCATCGGAGTTTATGATGACAAGCTTGGTGAAGCTATGGAAATTTCCAAAGGTTTAGCTGAAGTAAGAAAAAAACATTATCCTGATCATGAAGTTTATTTTTCTTTTCAAATTGGTGGAAATCCAAGAACAGTTAGAGAAACTCTTGTAGGAGAACAGTTTACAGACAAAGCATTTGAAAATGATCAAAACATGTCTGCAGATCCTAAATTTATAGAACTTCAAAAAAAAATGAAGGGAGTCTTTAAAGATGGTACAATACAAGATGAAATGAGAATGATCTTTAACGACTAGGAGATAAAATGATAGAAAAATTTAATGGAATATTTTATTTAGCAGTTTTTATAATCCATTTTATAGGGTTTGCTTATTATGGTTTTAGATGCGTTTTCCAAACAAAGTCCTTCTTAGATAAATATGGTATCGATGATACTGGTGCAGGAATGGTTAGATTTTTTGGATCAATATTTCTTGGTTCAGTAGTTATGGCTATTTATGTTGGTTTTATAAGACCTAATGGTTTAGAGACAACATGGGCATTCTTTAACTTGATCTTTTTGCAAAACTTATCTGCATTTATTGTTGGCTTTTATAATACAAAAATTAATAAACTTGGACACACAGACAAAACATCGGATGAGGGAATTTATGCTCCATTAGTTTTGACTATACTTAGTGCTGTGATGATCTATGGTTTTAGTGACAAAATTTATATTTAACAACAAAGGAGTACAAAATGTCGATGTTAGAGAAATATACCAATGCAATTGATAAAAAAGATGAGTCAACTATGAATGAACTTTTACATGATGACTTTAAATTTACAATGCACAAGTCAGGAAACACCATAGGTAAAGCTGATGTTATAAAGTGGGCAATGAGTGGTGATATAAATCAAGATAAAGCTAGAGTGGTCTATGAAAATGATGAAATTGGAGTTCACCATTCAATAGTTACGTTTAATGATGGGAATGTTGAGGCAGTAATGGCAGTTTATAAATATAAAGATGGAAAAATTATAAGTTTAGAGACTGGTGCCACTCCAATGCCAAAATAGGTGAGTCAATTACTCTTTATTTGTATAGCTATAACTGCACTTGATATTTTTTTAATCATTTACGCGTTGACTATCCCACTTTATCCAAAAAAATGGCGAAAAGAGGTAAATAAAAAATACAAAAATGAGACAGCTACTGGAGTAACAATAATTTTTGTAACCATGGCAGCTTGTTTTTTATGGGTAATTTATTTTTATTTCTTAATTTTTGATTTATAATTTTCTATGTTTCCAAAAAAATATTCAAAATTAATATTTATATTTTTTATGGGTCTTGGCATGAGCTTGATCATGACACTTATAATTACATATATCAATACAGGTTATGATGAACTCTATTATAAGAGATTTTTTAAAGCTTGGTCAGTAAGCTTACCTGTTGCATTAGTTGCCACAACAATTGTAGCTCCTATAGTTGAAAAATTTGTAGATAAAATAACTAAATAGACATAACTTAAGTTATGAGTAATTTATCTGGATATATATTTCTTCTATTGGCAATTATCTTGGGCATTACTTCAAATGGTTTTTTAAAATCAACCAATGGATTTACCAATATTGGCCCAACAATTTTTTGTGCAATATCAATAGTAGCTTGTATTTTTTGTTTATCAAAAGCAATGAATATTATTCCTGTCGGTTTCACTTATGCTACGTACGGGGGACTAACTATTACTGCAGTAACTTTATTTGGCGTGTTTAAATATAATCAAATACCAAATCTCTATGGTATTATTGGGATAGCTCTAATTATTATTGGTGTGATTCTATTAAATACTCTTGGTAAAACTACTTAGTTATTGGTCTAAGCATTTTTAAAATTTTATTATGAATATTATTGTTAACTGAAGCAACAATATTTCCACCTTTAACCGCATCTGTATTTTTCCAGGTACTAACAACTCCACCAGCTGCTTTAATGATTGGTATTAAAGGGTGAATATCCCAAATTTTATTTCCACATTGAATAACTACATCAACTTTACCTTCTGCGAGATGTGAGTAGCTAAGAGCATCTGCACAAGGAAACTGCATTAGTTTTAAAATTTTGGGGATCTTTTTTTGTTTATTTAAAGATAACATGCCATGAAAAGCTGCGGACATTTTTATATTTTTGAATAAGATTTTTTTATTAACTTTTATTTTTCTTTTTTTTCTTTGATCCACAACATATGCAACTTTATCTGACGCGTTATAATAATATTTTTTAAGAACAGGATAATTTGCCAGTCCAATTACAGGGTTTCCTTTATAATTCAAAGAAATTAAGTTACTCCAAGTAGGATTACCAATTACATAAGATCTGGTTCCATCGATTGGATCAATAACCCAAGTAAAATCACTTTTAGTTTTCTTTTTGCCAAACTCCTCACCTATGACTTGGTGATTAGGAAACTTTTTTGCTATCTCTTTCCTGATAAATTTTTCAAAAGCTTTATCTGAGGTTGTAACAGGATCGAATCCCTTGCCTCTTAATTTGTTAGAGACTTTAAAAGTTCTATTGAGCTTAGAGTAATAAAACTTAGTAAGTTTTCTAGCTAAGCTATCAACAAACTTAGAATACCTTTTAAAATCTGATGAATTTAATTTTGACACATGGGACTATTACTATTTAATTTATATTGATTAAAGTAAAATTTTAAATAATTCTCTTAATATTGTATGAAAATAGAATTAACTGATAACAAAGTGTTTTTTGAAAAACAGGGTGCAAAAAAAGAAATCCACCCTTTCTGGCTAAGAGAACGAGTGAATAGCGAGAACTTTTTAGACCAAAAAACTCAACAAAGATTATTTGATCCAACAATGCTTAAAAATAGCTCAGAAATTTCAAAAGTGAATATTTCAGATAAATTTCTTGAGGTAAGTTTTAAAGATGGTGCATACGCAAAACTAGTTATCGAAAATATACTTAAAGAGTTTGAGAAAGATAATGAATTATACTTTATCAATAAAATTTCATGGAAATCAGACTTTCAAAATAACAATATTTATAAGTTTGATAAAAACTTTTTTGAGGAAAAAATAATGTATGAGTCTTTATTAGACTTTTACAAATATGGATTTGTTATATTTGAAAATGTTCCTACCCAAGAAAACTTTATTGTCAATTTCGCTAATTCAATCGGAAGTATTAGACGAACTAATTTCGGTGAGTTTTTTAATGTCAAATCAAAACCAAATCCAAATGATCTTGCCTATACTTCATTGGCTTTAGCACCCCATACTGACAATCCTTATAGAAAACCAGTACCTTGTATACAATTGCTGCATTGCATCGAAAATGAAGTTGGTGGTGGCTTATCAACATTAGTTGATGGCCTTGCCGTAACGGAAGAATTAAAAAAAAAACATCCAACTTTTTTCCAAATTTTAACCGAAATAAAAGTTAGATTTCAATTTGTCGATGATAATGTTGTTTTAGAAGACTGGGCAGAAATGATCCAACTTGATGAAAACAAAAGACTTAAACAAGTCAGATTTAGTCCTCGATTAGATTTTGTACCCTTGATGGATAAGGAAAAATTAGAATTATATTACGCAGCTAGAAACAAAATATCAGAAATGTACAACTCAGAAAAATTCAGAATTGAATTTAAATTAAAACCTGGTGATCTATTAATGATGGATAACTATAGACTTTTACATGGCAGAACCGAATATAATGCTAATGAAGGTAATCGATTTTTACAAGGTTGCTATATAGATTATGATAGCACTGAGGGAAAACTTAAACACTTGAAAAGAAAATTTAATATATAGATTATTTGTTAAAGCAATTGTTAACTAATATTGCCATTAATATCCAAATTACAAATGTTTCCCCATGACTAAATGTGTAATCAGCTCCAGCAAAACCTGCTGCAATATTTATTGCGTAAATAATTATCGTAGAGACAATTAAGCTTACAAGTAAGTTAATTAATCCTTTTACATATTTCATAATGAAACAATATAGATATTAAAACTCAATGCAATTTTTAATTTTCTATTTTTAAGTGAAGTTTTTTTAAGATGTGGGAAGACTAATAAATAGTTAGGTTGTATTCAAGAAATATATTTAATTAATTTGTAAATAAATATCTTGAATACAACCTTGCTGAAATTTAACTTCTAATTAAGGAGGTAGTTTTAATGAATCAAATGCCACCTGACACTTAGCTGGGTAGCTTTATATTTCATAAAAACGAAAACAAAAAACTTAAAGTCCATTCGGACTTAAATGCCATCAAGGCGACTTAAGGGAGCTCTTTTGGCTGGAGAGCAAAAGGGCGACCCCTTAAGTAAATTGAATTTACTTTTTTAAAATCAGACAAATAAGTTTGTCATTAAACTTTAGATTTTTCCTATATTTATTGCTAATTTCAATAATCCCTTCATTGATTTCCTTTGATTTAAAACTTAGCAGTGTCGAAATATACCTGTTCCTGATCATTTGAATATATTTTTTCCTTGTTATTTTTACTTTGAAAACAAATTTTTTTATTAGGATTTTGAAATCTAAATTTAATATGAATTGAATTATTTGCTTATCCCTATTTAATGAATTTTTTAATTTTTTTTTCATTAATGAAAAAGTTGGGATTTCATTTTGATTTGTATTTAATGAAAATATGATTATTTTTCCCTTAGGATTAAGTGCTTCATTACATAAGAATAGTAATTGTTTAATTTCTTTAAATCTTAATAAATGAATTGTTTGCTTAATTAAAATTAAATCAAATTTTTTTTTATTTTTTTTAAAATATTTAATTGCATCGATTTTTTTAAAAATTATTCTTTTATCTCTATCTTTATGTCTCTCTATATCTATACCTGTTGGCTTATTTTTTAATTTCAATATTAAAGATAAAGAGCCTAATATTTTACCTCTTCCACATCCAATATCTAAAATTTGAGAATTGCTGTTTAACTGAATTTGACTTAATAAAAAACTATTAAAAGTCTGAATATATCTTTTTGAAGAAAGCCAGGTTTTATTATCCCAATTTTTGATATTTTTTTTTACCATAATTTTTTAAATGTTAAATTAAGCCTTAAATCTTTGATAAATTTTATCTAAATAATAGAATAATGATAATCCTCTTAAAATCATAAAGAAACAGAGTGAAATCCAAATTCCAGTATTAGACAAATATTTTGTTAAAATTATTGAAATTAATAAATAGCAAAATACAGAAAAAATCATAGCATTTCTCAGCTCTTTTGTTTGAGAAGATCCAATAAAAATACCATCAAACTGGTAACAGAAAGATGCAATAAAGGGTAACAAGATTAACCAAATTACATAAGATGAACTTAACTTTCTGATATTTTCTATATCCGACATTAAATAAATTACATTTTCATTTATAAAAAAATAAATAATTGAGATCAAAAGACCTGTTAAGGAACTTAATATAAAAGAATTTTTAATAATTGTTTTAAAAAGTATTAAATCTTTTTTTCCCAGAGAGTATCCAACCAATCCTTCGGTAGAAAATGCATAAGCATCTAATATAAATGCTGACAAGAAAACTAAATTTATCAAGATAGCATTAACCGCAACATAATTCTCTCCTATTTGTGTTCCTAAATAAGTGAACCATAAAAAAGAAAATGTTAATAAAATGGTCCTAATAAAGATATCAAAATTGATATTAAAAATATCTTTCATCTTTTTTAAATCAAAAAGACTCACTACATCAATCTTGATATTAAAAAATTTTTTTAAATAATTAAAAGTATAAATCAAAAATATTATAGACGTAATTAATGCTGAAAAAAAAGTGCCATAAGCTACTCCTTTTATATTTAAATCAAATTTTGTAACTAAAATGATACTTAAAAATATATTTAGAATAGAAAAAAAACCTATTATTAAGCTAGAAATTTTTGTCTTCTGTAAACCAACAAATAAACCTGTGAGAATATATAAAGTTAGTTCCCCGGGGGCTGAATAAATTCTAATTTTGAAATATTGAATATAAAATTCTTTAGTTAACTCAGATAAATCAAATATTTCTAAGCTTAAATTAAGAATTAATATTTGAGATAAAAAAATTAAGGCTGAAACTATCAATACCAACAATAAATTTCTTAAAATTATATTTAAAATTTCTTGGTAACTATTTTGCCCCAAGGCTTGAGAAACCATACCTACAGTTCCCATTCTTAAAAAACCAAAACTCCAAAATATCATAGAGAACAAATTTGCAGCAACCGATGTTGCTGTTAAATAAGAAAGGTTTCCAAGATTTCCCATCAAGGCTGTATCAATAATACCAACTAAAGGAATTGCTAAATTTGCAAAGAAAATAGGGAAAGATAATCTTAAAATATAAGATATCGAAGATTTTTGCATTTAATCAACTTAATTTAAAATTTTTTGATTAATGGCAAGCAACACCAAATTTTTTAAGTCTCCAATAATTATATGGCCATGGTGTTACAAAACCTGCTAAGAGCATAATCGGCACAACCCACCATGTTAATATTGCACCACCAGTTAAAAAGTAATCAGTTAAGTTCATAGCAACTTCCATGCTAATCATTGATATAAAGCTCATTCC
>LULV01001341.1_pt1 | contig 11143 bp, 14 predicted proteins | sample 728081 | NCBI WGS metagenome assembly LULV01 (sample SAMN03860280, study PRJNA289734) | marine metagenome | biome: seawater column; feature: ocean; material: water; isolation source: Red Sea water column Station 108 - depth 25m | place: Saudi Arabia: Red Sea | collected 2011-10-15 | depth 25 m | reverse complement strand
GAATTCCCACAATTGAGAATTTCTTTTGGTTCTTTTAAACCATCAAGACCCAATCCTGAAATCGTAAAAGGCTCATTTTTTTTTATTTCTGGTATGTTTACGCCTAACTTTCTTAGACAATCAGCAGTTGAAAGTGGATCTTCAGAATGTAAGAACCCCTCAATAGTCGTCTCACCCTTAGCAATACTTCCTATTATTAGAGCTCTATGAGAAATAGATTTATCTCCAGGTACTTTTACTTTTCCTTTTAAATTAACTCCACCTTTTATTGTGCGGATATTATTCATTTTCAAAAAGGATTTGATTATTAATCTTACTTATTATCACGTTGCAAAGGATGTTCCTGAAAATAGTCCTGACATTGCAGTGGTCATTGATGTTTTAAGAGCTACAACCACAATTTCTTGGGCTTTAAAAAATGGAGCTGATTCAATACAAGTTTTTGCAGATTTAGATTTATTAAAAGAATCTGCAATTAAGTGGCAAGCTGAAAAGAGACTAATGCTTGGAGAGAGAGGCGGAAAGAAGATTGAGGGCTTTGATTTAGGAAATTCTCCTTTATCAGTTACAAAAAAAGTTGTTAATGGTAAAAGACTATTTATGAGTACGACTAATGGGACTAAATCATTGCAAAAAGTTCAAAATGCTAAGCATTTATTTGCTATGGGTCTCCCAAATAGGAAAGCAGTTGCCGAAAAAATCATTTCATTAAAAAGTGAAAATGTTTTAATACTTGGTAGTGGTTGGGAAGGCTCTTATTCACTTGAGGATTCTTTAGCTGCTGGTGCTTTGGCCTCATACCTAAAACAGAACTGTGATTTCGAAATTAATATTCTGAATGACGAATTACAAGCTGCTTTGGCACTTTGGGATGTCTGGAAAAATGATATTTTGAAATGTTTAAAAACAGCAACCCATGGCAAAAGATTGACAAGTCTTGGAGATTATGAGGATGATTTTAAATGTTGCTCTGAACTTGATTGCTTAGATATTGTTCCAGCTCAAGTTGAAAGAGGTGTGATTCGTGCCTCATGATTTACGAATTGGTTCATTAGGAGTAAAGTCTTGACTGATTTTTTGGTAGCTGCATTGCAAATTACAAGTACTTCAAATGTTGAAGCAAATTTTACTGAAGCAGAAGAACAGATTGAATTAGCTGCTAGAAGAGGTGCTGAGTTAATAGGATTGCCTGAGAATTTTGCTTTTTTAGGAGGAGATGATGAAAAACTTAGATTAGCTTCTGAATTGTCAGAGAAGTGTGCAAATTTTCTAAAAACTATGTCACAAAGATATCAAGTATTTCTTTTGGGAGGAGGGTATCCTGTCCCTGCTGGTGATGATAGTCATACTTTTAATAGGTCAGCCTTATTTGGGAAAGATGGACAGATTTTGGCAAAATACGACAAGATTCATTTGTTTGATGTTGATTTGCCAGATGGAAATTTATACAAGGAATCATCCACTATTTTATCTGGAGCAGAGTATCCACCTGTTGTAGATGTCCCAGGTTTATGCAAAATAGGATTATCGATTTGTTACGACGTTAGATTTCCTGAACTTTATAGATATTTGTCTTCAAATGGTGCAGAGCTAATTATGATTCCCGCAGCTTTTACAGCATTTACTGGAAAAGATCATTGGCAAATCCTATTACAAGCAAGAGCAATTGAGAATACAGCATATGTAGTCGCTCCAGCTCAAACTGGGATTCATTATGGAAGAAGGCAAAGTCATGGCCATGCAATGGTAATTGACCCTTGGGGTACAGTTTTATCTGATGCCGGAAAAACTCAGGGAGCTGCAATAGCACCTGCTGATAAAGAAAGAGTAAAGAAAATTAGGGAGCAGATGCCAAGCCTTAAACATAGAAAAAACAAATTGTTTTCAAACTAATGATAAAGTTTTTAGATAATAAACTTTTTCGTTATTTATCCGTTTTTTTATTTTTAAATTCTTCAATCCTTCCAGTTAAATCTTCAAGTGCTCTTGCGGCATGGGCTATAAATACTAATGGGGTTTTAGAATTAAGAACTAAATCAAATACAAATTTAAAAGCATACTTTCAGAAGGCTAACCAAATATCGGGAGATAGATTCTGGGTAGATTTTCCAGGAGAATTAAAAAATCCCAGAACAATAAAAGGTAATGGCCCAATAAAAGAAATTAGATTAGGTAAACCAGATAAGGGTAAAACAAGACTAGTAATTGAATTTAAGGAAGAGACTTATTTGAAACCTTTGACTTGGCAAATGGTTGGCTTAGATCAAAATAGATGGAGAATTAAACTATTTAACCCAAAATATTCATTTAAAAAGATTGGTGAAGGTTTAGTTGAAAAGAAAAGAGGAAATATCAAAGCAAATCAAAATTTAATTCATAAGAAGAAAAACAATTATGGTTACTTGAAACTACCAGAGGTAAAACGAAACAAGTTTGAGGTTGTAATCGATCCAGGGCATGGAGGACCTGATCCAGGAGCAATAGGTATTGGTGGTATTAGAGAAACAGATGTTGTTCTAGAGGTTTCAAAAATAGTTAAAAATTTACTTTCTGAGAAAGGTGTCAAAGTAAGGTTGACTAGAACAAATGACGTTGATTTGGATTTGCCTCCAAGAGTTTCCATTGCTAATAATACGGATGCAGATATCTTTGTAAGTATTCATGCAAATGCCTCAAGAGGTAAAAGAAGAGACATAAATGGATTGGAAACCTTTTATTACAGAGGGTGGAGAGGAAGATTACTCGCGAAAAGAATTCAAAAACAAATTTTAAGAGTTTCCCCTGGGAGTCCTGATCGAGGAGTTAAACAAGGTCGATTTTATGTAATTAAAAATACTAGGATGCCTGCAGTCCTTGTAGAAATTGGATTTTTAACGGGAAGATTAGATGCAAGAAGATTAGAAAAAATAACCCATCGAAAAAGATTAGCCTATGCAATTGCAAAAGGCATCCTCGAATATCTAGATAAAGTAGGGTGAAACTTAAAATAGGTATATTTGATAGCGGAATAGGTGGTTTTACTATCCTTAATTCTTTACTAAAAACACGTAAAGATGTAGAAGTTTTTTATTTGGCGGATACAAAAAGAATACCTTTTGGGAACAAAAATTCTAAAGAGATAAGATTAATTGCAAAGGAGATTTGTACTTTTTTTGTTGATAAGAATTTGGATGCACTTTTAGTTGCTTGTAACACTACAAATGCGTGTGCGCTTGATATTCTGGAAGATAATTTAAAGGTCCCTTGTTTTGACCTTATAAACTCAGTATCGGAAATAGTTGATAAACAAATAATTGGTGTCCTAGCAACACAAACAACTGTTCGATCATCGTATTACAAGAAAGCTATAAATGCTAAAAAAGAGAATACGATAATATTTCAGCAAGAATGTCCAGAATTTGTATCAGAAATTGAAAAAGAAAAATTAAATCTTGATAAGTTAAATAGTCTTTCAGACTTATACTTAAGACCACTAATAAACAAAAATATTGAAGAATTAATACTTGGATGTAGTCACTATCCTTTAATTTATGACTTTTTAAGAAAAAAATTAGATTCAAATATAAAAATTATTGATCCATCGGTAGCATTAATAAAAAAATTTAATGAATCTTTTGCTATTCCAAAAACTGACCGCTATGAGAGTATTTCTTTCGAAAATGTAAAATTTTTTGTTACTTCAGAAAGAGATGAGTTTTCCAATAAAGTAAAATTTTGGCTTGGAATTAATAAAGAAATTAGGTTGGTTAACCTCCGAAGTAATGTTTGATTCCTTAAGATATAGAAGAGGTCAATCATGAATACAGTAACAGAGCTACTACAACCAGTTGAAAATGATCTTGATGATCTTATTTTAGAACTGAAAAATCTAATAGGAGCTGGTCACCCAATTCTTCAAGCCGCAGCAGAACACCTTTTTAGTGCTGGGGGGAAAAGGTTGAGACCTGGTATAGTTTTATTGATTTCAAAAGCTATATCTCCTGAATTTTGCTTGACAACCAAACATAAAAGGCTTGCTGAAATAACTGAGATGATTCATACAGCCTCATTAGTCCATGATGATGTTGTTGATGAGGCGTCTACAAGAAGAGGAGTAGATACAGTTCATAGTAGATTTAATACCAGAGTAGCTGTTTTGGCGGGTGACTTTTTATTCGCTCAAGCAAGTTGGCACCTAGCAAATCTTGACAATGTAAATGTAGTTAAATTACTTAGTAGAGTAATAATGGATTTAGCAGAGGGTGAAATCAAACAAAATTTAAATAGATTTGATTCGGCTCAATCTTTTTCCAAATACATCAACAAAAGTTATTGTAAAACAGCATCATTAATAGCCAATAGTTGCAAAGCGCATTCCAAGTTGTAGATGACATTCTTGACTTTACTGGAAATGATAAACAACTTGGAAAACCTGCTGTAAGTGATCTTGCTAGTGGTTATCTTACCGCCCCAGTTTTATATGCCTTAGAAGAAAATAAACAATTGTCAGTTCTTATAAACAGAGAACTTGCTGAAAAAGATGATTTAGATGATGCTCTTAATATCATCATGAACTCTAAAGCTATTGAAAGTTCAAGGAAACTAGCTGAGGATTTTGCAATGCTTTCTAAAGAAGCTATAGTCTGGCTTCCTGATTCAGAATATAAAAGAGCTTTAATGGCTCTTCCAGAATTTGTTCTAAGCCGTATTTATTAGATCTATTAGAAATAAATCTTTGAGCTAAATTAATATTAAAATTTTTGAAAACCTTAATTTTTTCGACTAAATTTATTAAGCATAGATTTATTTAATGTCATTAGATAAAAAAAATTCAATCAATAACATACTTGAAGAAAAGAGAATTTTCCCTCCATCAAAAAAATTTGCAGAAAACTCAAATATTAGTACTCAAGAAGAATTACTAAGTCTAAAAAAACAAGCATCAGATAATCCTATTCAATTTTGGGAATCTTTTGCAAAATCTGAATTAGATTGGTTTGAGCCATTTCAAACTGTATTAGATAACGAAAATGCGCCCTTTTTTAAATGGTTCAAAGAAGGGAAACTCAATATTACATATAACTGCTTAGATAGACACATTAAGAGAGGGCTTGGAGGAAAGACTGCACTTATATGGGAAGGCGAACCCGGAGATAGCAAAAAATATACTTACGAAGAACTTCTAAAAGAGGTATGTAAAGCAGCTAATGCATTAAAAGCAATTGGTGTAAAAAAAGGAGATTTGGTATGTATTTATATGCCGATGATTCCTGAAGCGATGTTTGCGATGTTAGCTTGTGCAAGAATTGGCGCGCCTCATTCAGTTGTCTTTGGAGGATTTTCTTCAGAAGCTTTAAAAGATAGGTTAATTGATGGAAACGCCAGATTTGTTATTACTGCTGATGGTGGCTTTAGAAAAGATAAGGTGATTGAACTTAAGAAAGCAGTTGATGCGGCCATTGAAAGTGGGGCAGATAAAGTTGTTGAAAAAGTAGTTGTTGTTCAACGATCCCAAAAAAATATTTCGATGGTTGATGATAGAGATTTTTGGTGGCACGAATTATTAAAAGATCAAAAAGATCATTGTGAACCAGAAATAATGAATAGCGAAGATAGACTTTTTATTCTTTATACTTCAGGCTCTACTGGAAAGCCCAAAGGTGTAGTTCACACTACAGGTGGTTACAATCTTTGGTCCCATTTGACATTTAAATGGATTTTTGACTTAAAAGATGACGATATTTACTGGTGTACTGCTGATGTTGGTTGGATTACAGGTCATAGTTACATAGTTTATGGGCCTTTATCTAATGGTGCTACAACCTTAATGTATGAGGGAGTGCCAAGACCCTCAAATTTAGGGGCTTTTTGGGAAATTGTTCAAAAATATAAGGTTTCTATTTTTTATACTGCACCAACTGCAATAAGAGCATTTATGAAGTCTGGGCGTGAAATACCTGATAAATATAATTTGGAGAGTCTTAGACTTTTGGGCACAGTTGGAGAACCAATTAATCCTGAAGCATGGATGTGGTACAAGGATGTTATTGGTAAAGATAAATGCCCTATTGTTGATACTTGGTGGCAAACTGAGACTGGTGGTGTGATGATAAGTCCCTTGCCTGGAGTCGTTGCTACAAAGCCAGGTTCAGCTACTTTCCCTCTGCCAGGAATCGAAGTTGAAATTGTCGATAAGAATGGAGATAAGGTTAAGGAGAACGAGGGTGGCTATTTAATTATTAAGAAACCTTGGCCAGGAATGATGAGAACAATTCACGGAAACTCAGAGAGATATTTGGAGAGTTATTGGGAATATATTTCCTTTAAAGGAGAAAAAAATGTTTATTTTGCTGGAGATGGAGCACGCATTGATGAAGATGGATATATATGGATTATGGGAAGAGTTGATGATGTCATAAGTGTTTCAGGACATCGGTTAGGAACAATGGAAATAGAATCTGCTTTGGTAAGTCATAAATCAGTTGCAGAGTCTGCAGTCGTTGGCAAAAAAGATGATTTAAAAGGTGAAGTTATAGTTGCTTTTGTAAAGAAACATGTTGTTAATGAAATTGGAATTATCGCAAAGCCTGAAAAAATTATAATTTCTGACTCTCTTCCGAAAACACGTAGTGGAAAAATTATGAGGAGAATTTTGAGATCTTTGGCTGCTGGAGAAAAAATTAGTGGGGATATAAGCACTCTCGAAGATAGTTCTGTTTTGGAAAAATTGAAAGAATTATCCTAATTAAGATTCATCAATTAAATTAGAAATTTTTTTTATAGTATTTCTTTTGAATTCATCATCGGCCCAGTCTCCCAAAAAATTTTCTCTTAGTCCTGCGCTTGCAATTATGGTATGTGTACCTTTTAGCATTAAATTCACTGTTGAATTCTAATTTTTGAGAAATTTGTTTCAATAATGGAATTGATTTGTTAGCACTAAAATTATTAAAACTAATAGATATGAATTTTTCGCAATTTCTTCCGCCATCAGGAGAAATTAAATGAAGTTTACAGCCTAGGCTATGACCAATTCTTATTGAAGGAATTGATGCCCCTATTCTCTTGGATAAAGATATTCGGCAATTCTTAAAATCTTTCCATGCTTTGATAGCAAGTTGTTGGTGATCAAATTGTGGTGTGTATTTATATGCATGTACTGCATAATTTTTATTAATTAAACTCTCTATGAATCTTCTATAAGTTAAATCTGGCTTAGAAGCTAAATAACTTCCACCAATAAATTCAACAATTTTTTTTGGATTTGAAGGCCAATAACAGAAATTGTTAAATTGAAATTTTGTAAAAGTCATCTTTCATAAACTAAAAATGTTTCAAAAAATATTTTCTAGCCTGTTTTTTAATTTATATTAATTTAAAAGAAATATTTATTAAATGCGTCAAGATAAATGAAAGTATTTTGAGTTAATTGGAACTATTTAACAAAAAAGAATTAAATCAATTGGATTTTCTTCATGATCAAATTAACACCAATCCCTCTGAAGAGAGAGTAACGAATAAAAATAAAAAAATTGAAAAAATTTTAATTCTTGATACTGAAACAACAGGTTTAGACGAAAATAAAGATGAAGTGATAGAAATAGGTTGTATCTTATTTGATGTATCTTTTAAATGTGTACTTTCACAAGTTTCTTTTTTATTTCCAGTTAATAATAATGAAGCCGAACATGTAAATGGTATATCTGCAGAAGTAACTAATATCTCTCAACCATGGGAAGATGGATTGAATTTCTTTCTAAAACTTGTTGATTCTTCAGATTTCATCGTTGCTCATAATGTGGAGTTTGATAAGAAATGGTTTGGAAAAGGAAGATTGCCTAAGCTTAATAAGAAATGGATATGTAGTTTAGAGGATATTAATTGGTCTTTTCAAAAATCACTAAAAACAAGACCTTCAGTAACTGATCTAGCCTTATCTTTTTCAATACCAGTTTGGAATTTACATAGAGCTTTATCTGATTGCTTTTATATATCTGAGGTCTTCAAAAAATGCGACAACTTAGAGGAACTTTTACTTAAAGCTACTGAACCGAGGTTTTTATACAAGGCTTTGGTTAGTTATGAAGATAGGTCTTTAGCTAAAAATGCTGGGTTCAGATGGAATAGTCCTGTGCAAGGAGCTTGGTCAAGAAAATTAACTACTGATGAGGCAAAAAATCTTGATTTTAGAGTTGAGATTTTGAATTAATATTTATTTAATTTTTGACTAAGAAAATATTTAGTGCATCTTACAAGGCATCCATTTATTACCCATTTTATGTGCTCCAATACATCCGTATTTTGAAGCAGCCTTTTCAGCCTCTTGTTTAGTGTTAAATAGATCTGACATCATATTTTCCTTATTTGAATTTGAAATTTGTTTGGAATGATTATGATGATTTTTATGAGAATTAGGTGAATACTCCCATATCCCCATAGTAGTAACACCGGCAGAGATAATTCCCATTCCGACTACTGATAAATTGACTATTCCCATTGCGACTGCACCAAAAGAAAATACACCCATTGGGACTACCCCTATACTTATTACTCCCATTGGCACTATTCCTATTGAAACTATACCAAGAGGTGCTATTCCAAAAGCAATTTTTTTTGGTTTTGTACCGCAATGTTGATTCTCTTTACTTTTATTAATTCCCAATAGTTTTTCTAAATGTTAAATTAAAATTGTCTCACAAAATAACCAATCAAAGATTAATTTCTAGATGAATTAAAAATTTTGAATTATTTTTTAGAACTTTGAATAACTTAAAAAACCTAAGAGGAACAGTAGACCTATTTCCTGATCAATTAATAAAGTGGCAAAACGTTGAAAAAATTTTATTAGAACAGCTTTCTAGAGCATCCATCAAAGAAATAAGAACACCAATATTGGAAATGACCGAATTATTTATAAGAGGCGCACGAGCGTTAATACAAAATGGAATATCGTCTAATCCTCTTCAAAAACTTTGGTACATGGGTCCTATGTTTCGATACGAAAGACCTCAAGCAGGCAGGCAAAGACAGTTTCATCAATTAGGTGTTGAGTTTATAGGGCATGATTCAGTTAGAAGTGATGTTGAAATTATTGCTTTAGCTTGGGATATCTTAGGTAAATTAGGAATAAAAGAACTCAATCTTGAAATAAATACGTTAGGTGATACTAATGACAGATCAAATTTTCAAAAATCTTTTTTAAAATGGTTAGAAACAAATAAAGATTCTCTAGATTTAGATTCTCAGAATAGAATTTCTAAAAACCCTTTGAGGATTTTGGACTCAAAGAATATTCAAACTAAAAAAGTTCTTGAAAATGCACCAAGATTATTTAATTTTTTATCTGAAAAAAGTCATAACAGATATTTAGACTTAAAAAGACAATTAGAGGTTTTAAAAATACCTTATGTAGAAAATTTTAATCTTGTAAGAGGTTTAGATTACTACACTCATACAGCTTTTGAAATTACTAGTGGGGCTTTGGGCTCCCAAGCTACAGTTTGCGGAGGAGGGAGATACGACGATTTAATAAAACAAATGGGAGGGCCAAACACTCCTGCAATTGGTTTCGCTATTGGTTTAGAAAGATTAATTTTACTCGCAGGAAAAGAGCTTGAAATTCCAAGAAATACTGATATCTATATCATTAATCAAGGCTTAATTGCTGAATCATTAGCAATGGATTTATCTAGAAAATTAAGAAATTACGATTTGTTAGTTGAGTTAGATTTAAGCGGAGCCTCATTCTCTAAGCAATTTAAAAAGGCAAATAAACTTAAATCTAAAAGTATTATTGTTATTGGTGATGATGAGGCAGTTAATGGGGAATTTATTATAAGGCTCTTTGATCAATCAGGTAATGGGAATGAAGAGGAGGTTATATCTTTTGAGAATGATATTAAATTAGAAAATTGGATAAACAATAACTTACTTGTAAAGTGATGTTCTTGAAGATAGTGATAATTTTTCTTTTTATATTTATTTTTTTTAATTTAAGGAATTTTCTTAAATTAAATAGAAAACAAAAAGTTTTTAATTCTAAAAAAATAACAACTTTCAATAAAAAGAATCTTAATAATTGGATGAATTTAACTAAAAAAGAAAGATATAACTTAACAAAACAAGATTCTCTTAACTACATGGATAAAAGAAAACTTTTATTAGACGAAATTAGAAATGAATATAAGAAAATATCTAGAAAAAATTCTGAGGGGAACATTAAGAAAAAATAATTATGGAAAATTACTGGACTTCTAATAAAACCATAAATGGATTAAGACATTTTGTTTTAGTAAATGAGACTAAAGAAAAAGGAAATATTAGTTTTTTAATGGTTTCTGTCCTTGATTCTGAAATTAACTTAAAAACTACTTATGAAGAATTAATAAATAGTGGAAATTGGCACAAGGGTTGGATCAATCTTTCAAAGCATCAATCGATTACAGAAGAATACGTTAACTATAAATCCATCAATAAAGGAAAGGGTATCGATGAGATATTCATTAATGAAGATTCTTTATTTAATATTTCTTAATTTGATATAAATCTTTCAAATCTCTTTTCTTTGTAAATACTAGGTTTTTTGTGACTTAATAATTATTTAAAAGTTTTACCCCTTTCAAAAAAATAAAATTAACGTTATCAAGGATTAATAATATTTACTTAATTCAATGTTAGGGGATATGTGGAGCTCATCTGAGTTGACCTCGGAAAAACTGGGAATAACTGAAATTAAACTTTCTTTTTTACGTGAAAATGGAATACTCAAGCCTGGGATTCATTGGAAAAGCTCTCCACTCGGTCAGAAAAAACCTTGGAAACCCAAAGCGCTTTACAATGTAAAAATGTGCAGAGAAATAATTAATAAATTTTATTCTGAAGAAAACTATAATATCGCAGCCTAAAAAATGATATTATCCTGATTAATTTGGGAAAATATATAAAATATTTATTCGATTAGATTCTCATCCTTACACTCAATAAGAGTGTTTTGCAAAGTTGGATATAAGTTAATCATATTTATATATTGTTTCGATTTTCTGTAAGATTTTGCAGCCTTTTTGTAATGAACTTCAGATTTCATTTCTAGTGAAAATTTTCTAGAAGACTCTTGAGAAGTAGTCATAATATTAGATGTCTTATCCCATATTTAATAATTGTTTGA
>LULV01000256.1_pt1 | contig 11157 bp, 9 predicted proteins | sample 728081 | NCBI WGS metagenome assembly LULV01 (sample SAMN03860280, study PRJNA289734) | marine metagenome | biome: seawater column; feature: ocean; material: water; isolation source: Red Sea water column Station 108 - depth 25m | place: Saudi Arabia: Red Sea | collected 2011-10-15 | depth 25 m | reverse complement strand
GTAAATCCTTCTGGCCTCATCCCAAGGTGGGGATACGCGGTGTGGTGAACCGTTATACCAGTAGGCTCCCACTCCATATGCTTGAGGTCTGAAGACCTTAAGTATGCGACAAACTCAGATGACGAGAATCTCCGACCTACAATAGGAAAATCGTTACCGCCTACAAGCCATTCGGGGGGTCTATAGCCGTCAATATTGCCAATTGGAAATGAAGTCCTCGAAGCCTCCTTTACTATTGGCCGTATGGGGGCGGGAGAGACAGAGTGGTCTTCCGAAGAATGGCCCAGCAAGCCATAAAAAACGGACAGTAAATGTTTCCGGTTAACTTCACCTAATCCACCGTAGTGGCCGTTGTTAAGCCTCCAAACCTCAGTCCAAACTGCGGTCTCGTCTTGTTCGTTGAGTCTGCTCATAACCAGTGAAACTGGACCTTCACTGGCCGATTATTAAAGCCCTCATGTAGGAAGCGTGTGAGTGGAAGCGCTCCCCCCGTCCGACCAGCTTGCCTTCTTTAAATTGATACACCTCACCTGGGAGGGTAGTCACCGTAGGAGGTGAATACAGAGAGGAGTCGTTCAGCTCTAACCTTCCTTTGGTGGAGGAGTTCCAGCTGCAGCTTGGAGTTAGCATCGCCAATATTGCCAAGCTCCATAATTTGATCTTCATATTTATCGATATCCTTATGGATCTCTCTAATCTGTTTGACTGGATAGACGTACTTAAGAAAAGCGGCGAGCGCAGTTAACGCCGCCGCCAAAGCTTTGATCAAAGCCATTTATCAGCCCTCGACCGGCTTTTTCTTCTGAGCAATAGACCAGGCTACACCAGCGATGGTGACAATTGCGCCAACCAGCTCAAGCATCGATGCCTCGTCGATAGTGCCCCGTGTCACCAAAAGCCCACCACCGAAGGTCAGACAATGACGTAAAACGCCCATTACGGATTCTTTGTTCATGGTATTATGTTGTTGTTGTTTGTCATAAGCTCGCATATGAACGAGCGGTTAAATTACTCTTGCTCTTCAAGCTGCTCTGCATTATGAGCGATCCAATCTGGCAAAGCATTGACAAGCTCATTTGTTAACGCGAGGAACGCCGATGCGATGCTTGGCACCTGCCTCATGAGAGCATCAAGATCGCTGGTTTTTAGAGTGTAGGCTTTTGTGTCGTAGTCTTTTTCACCTGACTCAGCATTTAGATAGTGGCAAGTGACAGTGCAAGCCTTGCCACCGCCTTCGCTTTGGTCCTGGTAACGCAAGTGAGAAACAAAAACGCTGTCAAGGGCAGGCTTTTCAACGGTTTCAGCCGGTATGATTTCTTGAGCGGGAATGATATTTATGTTGTCCATAATGGGTGATTGTGGGTATGTGTTTATAGTTATCCGGCACTAATTTTTAGCGTGCCAGAATCGTTCCAAAGTCGGCCCGCGACCGCCGGATCTGATGTCGGTAGACCGCTGAAATCAACGTTCCCGGCAGCGACCAGATCAGAAACTTCAAGTTTGCCGCTGGCGTCATTTTGAGTCCCGTTGCCAAGCTTGAGATGGCCCGACCCGCCTCGCGAGAAGCCTATGTCAACCGAATCGCCCGCACCGTTTCCAGACCCCCAACCCAAAACCATAGTTGAGTGGAAGTGGAACTTGGAGAACGTATACATGAACGCGGCGTCGTTATTGAGGTTCCCGTGAGCATAAATCCGCACACCCGATTTTCTCAGAGAGTAAGCATTTCCCTGGTCAGTAGCTGCGCTAAACTGTAACTTGCCGGAGCTACCTAGCGACAACTTTGCGTTCGGAATGGAAACGAAATCGGCGTCAATGGTGAGGTCGCCGGTTCCTGAACCAACGTCGATAATCGCCCCGTCACTCAGGGTGATGTCTCCCGTAGCGATGAGGTCAGAGAGGCTCAAAGTTCCGCTGGTGTCGTTAACTGTTCCGTTGCCGAGTTGGAGGTGTCCGGCCGAGGCTCTGGATAAAGCAACATCACGGGTTCCTGCCGCGCTAGCGCTATTTGAAAAGGACAGCGTGCTGGTCGCACCAATAACCGCCGTGAAATGGCTCACGGCAAAAAATGGATAGGTGTTGGTTGTTCGAAATTCAAGTCTGGCACCGGATTTTATTATTGAATACGTCGAAGTGGCGTTTATGTTAGTGGCTCCATTAAAAACTAATGGCGTGGCCGAAGGTAAGGATATTCCCTCGTCGACTTTAAGCGTGCCATCGAGATCAAGAAGTCCCGATCCGCCGCCAACGTCAATCGTAGCACCGTCGCTTAGGATGATGTCACCACTGGCGTCAATGTCTGAGAGGTAGGCGGTTCCCCATCTGTTGCCATTCAAGCCAAGATCATGCGCTCCACCACTAGGGAAGATACCCCTATTACTCTGGTGACCGGATGCCCCGCCGATGACAAGCTCCGTTGATCCCAACTTTTGAAAAGCAAATTGGTCGCTGCCATTCAGCTTAATCCCGCCAAAACCACCAGAGAACTCAAGAGTATCCCCATCAGCGCCCAAAGTTAGTGTGCCAGCACTGGTAACGCTAGCGCCAGCGGCGAGAGAGATATCACCGGTCAGCGTAAGGCTGTCAAAAGTGGGTGAATTGGTTGTGTCGAGGTCAGCAGCGATGCGAATTTCTGAAGCGGTCGCAGCGGACAACTGAGATCCGTCTCCGAAAAGCACTCCGTCAACGTCAGTGTCGCTGCCAACGCTGAGATCGGCATCCAAACCGTCCGCGCCATCATTACCATCGGCACCGGTATCTCCGGTATCACCCTGCACGCCTTGTGGGCCTTGTGGGCCTTGTGGGCCTTGCGGACCGGCTGGGCCTTGTGGGCCTTGTGGGCCTTGAGGGCCTTGAGGGCCTTGAGGACCCCCGGCCGGTCCCTGTATACCCTGGGGGCCCTGGGGGCCGCGTGGAATTTCAAAATCAAAAACGGCTGCCTGAGACGTACCAGAATTAGTCACAGTGGCAGACTCCCCATCTGCTACCGAGGTGACTGTTCCAACAGCGATTGTTGCCGCATCCCCCCGAGCCCCAACTCCGGATAATGTAATGGATACCGAAGTGTCTCCTAACTGTACGGTAATAGGCTCTTCTAGATACCTCTCAGAATCGCTACCAAATGCCTCGGCCACTATTAAATCACCGTGGAAGCCATACTCGGGAGCTTCCCCTGAGTCTCCAACTGAAAGCGAAAAGTCTAGCCGCTTATAAATATCGGTTACAGCTGAAAGAGTAGTGGTGCCATCCTCGGATAGGTCGGTAGGTTCCAACCCCAGAACTAGATTCTGAGAGTCGAAGGTTATGCTCCCAGTGCTAGAATCGGTTGAGAATAGCACTCCCCCTGACGGGGCAGCTTTTAATCTAAAGACTGCTACCTTAGAAGAGAGAGAATAACTCGTGGGCCAAGCTATACTCAGCGCAAATCTATGCTCTTTTCTTAATGTCAGCTCTCCTAAAGAAGCAGTCCTCATAGAAAAAATAAGTGGGGTCACTCCAAATATGGAATGACCCCACTCGATTAATTATTATGGAGTAGGATCACTTAGGAATAAGTAATCGCTGATCCATCAGCATCAAGCATGCTGAAGTTTGCATCCACGCGGCGGTGACGAATAACGTAACCGAACTCAGGATGGACAGGCTTGGCTCCGTTGGCCAAAACACCTCGGAACTTGCCCCATGACCCGTCAGGGTTGGTAGCGAGATCTTTGATGTTGAGGAAGCGGAAATCACCTCGATAGCTTACAGGATCAAAGGTAGTTCCTTGTCCAGCAGATGTGATTGGGCTTGGAATCAAAGACTCAAACACTTCCGTGTGGAAGACATAGGAATCTTCGAACTCAGCAACCTGCCAAGCAGGATTAACGATGTTCCGGTTCTGCGAACCCTGCTTCTCAGGGTAGCTGCTAGTATCTTCGATATAAGCAGGTACTTCGGTCCACGATCCTGGAGTTCCCTCAGTGAAAGTATAACGCTTTGGAAAAGGATCGATGACGTGGTAGAAACCTTTGAAAGAACGCTCAACGCCAAGGGGAGCCAGAAGCTCTGAAACGCGAGAGTTGTTATAAAGGAATGACTCACGAGTCTTGATATCTTCCTGAGTCATCAAGTTCTCAGAGGTTTCAGCAGAGGTGATCAGAGTAAAGATCGGTCTGCCAGACTCATTGCCCATTGCTCCCATACCACCACCGTCTTGGATAAGACCCTGGTAAACACGGTTAAGGATGCCCTGAGTGAGTCGGCCGATCTTGCTTGCTACAAGATCACCGGAATCTCCGTCCTGGACAGGCATTGAGCTTTTGTCTTCAACCAAGGCCTGGTTAGAAGCGGTCAAGTATGCGACCATCTTGTGCTCAGCTGTAGCCTCATACTGATCGCGGTAACGATTCTTCCAGATGTAGGATACGTTGTCTACGAGGTTCTCGTAGATGTTCTTGAGCTGCTCACGAAAACGGAAGCTCATGCGAAGGTCGTTCACAACGATAGGATCCGAGAACACAGCAGTGTGCTCAAGGCCGAAAGTCCGAGCAGACTGTGCTACTGGAACTTCAACCGCATCGGGAATTGCATACTTATTGGAATCGCTTGTAATAGCGTTCCAAGTATTACCAGTCGATGGAAGCGTGCGCTCATAGGTCAGAACGGACAGGGTATCCCCCATCTCATCTGGCCAGGAAGTCTGGCGAACGAGCTTAAGCCACACCGAGCTGTCAATCGTGCGACGATAGATGTCTTGGGAAATTCTTCCCTCTTCTTCAATAAGTTGGTGGGTCAGATCGTAGGATCCGACAGTTTGAGTTGCCATAGTAAAAAAACCCCTCCTTAGGGTATTAAGTTAAATAAGGTTGAACAGAAAATCATATGTTCGCATATGATAAACTGACAGTTATTGGTCTCCTGCGCCCGGAGGGGCCTGTTAAAGGCATTATGCGCTTACAAAAGCGTGGCTTATGGGATCCACTACCCAGTGTAATATCGCTTCTACTTATAATTAGGTCAACCAAATTATAAACAAAATCCCCCTCTAGGTAATGAACCCAGAGGGGGATTTGATGAATCACTTACGACCCATCATTTTTTTCTTGGCTCCCATTTTACGTTTTGGAGCTGCCTTTTTCTTAGGGGGCTTCATAGAGCCGTACATTCCTTTTCCTGGTGGCATGACTATTTCCTCCGTTTTACTGGTTTCACTCGCCTTGGCTTGCCGGGTGGCTGGCCGAGGCGTTTCTTCTGGTTTATTCTGCTGCGCTTTTCCGCAGGAGAAAGCTCACTGACCGTCTTCGGCGTCTTTGAAGAAACGCGTTCCTTCGGCCTACAATAAGGAGTTCCGCGCTTCTCGCCCTTCTTCCTTCCACAGGGCTTGCCCGTGCGGACATCGACCCACTCTTCCTTGAACCATCTCCTAAGGGCGGCACCTTCTTTACTTTTTGAGGGCATTATCGTCCGACCTTTTTCATTGCTGCTTTGTGGGCAGCGGTAAATGTTTTCCCTCCCTGCATCATCCTCCTCATCTCGGCCATGTGTTTGGCCGTGTGGTGGACACTGTGGCGTTTAAGGGTTTGCTTTTGCCGATCAGTCAGTTGTTTTGTCGTAGCTTTTTTCGTAGCTTTTTTCATAACCATTCAGTCTGTGGGGTCAAATAAGTCGCGCTCATTTTTCCTTCTTTATTTTTTCTTGGCTTTGGCACGACCTGTCCCCCAGTTTTTTGCGCCGACCTTTCGGCATTTCGCTATGGCTCCGCTAGCGTAAGCGCTAGGAAAAACCTTGTACCTTCCTTTCACCTTATGGTAACAGGCGTCCTTTTTCTTTGCTGTTTTCTTCGCAGGCATATCTAAAAATACTAACTGAACAGGGCTTCTAAAAATCCTGTGTTGCCGTCCTTCGGGTTAGTGGTTGGAGTTACACCCTGCGGATCGATAGTAGGTGAAGCCTTCTTCAATGACTTCAACTCTTCGCGCAGGCTTGCCAACTCGGCCTGGTCTGCTTGAATCGTCTTAACGAGCTTGGGCAGCAGAGTACCAGCAACCACGCTGTAGGCCTGTTGATCGCTGGAGTACTGAGAAATAGGACCACTCTCATGTGCAGAGGCCTTCATCTGATTAAGATCAACTGAATCTCCAAGGTTTGGGAGTCGAGGAGAGATTGCCTCAAAAACCTTCTCAACAGACTTTCTCATAGCAAGTGCCTCCTGCTGAGAAGCTTCTTCAAAAGCTCTGGCTTCCCGTGCCTCAACCTCAGCTAAGGCTTGAGCAGCGTTTCTCTGAAGATCTTCGGATTTCTTAAAAAGTGTCTGGCTATCTTCTGCCATCCGGTAGGCCCGAATCCTATCCGGCTCGGACATGTCTTTTACTAGGTTGCTTAACCTGTCGCTGTAGGAAGGATCCTCGAAGTCAGCATAGACATCGAAAAATTCTTGAGCTCGCAACTCATGTCGATCGGCCAGGTTCTTGGTGGCCTGCATGATAGCATCAAGGGGTTTAGTAACTACCTCTTGATATTCGGGAGAGCGTTCGACTCGCACGACCGCAAGCTCCTGTTCAAACTGGGAAATTTTATCAGAGGCTTCCTCTAACTGCCTAGACAGCTCCTCCGCTGCACTCACAGAAGTCTTCTCCTGTAGCTCAGATTCGAGTGCCTTTACTTTATCCCTCTCTTCATAGAGCTCGCGCCGAAGCTCGCCCCATTTGGTCTTGGACTTTTGGTCCCAGGTGTCTGGAAGTTCCTCCTCTTTGGCGTATTCCGAGGGCTCGGAACTAGTGCTTTGATCCGCAACTGGATCTTCAGAAACCTCTTCCGATTTAGAATCCTCCGAAGAAGGTGCGTCATCGAAGACGGCCGCCAGGAAATCTACGCCTGGTTCTTCCTCGGGCTGTAACATTTCAGAAGCAGCACTCTCAAGGGTGGTGTCCTTCGGGGTCTCATTTTCAGGACTGCTCACTTTCGGGGAGTCCTCCATCGCTTGATCCTGTTGGAGTTCGGCTGCGGGTTCCGCAGGCTCCAGAACTGGATTCTCTTTAAGGGCTTCAATGCTCATAGTTAAAATTAAAGCTTGGGAAGATTAGTGAATGGACCCTTCACCTCTGGCATAGCGGGGGTCTCCTGACCTGCAGTAACGTCCCACTCGGTTACATCTGTTTCTCGCTGAGCGAACCCGTGCAGTTGCGGAAGCCTTCTCAATCGAGCCAAACAGGCCTCATAACCTGCCTGATAAGCTTGACGCTGAGCAGTCTGGTAAGGGTTTTCATTTAGAATAAGCAAGGGCTTGTTGTACTCCTCCAAGATCTTCAAACCTTCGACACAAGCCTCTTCTTCCAAAAAGGCTGCCCACATATCTCTGAGGTGGGCTTTATTTTTCCATTCAGTTAACCGGTCCTTCGGTATGTATTTCATATCACCTCTTCAATAGGGTCTGCAGCTCCATGGCTGCTTTGGCGTCTGCCAGCTGACGTTTTTGCTCTGCCTCTTGCAGGTTGAGCATTAGCTTCTGTTGATGCTTCTCAAGGTCCATCCGCAAACGAATTTGGTGCTCTTGAATCTTATTTGAAATAGCTGGATCGACCTGGGGAGCCATAGGCTCTTCCGTATCCCCTCGTTCGGCGGCTTCGCGACTCAACTTCTCAAGGCGCTTCTGACCATTGACTATGAGCTCGGACAACCGCTGTAAACGCTGGTTGTAACCGGCCACCCTACCCCTCAGGAAAGGATCTGCCTGGATATTCTGTAGGTGCTCTAGGGAGTGCTCGAACACTTGCATTACCTGAGGAGTTGCCTCCTCCAAAAGCATGCTCCCCTGTTCGACAGAGGCAAAGACCTGCTCGATAAACGGAAGGTGAACATCAAGGTGAACAACATGCTCTTCATTTATAAAGACGGATACTGGGCTGCCCTCGGAAAGTCGGAAGTTCTCAAGCTCAGCTAATTTTGCAGCTTCAGGCTGACGCATGTCTTTCTTGTCGGCGATATATCGATCGACTTGATCATGCCCAACAATAGAAGCGACTTGATCCCTGAAGAGGTTGTGCCTTCCTTCTTCATCAAAAGACCCAGCAAGTTCGTTTAATTGCTGTAGAGAAACGGTCCTCTTGGCCTGGCTGCCACCCCCAACGGCGCGATTAGCCCGAGTACGCTCAACGTCGATACCAAGGATTGCCTCTACGGGAACGCCTCGCTGAAAGACTCGAATAACAAATTCTTCGAGGGCGGGTTCCCTCTCCTCACTCTGTACGCCTAGCACACACCGCCTAACAACTTCTCTGAGGTGCCGGTCCCAAGGCTCGTAGAACAGATTCAAACTCGTGACGGTAAGCTTGGATGCTGCCTCTAAGTGAGCGGCAATCTCAAAACGCGTTTTATCGGCAGATCCAGAAAAGACTGACTGGGTAGAATACTGACCCGCCCGGTTGTTCATTTGCTGTGCCAGATCGCCAATTACGGGCATGACTGAGTTACTCAGATTTGGAACACTCCTCTGCTGAATATTGATGCCTGGGGGGATCAACGAGAAGGGTCCAAACGACTGGAACCCTAGATTCTCCATCGCATTCTCGTCCTCGGGCTGGAGCATGACCCCGCTGGCTAACATAGCGGCATCCACCACTTGAGAGCGCAACCGATTGCTTACCTGAATATGTGGGAAGATTTTATAACCCAACCCTCTGATGCCATGGTAGGTGGCGTTAGTTCCTAGCCCGTAGGGGAAGAAGGTAAAGACCTGAGAGACGGATCCATACTTACTAGGGGCTTTCATAAGAAACTCCTCGTTAGTGCCGTCTTCAAGAGAGATCACATGAGATACAGAACCATCAAACTCCTGAATGAAAAAGTGCGCTACGCGGACCTTTGAGGATTTACCGCCAGCATATAAGTCATTATTTTTGAGTTCAGTCTGTAACCGCTCCCAGCTGTCTGAATACTCGGTAGACATTCTAGTTGAAGCCTTGAGTATTGCCTTTCGGGTCTCTTCAAGGTTCCACCCTCGCGCCTTAGCAGCGCTCTCATCCTCGATGAACCGGTATAGTTCGGTTACAAGCATCTCCCGACAAATGACGGCCACTTCAATGCGACCCTCTGAAGCAAGAGTTCCCCTGGGAATCAAAACATCACCGAGTCCAGTTGACCTCCACCTCCAATCGATTTCGTCTTGGAAATAGTTAATCCCCACGCCATGGGTGACGAAATGGTGGCAAAGGTTGAGAAATGTGAAGTTAAAGTCTGGCCATTTTCGTATCATCCGAGAAAGCTCTTCGGACAAAATCTTTCCTGACTCGTGACGCTCTTTGGCATCGCCGTGAGTAGTCTCAACGATGACTAGAGACTGAACAGAATTTACCAAGTCAACATAAGCTGACATGGCGTTCTCTAGCATGGACTCCGCTTCGCCAAAGTTAAGGTTCACCCTAAATGACTGACCCGTCTCGCGGAGCTTACCCTCGTCGTAAGGGGGAGTGCCATCAAACATGGCCTGAATTCTAGCCCGATTGATGCTGCTATTTTTATCGGCTTCGCGCAATGAAGATAAAAGAGCGGTAGCTGACTTCACATCCTTGAGACGTGAAGATGGAGGACTACCAGTTTCCTTACTAATGTTTACCAGCGGAAGGTCGGTAAGTTCAGAAATACCGTCAGACATAAGAAATAATTATAATACGTTAGCATATGGTGGCATATTAGAAAATCAAGGATTTAGTAAAGTCCGATCAGAATTTGATAAGAGATCTAGTTGTTTCATCTTCAAGTTCCATTTCGCCTGTCTGTCTTGACTCGCCTCGAAACGCTCACCCCCTACCAAGCCGTGCCTCTGCCTACAAAGATCAGTAAGAATGAAAGCAGCGTCGGCAAGATCGGGGGAGCGCCCCATTCGGGCCTTGTAATCTATTTTGGATTCCACTTTTACCTTACCCCCAGATAGTGTTGAAAACTCTCTGGCGACCATCTCCTTGGCCAGATCGCCCTGAACATTTCGAAGCTGTGAAGACCTCAACAATTCCTTGCCAGCGAACCACAACTCAGAGACACGATTAGCGTACCGGTCATATCCTTTGGTCCTATCGCTAGCTGAAACCCTCATGGAAGAAGCTTTACCGGCAAAGTTAACTCTCAAAAACCTGTCAGACCACTCCATAGCTAGGACATCAGCGAAGGGACCCCCCGCCCCAGTTTCATCGACTGCCATATTCTGGGGAAGCACTCCTCTATTGAGACACTCCCTCTTCACTTCTCTGGCCACCTGATGGGTCCTCGGGATAGCTGTGTTGTTTATATCCTCTTTGATAGAAACATAGCCATCTAGCTCTAATACACGGACACCAGCCTCATTGCCGAGCCAACCGAAGTAAAGAATTGATCGGTCCCCGCCATGAGTGAAGGCTGGATCCAAGGCGGCCACTGCAGACGGCTCCGAATCGAACTTAGCCTTTCTGGTCACACTCCCCTTCACAAGGTCTGACTCGGAATAAATCCCGTTTGCACTACCCTCGGGGGCCCAAAACCCCCTTACCATTCGGTAGAAAAATGCAGAGTCTTCCCCATAGTCTTCCCGCAGCTGTTCTATTTTTTCATAGCTATACATCCAGGGGTAAATCTGCTTACGCTGGATGTAGTTCTCAGACTTAGTGCCGTCGAGGCGAATGCAAACTCCACGAGAAGTTTCCCATGAAAAGTCCTCCTCATTTACAGAATCCCACCCAGCCTTCGGTTTGGCGAAGACACCAAAGGCATCAAAATGGGACGCCGGGTTGCCAAGGCCAACCATTTTAAAGTCGGGGTTAGATGACAGGTTAGAGTATGCCGTAGTGACCACGGCTTCGGACAATTCGGGGAGCTCGTCGGCGACAAGGCGAACCCTGGTCTGTTTGATTCCGGCGAGCTTACCAATTGCCTCGCGCTCCTTCTTTTTCTCGGCGGGCACCAACACGATACCGGTCGCGGCACTGAAGTTACCTTGGGCATCTAGTCCCTTCAACTGGCCGAGGGAGTCCACCATTTTACCAGGGAACTTCCCTTTGGGTAGAGCAAAATATAGCTCCGAAATAGATTTGAATATTCGTCTCCTTGCTTCTCGAAGAGTGGTTGAGGTCACCAACACAAGGGTGTCTGCAGGACCGGAGAAAAACTCACACAGGGCCCAAACTGCTGAAGCGTCACTCTTTCCTGAGG
>LULV01000620.1_pt1 | contig 11159 bp, 10 predicted proteins | sample 728081 | NCBI WGS metagenome assembly LULV01 (sample SAMN03860280, study PRJNA289734) | marine metagenome | biome: seawater column; feature: ocean; material: water; isolation source: Red Sea water column Station 108 - depth 25m | place: Saudi Arabia: Red Sea | collected 2011-10-15 | depth 25 m | reverse complement strand
GTCCAAATTATTGAACAAGTAAATCAAAAACATGAAGAGGGAACAAATAAGATTAGTAAAAAAGGAAGTGAAATAAATAAAGTAAATGAAAATTTAAATAAAACAAAAACGGCAGCAGATCAATTGAATGAAAAATTTATGGACATAGGCCAAAGTGTGGAAGATGGTATTGTTTCTAATCTTACAGATGCCGTAATGGGAACAAAAACATTAGCACAAGCAGCCATAAGTGTTTTAGATAATTTAAAAAGAAAATTAGTTGAAGTTGCTATACAGAAAGCTGTTGCTGGTATCGGAGGCAAGATTGGGGGATTCTTTAGCGGTCTTTTTGGTGGCAAGAGAGCAAGCGGTGGTCCAGTAGCTGCTGGTGGTGCATACCTCGTTGGAGAACGTGGCCCTGAGATTTTGCAAATGGGTTCACGAGGTGGCAATATAATTCCAAACAATCAAATCGGTGGTGGTGGCACAACTAACGTAGTCACTGTTAACGTAGACGCAAGTGGTTCATCTGTGGCTGGTAATGGATCTGAAGCTGATGCCTTAGGTCAGTTAATCGGTGGTATAGTTCAACAAACACTTGTAAGAGAACAAAGGGCTGGAGGTTTACTAAATAGATAATGGCTACCTTTCCATCAATAACTCCCGCATATGGGATGAGAAAAACAAGTTCACCAAAAGTAAGAAGAACACAATTAGGTGATGGTTATGAGTTCAGAGCTTTATACGGCCTTCCTCTATCTCAAGATCCAAAAGTATATGATCTTACTTTTAACGTGTCTGAGACTGAATCAGATGTTATTGAAGGCTTTTTAAGAAGTAGGGTTGCAGATCAGGCAAGTTTTACTTTCACCCCACCAGCAGAAGGGTTTACAAAAACAGGTACTTATAGTCAAAGCACTACAACTGTAACTATCACAATCACACAACATGGAGTTGCTATTGGTGATGTTTTGACAATTGATTACACTTCTGGCTCTGCAACTGATGGTGATTTTGTTGTTGCATCAGTGACAAATGATAATGTTTTTACGGTAACTGCTGCTGATAGTGCAACAAACAGTGGCAATGTATCAATTACTCTTTCTGGGGCTGGCAAATATGTTTGTGATTCTTGGACAAAAACTATACCTTATAACAATAGAGCAATTATTAATTGTACTTTTAGAGAGGTATTTGAACCATAAATGACAACTCCTACCTCTCAATTACAAACATTAACAAATAAATCTATTATTGAATTGTTTTCTGTTGAATTAAAAGCTGATCTTCATTATACAAAATCTGCAAAAACAGCTACATATAGTCAATCAGGTACAACAATTACTATCACATTAACTGCTCATGGATTTTCTACTGGTCTCATCTTGAGTCTTGATTTCACATCTGGAAATGGAATTGATGGGATCTATACAATTCAGTCAGTTACAACAGATACTTTTACAGTTACAGGAACAACCTCACAGTCCACAAGTGGTAATGTTTCATTTAACGTAAATACAACATTATCTGATGCAACAGTTTTTCTTTTTCATGCTGGTAACAATATGAAAGATAGCACTGATCTTATTTGGCAATCAAATACATACACTAGGATGCCATGTCAGGCAGATGGTTTTAAATATTCTGGCAAGGGATTACTTCCAAGACCTACTTTGATTTTTTCTAATTTATTAAGTTCAATAACAACTATTATTTTGCGTGTTAATCAAACAACACCTTTTATAGATTTACAAAGTGCCAAAGTGACAAGGAGAAGAACCCTTGCAGGTTTTCTTGATGGGGCAAACTTTCCCTCTAATGTAAATCCATATGGCACACCAGACCCTTCTGTTGAATTACCAAGAGAGGTCTATTTTATTGATAGAAAAGTTAGAGAAGATAGAAACCTTGTTGAGTTTGAGATGATAAGCAGTTTTGATCTTAGTGGTATTGGCTCACCAAAAAAATTAGTTACAAGGGATGATTTCCCTGGTGTTGGAACATTTGTTAATTTTTAAATATGAACTGGAAAGAATCTTTTAAACAATATGCACAACAACAAGCACCTAATGAGGCTTGTGGGTTGCTTGCAATAATAGATGGCAAAAAAACCTTTTGGCCTTGTAAAAATTTAGCAGAGGGAAAGCATGAATTTTTTATGCTTGATCCTGATGATTGGGCAGAGTGTGAAGATACAGGAGAAGTTGTTGGTGTAATACACAGTCATCCTGTAGGTGCTGCAATAGCTTCTGAAGCTGATAAGGCATCTTGTGAACACATAGGCTTTCCATATTATATTTACAGTATTAATCAAGATCATTGGACTTGCATTGAACCTTCAGGTTGGAAAGCTCCTTCACTTATTGGGCGAAAGTTTATCTGGGGAAAATATGATTGCTGGTCTATTGTGACAGATTGGTTTAAAGAAAATAAAAATATAAATATTAAATATTGGCCAAGGCCAAAAACCCTTTTGGATTTTGCTAACAATCCATATTTTGACAAAGTACTGACAGAATCAAATTTTGTAAAACAAGAAGATAATAAAAAATTTAAAGAAGGTGACGTATTGCTTTTTTTAGGTGCTAAAGGCAAAGCTAGTCATGTCGCTGTTTATATCGGTGATAATATGATATTAAATCATAATTTTAAAGCTTTAAGCTGTAGACAACCACTCAGTTTAAGCTACCAAAAGGCATTAAAAGGAGTCTATAGATATGCAGCTTAGAACAATAAAAGTATATGGAAATCTTAGAAAATTTTTAGGAAGATCGACATTTGAAGCTGCTGTAAATTCACCTCAACAAGCATATAGTTTTTTAAAAGCAAATTTTGCTGGCCTTGAAAAACATATGAATAATCAGTTATATCAGGTAAAAATGGGAGGTCGTATTATAACTCAAGATTTTGTTGCAACAACAGGTCAAGGTGAAATACAAATTATTCCTGTCGCTGTTGGATCAGATTTTGTTTTTAATTTTGTTCGTGACGCTTTTAATTTTGTGGCTCAAAACTTTGTACCATTTGTAACAGCTTTTTTTACAGGTGGCACAAGTCTTTTGCTTACGACAGCAGCTTTGACTTTAGCAAGTGATTTACTTACACCTGATATACCATCAACTCCTGTTTCTTCTGTTGGTGATACAGACCCAAACATCAGGGGTTCATATACTTTTACAGGTATCCAAAATGTCAGTTCGAGTGGTGTTCCGATACCAATTTTATATGGATATGTTTATAGCGGATCAATTTTGATAAGCTCTGGTGTTGATAATGTACAATTAGTTTCGATTTTAAATGATACAGGCACATATTCACAGTCAACAGAAACACTTACTGTATATATTAATAATCATGGTCTTACAAATGGAGAAAGCATCATGTTAGATTTTATTTCTGGCCCTCTTGCTGGCCATCCAACTATAGATATACAGCGTTGGACTTTCGGTGTTGAGAACGTCACTACAAATACTTTCCAAGCTCAATTAGGTATGTGGGGAAGGGAAACATATGGAAATTCAAGTGGTAATGTTGTTAAAATTGTTGAAAGAAATCCAATTTAATTTATTATGCCAAGATTAGTTGATGATGAATTATTTGGTAGACAACCTGACAGCAGAGTTCTTGATCCAGACTTAATTGAAGGTGGGTTAAGAAGTAAAAGTTTTGCAACTGTCGTTGATTTATTAGGTTATGGGGAAATAGAGGGTTTTAGAACTCCAACGAATACCAATGAAGCGACCACCACTACTCTTAATATTGGAAGAGATATTTTTTTAGATGGTACACCCTTAGTAAATGCGAATGGAGATCCTAATTTTCAAAATGTAGAAATCTTTTTTAAAAATGGTTCTGAAAATCAAAGACCACTTGGATCAATTGATTCTTTTGGCCCTGATCGCATAGAGAACACAACACCTGTTGGGGTTCCAGTTGTTAAAGATACACCTGTTTCAAGATCCATCACAGGCTCTTTAGATTCAAGTGGTAATCAATTAGTAAAGATGATAAGAGTAACACTTCAAATACCAGCTTTGCAAAATTTTGAAAGTGATGGGGATATTACTGGAACTGAAGTAAAAATATCAATAAACGTAACAGAAAATGATGGAACTGTTCATAATGTTGTTGTTGAAGATTCTATTAATGGAAGAGCTACAAGTCCTTACATAAAAGATTATGAGATAGATTTAGAAAATCCAAATTTACAGTTTCCTTTGACTGTGACTGTTATAAGAAATACTGATGACAGCACTGATACAAGACTACAAAATTCTACTAATTTTCTTTCAATTACAACAATTATTACAGAATCACAAGCCTATGCTGGTTTTGCTTATGTTGCTTTGAGGTTTAATGCACAGGAAGATGTATAGGGTTAAAGGAACTAAGATTAAAGTTCCACATGATACAACAATTGATTTAGATAATGGAAGGGTAATTTATCCATCAGATTATACATTTAACGGTACATTTAAAACAGATAAAGAATGGTGTTCTGATCCAGCTTGGATTTTATATGATCTGTTAACAACAGATAAGGGTTTTGGTGGTACAGATGGTGTGATTGATGCAGATACCTTAGATGTTTTTAGTTTTTACTCTGCTAGTGCATACAACAGCGAACTTATAACAGACCCTATTACAGGAACAACAGAGCCTAGATTTAGTTGTAATGTCATTTTAAATCAAAAAAATGATGCTTATACACTCATTAATGATCTTTGCTCTGTGATGAGAGCAATGCCTTTTTATAGCGTTGGTTCCCTTACTTTGTCTCAAGACAGACCTACAAACACCACAACAAATACATCCGATGCTCAATACATCTTTACAAATGCCAATGTTAGTGAACAAGGTTTTACCTATACAAGTGTTGGACAAAAAACAAAGTTTACTGAAGTTGAAGTGTCATATTTTGATAATGATACACAGACCATAAATTTTGAATATGTAAGTGCAGATGAAATCACTGCCTTGTCAGGTTATACAAGTAAGTTTGGAAAAGTAAGAAAAACTTTAAAATCTTTTGCCTGTACTTCAAGAGGTCAAGCAAACCGTTTGGCTAGGTGGTTTTTGTATACAAATTTAAAAGAGGCTGAACTTTGTTCATTTAGAGCCACTCTTGAAGCTGGTGTTGTCGTAAGACCTTCAATGATTATTGGTATTGCTGACAGCATGAGGGCTGGTGTTCGTAGAGGTGGTCGTATAAAATCAGTTACCAACACAACAACTATTGTTGTTGATGATGCAAACAATACAGATTTAACAGCAGAAAATTCAGCAACTTTATCTGTAATTATGCCAGATGGTACAACTGAAAGTCGTAGCATTTCATCAATATCTGGAACAACAATTACTGTATCTTCTGCATTTTCTACAACTCCCAATGCCAATTCAATTTATGCGATAGAAAATTCTTCAGTTGAATTTCAGACATATCGGGTTTTAGGTCTAGAAGAGACAAACCATTGTGAATATAATATATCAGCAATCGTTCACGACACAAACAAATATTCTCAAGTTGAAGATACAACAGTCCCAGCAAATCCAAGAACTATAACAACTTTACTTGATGAAAAACCATCTCCAAGTAATGCTTCAGCAGTAGAACAAATTGTTGTTTTAAATAATAGAGCAGTTTCAAAAATATTTGTATCATGGGAACCAGTACAAGGTGTAAAAGAATATCTGCTTGAATTTCAATATGAAAACGATAACCCAGAAAGACAAAGAGTTGCAAGACCTAGTTTTGAACTTTTTGAGTCAAGGCTTGGATCGTATGTATTTAAGATTAAATCATATAATACTTTAGGAAAACTTAGTTCAACAACAACAACAGTAAATATACAAGCTGTTGGAAAAACAGCAGTACCCGCAGATGTCCAAAATGTAAGAATTGAACCTTTATCAGATGAATTTGTAAGACTACGTTTTGATAAATCAACGGATGTAGACGTGGTGCATGGTGGAAACGTGGTTATCAGAAGTTCAAACCTTACATCTGGCTCAACTTTCACTAATTCTGTTGACGTTTTACCCGCCCTTCCTGGAAACGTTAGCGAGTCGATTGTTCCAAATATTGTAAATGGCACATATCATTTAAAATTCAGAGATGATGGGCAGCGTTTAAGTTCTGGTGATGCTTCTGTGACAATGCTTCAAACCGTACCAAATACACTGCCAAAACTTACAGTTTTAGAAGATAGAGAAGATACAGATTCACCACCTTTTGCTGGTACAAAAGTTGATTGTTTTTTTTCTGATGATGTAAATGGTCTTGTTCTTGGTTCATTAGTGACATTAGATGATGAAGCAGACTTCGATAGTATTGCAGACTTTGATTTTATAGGTGCTGTAGATATTACTGGCGGTTCTTATGATTTTGCAAATACTTTAGATTTAGGAGGCAAACAGCCTCTAAGATTACGTAGACATTTTGTTACTCAAGGTTTTTATCCTAACGATTTGGTAGACAGAAGAACTGCAAACATAGATACCTGGACTGATTTTGACCAAGCTACTGCATTTGATGTAAATGCAAAATTATTAGTTGCTACTACTGATAGTGACCCAGATACATCTACTGCGGGAACATATGCAATATCTGGGACAACTATAACAATCACAAAATCTGCACATGGTTATTCTGCTGGTAGTTTTGTTAATGTTGATTTTACCTCTGGAACAGGTGTTGATGGTGATTATGAAATCCAAAGTGTCACCACAAACACTTTTGTTCTTACATCTGCAACTTCTTTGACAACAAGTGGTAATTGTAATTTTAGTGCAGAATTTTCTGATTTTAACCCTTTTGTTAATGGTACTTATGTTGCAAGAGGTTTTAAATTTAGATGCGAAATGGATAGTGACGACCCTGCACAATCTATTGAAATAGATCAGCTTGGATATACAGCAGAATTAGAAAGCAGAACAGAAACAAGTCTTGGTAATGCAGGGGCATCTGCTGGTGGTTTTATTGCATCAGGAACATCTACAAAATCAGTTACATTTACAAACAGCTTCTTCACAGGTCAATCGGGTACTAGCATCGCAGCAAATTCAGTTTTACCATCAATCGGTATAACTATTGAAAATGGACAGTCAGGTGATTTCTTCACCCTCTCAAATATCAGTTCGACAGGCTTTGATATAGATGTAAAGAATGGATCAAGTCATGTTAATAGAAATTTCAAATATGCTGCAACAGGATTTGGGCGTGGTAGTTAATTTTAAAGTAGGATATACTTAGATAAAAAAATTAGGTTAGACAATGGCTCAACATGATTATGTTATAGATAACTCCACTGGAGCAAACGTCAGGGCTGATATCAATAACGCATTACTAGCAATATCTTCAAACAACTCTGGATCTTCAGCACCATCTACAAACTACGCAAGTCAATTTTTTGCTAATACCTCAACCAGTATTATGCAGCTAAGAAATACTGCTAATGATGCACATATAAATTTATTTACCCTTGCTGGTGGCCCAGCATTTGTTGTTGATGGAACGATAAATTCAGTAAATATAGGTAAAGGTGCAAACTCTGTTGCTGGTAACACAGTTCTTGGAGAGAGTGCTTTAGATGCTGCTGTTACTGGTGGAGATAATACTGCTGTTGGTAAAAATGCCATGACAGCTTTAACCTCTGGAGCAAGAAATAATGCTTTTGGGTCTGGTGCTTTAGCTAGTCTCACAACAGCAACTAATAATACAGCATTTGGATATGAAGCTTTAACAGCAAATACAACTGGTGATGAATGTGTGGCAGTAGGAGATAGGGCTTTAGCAAACAATACTATAGCTAATAAAAATGTTGCTATGGGTCACTTTGCTGCAAATGCAATTACAGAAGGAAATGCAAATACAGCGATTGGACATGATAGTCTAAAATTAAATACCACAGGTGATGACAATGTAGCCGTAGGTGCATTTGCCCTAGATGCAGCTACAACAGCAAGTGATAATACTGCTGTAGGTCGTTCAGCATTAGGTTCAAATACAACTGGAACAAAAAATACAGCTATAGGAAGAAATGCACTTTTTACTAATACAACTGCTGATAATAATGTTGCTATAGGAAATAGTGCTTTAACATTAAACACAACTGGTGGAAATAACACTGCTATTGGTAAAGATGCTTTAGGGGCTAATACAACTGGAGCTAACAACGTAGCCATTGGTTATGAGGCATTAACAGCAAACACAACTGGAAGTCCTAATGTTGCTGTAGGAAGAGGTGTTTTAAAATCGAATACAACAGCAACTTATAATACAGGTATTGGAGATAGAGCTTTAGAAGATAATACAACAGGTGCTAATAACACTGCTGTAGGTGGTTTTGCTTTATATGAAAATACCACTGCTTCTAATAATACTGCGGTTGGTGTGTCGGCTTTAGAAAAGAACACAACTGGAACTCAGAACACAGCCGTTGGAGCAGCATCTTTAGATGCACTTACTACAGGTTCTGGTAATACTGCGGTAGGTTATCAATCAGCAACTAATACTACAACTGGACAATATAACACAGCAGTTGGTTGGTTAGCTTTAGATGTAAACAGTACAGGAAATTACAATACAGCAGTAGGTACTCAAGCCTTAGATGCAAACACAACTGCAAGTGACAACACAGCAGTCGGTTATGTTTCATTAACAACAAACACAACTGGAACTCAAAATACTGCTGTTGGAAGAAGTGCATTACAATTAAACACAACTGGTGGTTTAAATGTAGGGGTAGGACATTATGCTTTAGGAAGTAATACTACTGGTAATTTTAACGTAGCTCTAGGTGAACAAGCACTTTATGCAAATACAACGGCATCTAACAATACTGCTCTAGGACACCGCACATTACAATTAAACACAACTGGAACACAAAACACAGCTGTAGGTAGTAATTCTTTAGATGCTAATACTACTGGAAATTACAACACTGCTGTGGGTAGTGATGTTTTAACAAAAAACACAACTGGAGCGGAAAATACTGCTATAGGTATGAACTCATTAATTGAAAACACGACAGCTTCAAATAATACTGCTGTTGGTGCTGGTTCATTAAATGCAAACACAGCATCTAATAATACAGCAGTTGGTAGACATTCATTATTATCAAACACAACTGGACAAGAGCAAGCTGCTGTGGGTGCAGCTGCTTTAGACGCTAATACAACTGGAAATTATAATAACGCTTTTGGAGTCAATGCTTTAACAGAAAACACCACTGGTAAATCTAACGCTGCCTTTGGTCATAGTGCATTATCAGCAAACACAACTGGAGGAGATAACGTGTGCATGGGCGAAAATGCAGGTGGTTCAATCACTACAGGATCAGAAAATGTTTGTATAGGACATGACGCTGGAAAAGATCAAATTAGTACATTAAGCGATCAACTTTTTATTGCTAGAAGGAATACAGCGGTAAGTAATGCTGCCACATGGATATATGGAAATAGTAGTGGTCAATGTTTTCAAGGTAACAATAGTACAACTTGGTCAACAACTTCAGATCAAAGGCTTAAAAAAGATATTGTTGCAAATACAGTAGGTTTATCAATTATCGACAACGTAACAGTTAAAAATTTCAAATATAAGCAATATTCTGATGGCTCACCTGTAAGTACAGATGACACTATTGATATGAGTCAATTTCCTAACGCAGATAATGTTAATCAGGTATTAATAGGACAAGGAGTTACAGAAACACAGATTGGAATAATTGCACAGGAATTAGAAGCTGTCGCACCAAATTGTGTAACAACAAATGCTAATGGAGTTAAAACAGTAGATACTGATGAGTTGTTCTGGTATATGCTTAATGCAATAAAAGAACTTTCAACAAAAGTCACAGCCCTCGAAGCAGGGTAAACTAAAAGTAACTACCTTTTTATCATGGAAGAAAAAACCGCAGATGAAATTGCAGCAATCTTCTCTGCTGCTGGTGATAGCGTAACCGTTATTGGAACGGCTCAAGAATCAGATGAAACTGATGAAGAATTTAAGGCAAAAATCAAGCGTAATGTAGAGCATCTTGAAATTATCAAGGAATACAAAAAGCTAGATGAAACAACGTCTATCTGGACAACAGAAGATTTTACACCTATTGATGCTGCTATTGTTGCTGGTAAAAAACTCTACTAAATTATGAATTTACAAGAAAGATTACAACAACTCGCTCAACAAAGAGAGCAGTTATGGATCGCATTGCATGAAACTAACGGTGCGATGAAGATTTTGGAACAGCAGATCCTTGAGACTCAAGTTGTACCCGAATCAAACCAGCCATCAGATACAGAGGCATCAACCCCACAAGAAGCAACAGTACCATCAGAGTAAGTGGTGCTACCATTTTATTAATTACTTCTTTAATCATGTTTCGTAAAGTCTTAGACGCTTTAACTATCGTAACTACAATCCTTGTTTTGGGAATACTAGGCGGTGGTTTTTTTACATTCAAGTATGTAACCTCAGAACAATTTAAAAATAAGTTAATGAACGAAGTGCTTGGTAACGTACAAAATCTAATGCCTAAAGTATTAGATAATAATTTACCAAACCTGACAGGGCCATCACTACCTATTCCATCAAAGAAGATTGGTTTATGAATTGTTTTTGGTGCGATACTGAACTTATAACAAGTGGTGATATAGACATTGATGAGTCAATGCCAACTTATCCTGAGTTTTCAGTAATGACTAATTTATCTTGTCCGAAATGTTTTTCACAAGTAGAAGTTCTTAAAAAAAGAGATGCCTTTGACTGAGATACCAGAGATAATAATTCCAGAAATCCCACAGATAAATATAAACACTTATATTTCCACTCCTTTACCTGTTTTAAATGTACCTTTACCAAATATAGATCTTCCTGGATGCGTCAAGACCCATAGAGATGTCTCTGTTAAAAATACACAGATAATAGAAGATGATGTAAATGGAGCTTTTTATAGTTGTCCTGAAGGTAAGATTCCCTCTTTTGTGCCAATAAATTATGATCGAAAAAGGATAGAAATTGTTGAGCAAAAACAAGAAAGCCCTCCCAGTACACCTGATATCCCAGAAGCAAAACAACCTGAAATACCTGATATTCCTAAAGAAAAAGAAACAATAAAATTAGAACCCTGCCCTGGCAAAAATAATCAAAGGGTTGGAGACTTTCGTAACGAAAAAAGGTT
>LULV01000348.1_pt1 | contig 11199 bp, 10 predicted proteins | sample 728081 | NCBI WGS metagenome assembly LULV01 (sample SAMN03860280, study PRJNA289734) | marine metagenome | biome: seawater column; feature: ocean; material: water; isolation source: Red Sea water column Station 108 - depth 25m | place: Saudi Arabia: Red Sea | collected 2011-10-15 | depth 25 m | reverse complement strand
ATGTTTATTCACATCATAAAGCCTCCCATAAACTTCTAAATTTTGTCTAACTGTCAATTTTTTAGGCAACTCTATATAAGGTGATATAAAATTTAATTGATTTAGTAAATCTACACGTTGGTTTTCAATTTCGACACCATTTATTAAAACTTTTCCTTTTGATGGTTTTAATAAACCTAAAATCATTCCGATTGTAGTAGTTTTTCCACAACCATTAGGACCAAGTATACCAATAATTTCATTTTGATTTACTTTAAAAGAAACGTCTTTTACTGCTTCTTTTGTATTATAAGTTTTTGATAATCCTATAACTTCAAGTGGTTTTTTCATTGAATCTTGATGCTCTTAATAACCTATCATTAATTGTTTTACCATATCCTCTATCAGGAATTTTACATACTGCAATCGAGCTGTATTTCTTTTTTTTAATTTTTCTTAAAGTAGAATATAAATTTTTTGCAGCTTCTTTTAGATTTCCTTTTTGTGACAAAAAATAATAATTTGGTTTACTTACTTTTTTCTTTCTAATTAATAAGTATGCTTCATCTTTACGAATATTTTTTACATTAAGTCTGATGGGCAAACCTGGTGAATAATGAACCTTAAGTTGACCTGGTGAAACGATTTTTGAAGGTTTGTTATTTATTTTTATTTTTTTTCCTAGTATTTTTTGAATAGTTGAAACATTTAAGCCTCCCAATCTTAAGATTTTAGGTTTCTTTCTAAGGTCAATAATTGTTGATTCTACTCCAATAGATGATTTTCCGCCCTCAAGTATGTATTTAATTTTTTTTCCAAAATCTTCTTTTACATGATTAGATGTAACAGCACTAACCCTAGATGAGGGATTAGCACTTGGAGCTGCTAAAGGAAATTCTAAAATTTTTAGTAATCTTCTCGTGACTGAGTGCCGCGGAAATCTTACTGCCAATGTATTTTTTTTGTTAGTAATTATTTTTGAAATTTTTGATGATTTTTTAAGATTAAGTATAAAAGTTAAAGGACCAGGACAAAATTTTTTATATAGTTTAATAAAGTCATTGTTTAAATGACAATCTTTTTTCAACCTTTGAATATTCAGATAATGAACTATTAGAGGGTTATTTTTTGGTCTTTTTTTAAGTTTATATATTTTTTGACAGGCTTGGTCTGAGTAGGCATTACCCGCCAAACCATAAACTGTTTCTGTAGGTATAGCAATACACTCCTTTTTATATAGAAGTTTTTTTGCTTTTTTAATATTTGCAAGATTAATTTTCATGTATTATCTGAGAGTATTATATGAAAGATAAAGATTTACCAAATGATTATGAATCTTCGTCTCTGGAGGAATTAACTCTCGAAGCTAATAAGATAATTGAGGATTTAGAAAGTCAAAAAGATTTACAAAATTCAATTGAAAAATATCAAAATTTGATAAAACTTAACAATATCATCGAGAAAAAATTTAAAAAAAAAGTTACTGATATTAATACAACAACTAAAGATAATATATCTAAGATAACCTCAAAAAATAATGCAAAAAAAACTAAATAAAATTGCTAAAGACACAAATATTTTTTTAAAAAGATTTATTAAAAAGCAAAAAAAATCAGAACTGATTGTCCCAATGCAATATGGATTATTTTCGGGTGGTAAAAAAATAAGATCAAAAATACTAGTTGATGTTGGTTCAATATTTAACTTAAATTATAAAACCTTACTAATTATTGGTGCTGCTGTTGAATGTATTCATGCTTATTCACTTATTCATGACGATTTACCATGTATGGATAATGATTTAATAAGACGAGGTAAGCCTTCTACTCATATCAAATTTGGAGAGTCTACAGCTGTTCTTGCTGGAAACTCACTCTTAACTATGGCATTCGAAATTTTGAGTCACAAAGATTTGAATGTCAATGAAAAAACAAAAATTAGATTAATTAATAAAATTTCTGAGAGTTCTGGACATCTTGGGATTGCTGGTGGTCAATATTTAGATCTTAGCTATGAACATAAGAAAATTTCAGAAAAAAAAATAATTGAAATGGAAATAAAAAAAACTGGAAAACTGTTTAGTTTTTGTTGTGTAGCTCCATTAATTTTAAAGAACAAAAGTAAAAAAGATATCCAAAAATTTGAAAATATTGGAGCTGATATAGGATTACTATTTCAAGTTGCTGACGATTTAATTGATTATAATGGAAGTCTTTCTGCTGCAGGAAAAAAAACTGGAAAAGATAAGAAAAAAGGTAAAGCAACTCTTATTAGTTTACTGGGAGATAAAAATACTATTAAATATGCGAATAAACTAATTTTAAAAATAAATACTAAGTTAAAAAAGTATGGACCAAAATCTAAGAATTTAACCGAAACTCTAAATTATATTTTAAATAGAAATAAATGAAAAAAAATTACGAATTTTTAGATCAGATTAATTTTCCATCAGACTTAAAAAAAGTTCCTGAAACAAAACTGCAAAAGGTTGCTGATGAATTAAGAGAGGAAATGATCGATGCAGTATCAGTTACTGGAGGACATTTGGGTGCTAGTTTAGGTGTAGTAGAATTAAGCGTAGCATTACATTATATTTTTAACACACCAAGTGATAAATTAATTTGGGATGTAGGACACCAATGTTATCCACATAAAATTTTAACAGGAAGAAAAGATAAAATAAGAACACTTCGGCAAGGAGGGGGTCTCTCAGGATTTACTAAGCGTTTAGAAAGTGAATATGATCCTTTCGGAGCTGCGCATAGTTCTACTTCAATTTCATCAGCTTTGGGAATTGCAGAAGCAAATAAATTATCAAAAAAATCAGAGAATGTTATAGCAGTGATTGGTGATGGTGCAATAAGTGCAGGCATGGCTTATGAGGCCATGAATAATGCAGGTGCCTCAAAGACCAAAATGATTGTGATATTAAATGATAACGACATGTCAATTGCAAGGCCTGTTGGAGCAATGGGAACATATTTAGCTAAAATTTTTTCTGGTAAAATTTATTTTAGTTTAAGAGAAACTATAAAATTGATTACATCAGCATTTTCAAAAAGATTTAGTGCAAAAGCTGGCAAAGCTGAAGATTTATTGAGATCAGCTGTGACTGGTGGAACTTTATTTAGCTCATTAGGTTTCTATTATATTGGTCCTATCGATGGCCATGATCTTTCTTCATTGATTCCAATTTTAAGAAATGCAAGGGATTCAAAACACCAAGGTCCAATATTAATTCATATAAAAACAAAAAAAGGAAAAGGCTATTCTTTTGCTGAAGAAGCAAAAGATCATTATCATGGTGTATCCAAATTTAATGTAAAGACTGGGGAACAAGAAAAAAGTTCCAGTAAAATACCGTCATACACTAAAGTTTTTGCTGATACTCTGATACAACACGCAAAAAAAGATAGTAAAATTGTTGCAATAACAGCTGCAATGCCAGATGGAACTGGATTAAACAATTTTAGAAAAGAATTTCCAGATAGAACTTATGATGTTGGTATTGCTGAACAACACGCTGTTACGTTTGCAGCCGGCTTAGCGACTGAGAATTATAAACCTTATGCAGCAATTTATTCAACATTTCTTCAGAGAGCATATGATCAAGTCGTTCATGATGTTGCAATTCAGAGTTTACCTGTAAGATTTGCAATAGATAGAGCAGGATTAGTTGGAGCTGATGGACCTACACACGCTGGTAGTTTTGACACGACTTATTTAGCAACACTACCAAATTTTATTGTAATGGCTGCAAGTGATGAGGCCGAGTTGGTAAGAATGATTAATACTTCTACAGAAATTAATGATAGACCCTGTGCATTCAGATATCCAAGAGGGAGTGGTATTGGATCAATATTGCCATCAATTAATGAAAAGATAGAGATTGGTAAATCAAGAATTATTCAAGATGGAAAAAAGTTAGCTTTAATAAACTTTGGTGCAAGATTAAGTGAAAGTTTAAGGGCATCAGAAAATTTAAAAAAAAAAGGTGTTAATATTACAATAGTGGATGCAAGATTTGCCAAGCCATTGGATGAAAATTTGATATGGCAATTAGCAACAACACACGAGGCAATTGTAACTATTGAGGAGGGATCGATTGGTGGATTTGGTTCTCATGTAATTGATTTTTTATCAAAAAAAGGATTAATGGACTCAAATTTAAAATTTAGATCAATGAAACTTCCAGATATTTTTATTGATCAAGACAAACCTGAAAACATGTATAAACTCGCAAATTTAGATAGCATTTCTATTGAAGAACAAATTTTAGATGTATTAAATTCAAATATTATCTTACAAAAACAAAAATAAAGTGATTATCCACATTGAGCTTGATTCAATAAATAATGATCAAGTAAAACGCATGATAGCATAGCCTCACCCACTGGAACTGCTCTAATTCCAACACACGGATCATGTCTTCCCTTAACAGATATGCTAGTATTTTTTCCAAATTTATTAATTGTCTTTCTGCTCTTTAAAATTGATGATGTAGGCTTTACTGCAAATGAAACAATTATTTGCTGACCAGAGGAGATGCCACCAAGAATTCCACCTGCATTATTTGAGTTAAACTTTAATTTATTTTTTGATTTTGAAATTTCATCTGAATTTTCTTCTCCAGACAATTGAGCGGAATTCATTCCAGAGCCAATATTAACTCCTTTTACAGCATTAATACTCATCATTGCAGATGCAATATCAGAGTCTAGTTTTGAGTAAATTGGTGCCCCCAATCCTGCAGGAATACCATTAGCTCTAATTTCAATTATAGCACCACAGGATGAACCTGCCTTTCTAATACTCAAAAGATATTTTTCCCATATTTTAAGCATTGATTTATCAGGACAAAAAAACGGATTTTTATAAATTATCTTATCATCCCACTTGTTTGTATCGCATCCAAGAATTCCAAGTTGTGTAACTGCACCAGAAATTTTAAATTTTTTACCTAATTTTTTTTCCAAAACTTTTTTTGCTACCGCTCCTGCTGCAACTCTAGAAGCAGTCTCTCTCGCTGAAGACCTTCCACCACCTCTATAATCTCTAATTCCATACTTTTTAAAGTAAGTAAAATCAGCATGACCTGGTCTGAATTTATCCTTAATATCATTATAATCTTTTGAGCGCATATCCTCGTTATAAATTATTAAAGAGATTGGAGTTCCAGTTGTTTTACCTTCAAAGACTCCTGAAAGAATCTCTACTTTATCACTCTCTTTTCTTTGAGTAGTAAATTTAGATTGACCAGGTTTTCTTTTGTTGAGTTCTATCTGAATATCTCGTTCATTGAGGTTTATTAGTGGTGGACAACCATCTATTATACAACCAATTGCAGGACCATGAGATTCTCCCCATGTAGTGAAACGAAAAACCTTTCCAAAAGTATTAAATGACATTATTTATATTGTATAGATTATTTTGTTAAAATTATGAATGAAAAAAACTCACTAGGGCTTAATAAATGCTTTCTAGATTTAGATGATCCTTTTAAATTATTTGAAAGTTGGTACGAAGAGGCAAAAAAGAATGAAATTAATGATCCAAATGCTTTAGCTCTTGGAACTGCAACAAAACAAGGTGTTCCATCAGTAAGGATGGTGCTTCTTAAAGGTTACGATAAAAATGGATTTGTTTTTTATACTAATCTTAATAGTCAGAAAGGAAACGAAATAAAAGAAAACCCCAATGCAACAATGTGTTTTCATTGGAAAAGTTTGCTTAGGCAAATTAGAATTGTAGGTACTTTGAGCCAAGTAGAAGATGAGGTAGCTGATAATTATTTTAATTCTAGAGCTTACGAAAGTAGAATTGGGGCTTGGGCATCAAAACAAAGTAGTGAATTAGTCAATAGGGAAGAATTGATAAAATCACTAGAAAAATTTAAAAATAAATACCAAGATCAAAATAATGTTCCAAGACCAAATCATTGGTCAGGCTGGAATTTAAAACCTACAAGCATAGAATTTTGGTTAGATGGAGATAATAGAATACACGAAAGACTAAAGTATAAATTGACAGCAAATAATGATTGGACAAAAAGTCTTTTAAGCCCCTAAAAATTTCTTGATAAACTAAAAGACGTTAAATTTTCGAGGATATTTTTTTCTTCAGAGTCTTTAAATACCGACAATGAATTTGATGACAAATTAATATAGTGCTTGGCCTTTTGATAACAACTATTTATGATATCATATTTCTTTATTAAGGATAAAGTATAATTTAAATCATTTTGATTTCTCTCTTCTTTTGCAAAAGTTTTCTTAAGAGTTTCTTTTTCATCTTTATTAGCTTTTTGAAACAGAAGAATTATTGGTAGTGTAATTTTTCCCTCATAGAAGTCTTGACCGATATTTTTTCCAAATAGTTTTAATTCTGAATTATAATCTAAAGTGTCATCAGCAATTTGAAAAGTTAAACCTAAATTCCTACCATAAAACTCTAAAGCTTCTTTCTCTTTAGTTTTCATTTCTGATAAAATTGCTCCTACTTTAGTTGCAGCAGCAAATAACTCAGCCGTTTTAGAAGAAATTATTTTCAAATAAGTTTCTTCAAGCATATCAACTTCACCTCTATGCTGGAGTTGCAAAATTTCACCTTGAGCAATTATTGATGATGTTGACGATAATAGTTTTAAAACTTCAATATTTCCATCTTCTACCATCATTTCAAAACACCTACTTAGAAGATAATCGCCAGCCAGAACAGATGAGTGGTTACCCCAAATTTTATTTGGTGTTTTTTTACCTCTTCTAATTGAACCATTATCTATAACATCATCATGCATCAAAGTTGCAGCATGAATTAGTTCCACGCAAGCTGCCAAATTTATATCTCTGGTACCTTTTGTATAACCACATAACTTTGATGAACCCAAAGTTAATAAGGCTCTTAACCTTTTGCCACCAGTATTTAAATGATAATCTGTCATTTTTTTAACTAGCTCAACATTACTATCTAGTTTTGATTTAATTTTTTCTTCAACAAGCATTAACTTATTTTCAACTGAGTTTTTAAGTTGAAAGTAAGAGTTATTAATTTGTTTTTTAAGTTGAATTACGCTTCCCATAATGTGAGCAAATTAGTGTAATAAGTTTCTTTTGATACTTATCAATTGACGCACCTAAATCTTCAATTATAAGGTGTCTTTATATTAATACAAAAATTCTATAAAGTTTTGTTATGCTCTCAATTTTTAAAAAGAAGAAAATTATTCCTCATATAAAATTAGCTGGTGTTATCGGAAATGTGGGTAAATTTAAACAAGGTATAGATTTTTCAGGTCAAGAAGAGATAATTTTAAAGGCTTTTTCTGTAAAAAAAGCACCATGCGTTGCTATTACAATTAATTCTCCTGGTGGATCACCTGTTCAATCACACTTAATCTTTAATTTTATAAGACAACAAGCGAAAAAAAATAAAAAAAAGGTAATAGTTTTTGCAGAGGATATTGCTGCATCAGGAGGCTATTTGATTGCGTGTGCTGGTGATGAAATTTATGCAAACTCTAGTTCAATTATTGGATCTATAGGTGTAATTTATTCATCATTTGGTTTTACAGAGTTAATTAAAAAAATTGGAGTTGAAAGAAGAGTTCATACTGCTGGTAAAAATAAAAGCACACTCGATCCGTTTCTTGAAGAAAAAAAAGAAGATATAGAAAGATTAAAAAATATACAATTAGATTTGCATAAAGATTTCATTAATGTTGTTGAAAAAAGTAGAGGTGAAAAACTAAAGAAATCAGAAGTTGAGTTATTTTCTGGAGAGTTTTGGTCTGGAACTAAATCCAAAGAACTTGGTTTGATTGACGAAATAGGTGATGCCAATCAAGTGTTGAGAGAAAAATTTGGAGAAGATGTAATAATCAAAAAATTTGAAAAATCTAAAAGTTGGTTAAGTAAAAAATTATCATCATCTAACGATCACGTCGATCAGGTCGCAAATATATTAGAAGAAAAATCTATTTGGCAAAAATATGGCCTCTAAAAAAAGTAAAAAAAAACCAAAATTTCAAACTTTTCAGGATACAATTTTAAACCTCCAAAAATATTGGAGTAAACATGGTTGTATAATTTTACAACCATATGATATGGAGGTTGGAGCAGGAACTTTTCATCCAGCCACAACTCTGAGGTCACTTGGACCAAAACCATGGAAAGCAGCTTATGTACAACCTTCTAGAAGACCGACTGATGGAAGATATGGAGATAACCCTAATAGACTTCAGCACTATTATCAATTTCAAGTTATAATTAAACCTTCTCCATCAAATATAAAAAAACTTTATTTAAATAGTTTGTCTACAATTGGTATTGATCATAAAAATCATGATATTAGATTTGTTGAGGATGATTGGGAAAGTCCAACTTTAGGCGCAGCAGGTCTTGGTTGGGAAGTTTGGTGTGATGGAATGGAAATAACTCAATTTACATATTTTCAACAAATGGCTGGCTTTGAATGTAAACCTGTTTCAGTAGAAATTACTTATGGCTTAGAAAGAATTTGTATGTTCACACAACAAAAAAATAATGTTTATGATTTAATTTGGAATAACGAAAATGTTGAATACAGAGAAGTTTTTCATCAAGCGGAGAAAGAATTTTCGGCTTATAACTTTGAACATGCTAATACCTCGAATCTGTTTAAAATATTTGATATGTTCGAAAGTGAGGCTAAATCATTAATAAATAAAAAAATATCGCTCCCAGCTTATGATCAATGCTTAAAAGCAAGTCATGTATTTAATATACTTGATGCAAGAGGAGCTATCAGTGTTGCCCAGAGAGCAGAATATATTGGACGTATAAGAGAAATTACAAAATCTGTTGCTTCAATTTGGATTGATACACAAATATAAAATGGCAGAATTTTTTTTAGAATTATTTAGTGAAGAAATTCCAGCTAATTTACAACAAAATTTTCGTGAAAAACTTTTAGAGGAATTTAGAGAATATTTTATCAATAAATCTATAAAATCAAAAAAAAGTTTTTCATTATCAACTCCAAACAGAGTAATTATCGTATTTGAGGGTTTACAAAAAAAAATTAAAGTTGTGTCTGAGGAAATTAAAGGACCCAAAACCAGTGCTCCTGTAGAAGCAATTGAGGGTTTTTTGAGATCAAATAAAATTGACAAAAAACAACTTATTAAACGTGATACAGAAAAAGGAGAATTCTACTTTTTTAAAACACCCTCAAAAATATTGAACACTTCAGATTTGTTAAAAGATTTAATACCAAAACTTTTAGGTAGCTACCAATGGAAAAAATCAATGAAATGGGGTGAATTTAACCTTAATTGGGCAAGACCATTAAAGTCTATTTTATCAGTGTTTGATGAAAAAATAATAGATTTTAAATTTTACCATCTAACTTCGTCTAATAAGACCTTTATTGATAAGGATTATGAAGAAAAAACAGGAGTATTTAAAAATTTCAAATCTTATGAAAAATTTTTGAAGATACACGGAACGATTGTTGATCAAACTAAAAGAAAACAAATTATTCAAATTTTGACTATGCAGTCACATCAAAAATATTTTCCTACGATTGATAAAAATAATCAAATTACAAATCAATTTTTACTCGTTGCAAATAAAAAAGACCAAAAAGGGTTAATCAAACTTGGAAATCAAAGAGTTGTTGATGCTAGATTGAGCGATGCAGAATTTTTTTGGAATAAAGATAAAACACAAAATTTAGTGAAAAAGGTATCTGAACTAAAAAGAATTAATTTTTTCAAGGGACTTGGAACCTATTTTGATAAAGTTCAGCGAATGAGAAAATTAGGTGGAATGATATCTGATGAATTATTAATTAGTAAAGAAAAAGTAGAGTTATCAGCATCTATTTGTAAAACAGATTTAACTTCTGATTTAGTTGGTGAGTTTCCTGAATTACAGGGAATTATGGGAGGCTATTTTTCCGCACAACAAGGTTTTGATAAAGATATTTGTTTATCAATAACTGAACAATATTTACCGATTGGATTAGATTCAAATGTACCAAAAAAACCTTTCAGTATTGCTTTATCGATGACAGACAAAATAGATAATCTTGTTGGTTTTTTTGGGATTGATGAAAAACCTACAAGTTCAAAAGATCCGTTTGCACTTAGAAGAGTGGCGCTCGGCATAATAAGAATAATAATTGAAAATAAAAAAGATTTAAAATTAAACGATTTATTGAATTATTCTATTGGTTTATATCAAGAACAAAATTTTACTCTTGTAAATGATGAATTAAAAAAAGATTTAAGTAATTTCTTAAAAGATAGATTTAGATATTATCTTAAAGAAAAAGATATTCGATTTGATATCATTGAGGCAACGATTTCAAATTTTTCAACTAATAAATTGTTTTCATCTTTCGAAAAAGCAAGATGTGTAAATAAAATAATAAATAATCAAATTGGTATAGATATAACATCAAGTTATAAAAGGGCTTCCAATATACTTCAAAGTGAAATGGAAAATAAAGAAATTGAAATAACTAATTCAACTGATCCTGGTATTTTTAAAAGCGATTATGAAAAAAATTTGTTTAAAAAGATTACTGATATAAAGAAGTATTATTCAGATATAGATAATAATGAAAATTTTGAAGAATCTTTATCGGTCTTAGCTGGAGCAAAAAAAGAAATTTTTGAATTTTTTGATAATGTCAAAGTAAATGAAGATAATGAAGATTTAAGAAAAAATCGTTTGGAACTTATAAATATGTTATGTAAAACCTTTCAAAATTTTATGAATTTTCAATTATTAAAAGCAAATAATGAATAAATTAATTTTAAATTTCAAATCTAAAGACTCTAAAAAAATTAAAAATCCCAAAAATTTTTTAGGTGGCAAAGGTGCTAATTTATCGGAAATGGGAAGAATGGGTCTTCCAGTTCCACCTGGATTTACAATTTCAACAATTGTATGTGATCTTTTTTATCAAAATAAAAAAAGATTGAATTCTTCATTGATAAATCTAATTAAAAAAGAGTTAAGGATAATAGAGAAAGAAGTGAAAAAAAAATTTGGAGATCTAAAAAATCCACTTTTATTATCTGTGAGATCTGGTGCTAGAGTATCAATGCCCGGTATGATGGATACAATACTTAATCTTGGTTTGAATGACAAAACTGTTAAAGCACTAGCTATCAAAACTTCTAACGGAAGATTTGCTAAGGATAGTTACAGAAGGTTTATTCAAATGTATGGA
>LULV01000253.1_pt1 | contig 11248 bp, 7 predicted proteins | sample 728081 | NCBI WGS metagenome assembly LULV01 (sample SAMN03860280, study PRJNA289734) | marine metagenome | biome: seawater column; feature: ocean; material: water; isolation source: Red Sea water column Station 108 - depth 25m | place: Saudi Arabia: Red Sea | collected 2011-10-15 | depth 25 m | reverse complement strand
AAGAGCTTGATAATAATGCCCAAGGGATTCTTGGCTATGTCGTCAGATGGGTTGATCAAGGTATAGGTTGTTCCAAAGTACCAGATCTGAATGATATAGGATTGATGGAGGACAGGGCGACTTGCAGAATATCTAGCCAACATATTGCAAACTGGCTTCATCATGGACTTTGTTCTGAAAAGCAAGTAATTGAAACAATGAAAAAAATGGCAAAAGTCGTAGACTTGCAAAACAAAGATGATGTTAACTATAAAAAAATGTCACCTGCTTATGATGGTATTGCATTTAAAGCAGCATGCGATCTTGCCATAATGGGAAGGACGCAACCAAGCGGATATACAGAGCCAATTCTTCATGAGATGAGATTAAAACGAAAATGATATGAAAAAAGGCTATTGGGTTGTGCGAGCAAAATTGATTGATAATGAAGAATATTCAAAATATATAAATTTGGCTACTGAAATTATAAAAAAATATGGTGGGCAATTTATAGTAAGGGGAGGCCATCAAAAAGAATTTGAAAATTTTGGTTTTGACAGAACTGTTGTTGTCGAATTTGAAAGTTATGATGATGCTATTAAATGTTATAAATCTTCAGACTATCAATCTGCATTAGATCATGTAAAGGATTCAGCTGTTAGATATGTGTCAATTGTTGAAGGAATCTAAATCTTTTGATGATGAGTCTCATCTCTATGCTTTTTAAGATATTTCATAAAGGGTGTGCCGCCAGTACCCCTGACTGTTGATCCACCAGTACCCACATCCGAATTTATTTGAGCTTGCTTGTGTATATAGGATGCAGCATATTCAAGATGTTTTGCCCTAAATTTCCTAATTTCTTCAAGGCATAAATTATATTCATGTGTAAGTGTTTTTGATTTGTGAATTAAATTTTTAGCTTGAGATTTTTTTTCAACATCTTCAATCATTTTTCTGTGTTTTGGCGGCATATAATCACGCATCTCATTTAGATAATGTTTTAAGTTGTCGTTTGAATGATATATACCTAAAGCTCCATCTAAAAAAGGTATGATGCTGCTTTGTGCGCCAGTTTCACCCCTAAAAAACTGAGGCTTATTGTCAAATTGATTTTCATAAATTAACCCTTTCTTTAAATCAGGATTATCTTTTGTTCCAAATATGTATGGCCTTACTCTATGGTAATAGACATATGGATCACATTTTTCTGGCATCTTTGAAAATATATTATTTACATTTTTAAGCGACTTTTTGATTTTTTTTAATTCATCTAGAAAATCTTTAAGAGAACTATTCTTGTTCATTGTGGATAATTTTTTTGCAGCTTCTATTGCATCACCAGCCGCATCTTCAATGCAAACATGAATCGTAACAAACCAATCCTCATCAACACCACCTAAGAAATTATTAATAAGAGCAATGTTGTCTAGTGTAATTGGTTTTTTAGGATTTATCTTATACCAGTTATCAAGACAATAACTTGCGTAGCTCAGAATAGGAGGTCTACCCAGATAGTTTGACAGATCTACCCATGGTTTAGAAATTACCTCAGGAAGAACTTGTCTTGGCTTAGAGTCACCCCAAATATATGCATGAGCTATAAAACTAATTTGCGACATAGCTAAATTAATTTCGTCTTTAGAATTTAATTTAATTATTTTTTGTACTGAAAAATCATTTTTATTTAAAGCATCTATGGTTTTTTGAACTTGATTTGTTAAAAGTAATTTTGGAAGATGTGATGCGACTGCTGATATTTTTTTTAATGATTTAGATTGAGTTTTATATATTTTTAATGGCTCTTTTTTACCTAAAAATCTGTTCATAATTTATATATATTAAACTTATAATTTATAAAAAAATACCATCATTTTTAAGATGCAAAAAAAGATTAATTTTTTTTAATAAAAGTGTTGACAACTTTTAAAAATGAAGTAATATAAATAATACCAACAGCAACCGACTAGTGACCAACTGCAGACGGGAGACCTAGAGAGAAGCTGAAGGAAGAGACCGAAGGGTGAAAGCATTTGCAAGAGTCGGCGATAAAAAAGAGCTTGCAGATCCACCAAGAGTTCAAGAGAAAGGACTCAAGGAGCTAAAGAAAATCTCACTTTAGACCCCTACGGAATCGATTTAAAGAAACAGAGCTTGACTCTGTTTTTTTTTGTCTTAAATAAACACAAAATATACATAAAATATTTCTTTATCTGTTGTATATACAACACTTTTATATATCATTCTCAAGAATATGTTTACTCGTACTAAGATTATTTGCACTATTGGACCAGCAACCAATAGTTATTCTTCATTAGAAGGCCTTTTTTTATCAGGAATGGATGTAGCTAGAATTAATATGTCACATGCTACTCATGAAAATGCTTCTAAGATAATTGAATTCATTCATAAAATTAACAAAAAACATAAAACCAACGTATCGGTTCTTCTAGATACACAAGGTCCTGAAATAAGGACTGGCGACACAAAACTTCCTATTGATTTAAAATCTGGCGACATAGTATCTCTTACTGTTAGAGATGAAGTTGATGTGGAAACTTCTTCAATTAAAATCAATTACAAAGGCCTCATCCAAAGTGTCAAAAAAGGGTCAAAAATCTCCGTTGACAATGGATTAATCAATTTTGAAGTAATTTCCAAGGATTATGAGACCTTAGAGTGCAAAGTAATTGACGGAAGTAAAATTGGTTCAAAAAGGCATGTCAATTTACCTGGCGTAAGAATTAATTTACCTTCAATAACTACTAAAGACATTGAAGATATAAAATTTGGTATTAAAAGCGGAGTTGATTTTATTGCACTCTCGTTTGTAAGAAGTGCTGATGATATTACTGAATTAAAGAAACTAATAAATAAAAATAAATCTTCTGTAAAAATTATTTCTAAAATAGAAAATCAAGAAGGTCTTGATAATATTGAGGATATTTGTAAATCAAGTTGGGGCGTAATGGTTGCGAGAGGTGATTTAGGAATTGAAACAAGTTTAACCAATCTTCCTAACATTCAAAGAAAAATAATGTTGTCATGTGCAACTCATGGAAAGAGATCTATTGTTGCAACTCATTTATTGGAATCTATGATTAATAATCCCACTCCAACAAGAGCTGAAGTTACTGATATTGCAAATGCAGTATATGAGGGTGCAGATGCCGTAATGCTTTCTGGAGAAACTAGTATTGGTAAATACCCTGAGGAATGTATAAAGTTTATGAAATCTATAGTTGCTGAAACTGAAAAATTTAAAACACTCGGCTATGAAAATAATCTACAAAAAAATTCTGATTGGGAATATATAGGGCAAGCTGCAAAAAATTTAGCTGAGTCAATTAAAGCAGATGGAATTATTGCAATTACAAGAACTGGTGATACAGCAACATATATTGCAAATGCAAAACCTGATGGAGTTCCCATTTTTTCATTTACAAATAACGAAGTAACTCTCAGACAGCTCAGTTTAGTAGGTTCGACTGTTTCATTTCTAATTAAAGATATTTCAAATCATGATAAAACAATCAAACAATGCAGTAATATCTTGAAAAAATATTTCTCTAAAAAGAAAAAACTGAAATTTATAATGGTTTCTGGAATATTCTCAGAAAAACATTCAGATGCTATACAAATAATAAATTTTTAGAAAGCATATAATATAATCTAACAATATTTTATCGGTAGTTTATCTTGAGAAATAAAGATTCTGATCCAATAGAGACTAATGAGTGGCTTGAGGCCATTAACAGTGTAATTGAGGAAGAAGGTGTTGATAGAGCTTCCTATCTTCTTACAAAAATTGCTGAAAGACTTAATCAAGAAGGTGCTATACCCTCATATAATTTAACAACACCTTTTAAAAATACGATTTCTGTCAAAGAAGAAGCTCCCATGCCTGGTGATCTTTTCATGGAGCGAAAAATTAGATCTTTAATAAGATGGAATGCCTTAGTCATGGTCTTGAGAGCAAATATGAACGATGATGAGCTTGGTGGGCATATAGCTACATTTTCTTCAGCTGCAACTTTATACGATGTTGGATTTAATTATTTCTTTAGGGGGTCTAATAATCAACTTGAAGACATGATTTACTATCAGGGACACAGTTCTCCTGGAATTTATGCTCGTAGTTTTCTGGAAGGCTATCTCAATGAAGAGGATTTAGATAATTTTAGAAGAGAAGTAACTAAGCCTGGATTGTCATCTTATCCTCATCCATGGTTAATGCCTGAGTATTGGCAGTTTCCAGTTGTTTCAATGGGTCTAGGGCCCATTCTTGGAATTTATCAAGCGCATGTAATGCGTTATTTGTCATCAAGAGGCCTGGTCCCAAGAAATGATCGTAAAGTCTGGGTGTTTTGTGGTGATGGTGAAATGGATGAGCCTGAATCAAAGGGAGCTATTGGATTAGCTGGACGTGAAAAGCTTGAAAACTTAATTTTTGTTATCAATTGCAACCTGCAAAGATTAGACGGTCCTGTAAGAGGAAATGGAAAAATTATTCAGGAACTCGAGGGTTCCTTTAGAGGTGAGGGTTGGAATGTTATTAAGGTAGTCTGGGGCAGATTCTGGGACCCAATAATGGCAAAAGATTCTGAGGGTAAATTACAGGATTTAATGGATGTTGTAGTAGATGGAGAGTTGCAAAACTTTAAAGCAAAAGGTGGCGCTTATACAAGAGAGAATTTTTTTGCGAAGGATCCTTCAGTTCTGGAAATGGTAAAAGACCTATCGGATGATGATATTTATAAGTTAAATAGAGGAGGACACGATCCATATAAAGTTTATGCAGCTTATCATAAAGCAGTTAATTCTGAAGGAGCGCCAACTGTAATTCTTGCACTCACAACTAAGGGCTATGGGACTGGATCTAGAGAGGCTGATAACACCACCCACCAAGTAAAAAAGTTATCTATGGATAATATAAAATCTTTTCGAGATAAGTTTAATATTCCCGTACCAGATTCAGAAATAGAGAAGTTACCATACGTTAGACCACCCGAAGACTCACCAGAGATACAATATCTCAAAAAAACAAGAGAAGCATTGGGTGGATTTATTCCAAGAAGAAGAACCTCATCGGATCCGCTCTCAATAGCAAATGACAAACCTTTTGAGAAACTACTTGAGTCAAGTGGTGATCGAAAAATTTCTACAACCATGGCAATTGTAAGAATAATTACTGATTTACTTAAAGATCCTGAAATTGGCAAAAGAATAGTCCCTATAGTTCCTGATGAAGCTAGAACCTTCGGCATGGAGGCTTTATTTAGGCAAGTAGGTATTTATTCTTCTGCAGGTCAGAAATATGAACCAGAAGATGCAGATAAGGTAATGTGGTACAAGGAATCAAAGGATGGCGTAATGCTGGAAGAGGGAATAACTGAAGCTGGTGCATTTAGCGCATGGACTGCACTAGCAACTGCCTACTCAAATTATGATTTTCCAATGGTGCCTTTTTATTTGTTTTATTCTATGTTTGGATTCCAGCGTGTCCATGATCTTTCTTGGGCTGCAGGTGATGCACAAGCAAAAGGTTTTTTAATTGGTGCTACATCTGGAAGAACAACTCTTAATGGAGAAGGTTTACAGCATCAAGACGGCCACAGTCATATACTCTCATCTACAATTCCTAATTGTTTATCATATGATCCAACATATGCATATGAAGTAGCAACAATTGTGAAAGACGGCATTAAAAAAATGTATATTGATCAAGAAAATTATTTTTATTACATCACCACAATTAATGAGAATTACACTCATCCCGAAATGCCAAAAGATTGTGAAGAGGGAATCATAAAGGGTATGTATTTATTATCAGACAACGAATCATATGATGTTAGGCTTCTTGGGTCAGGAGCAATCTTAAGAGAGGCGTTAAAAGCAAAAGATATATTATTTAAATTTAAAATAAAAGCACAAGTATGGAGTGTCACAAGTTTTAATTTACTGAGAAAAGACGGGATGGAGATCGAAAGATATAATCAATTAAATCCAAGTGGTAAACAGAAACTGACCTATGTTGAAGAATGTTTTTCTGATAGCAATGTTCCAGTAATTGCTGCAACTGATTACATGAGATCATACGCGGAACAAATCAGGCCATATATCCATTCCTCATATACAACCCTAGGAACTGATGGATATGGACGAAGTGATTCAAGACAAACCTTAAGAGATTTTTTTGAGGTTGATTCTAAAAGCATAGCAAGAGCTGCAATTTATGCTTTATATAAGAATGATAAAATCGATAAAAACCAAATCGAGAATTACTACAAAGAACTTGGTATTGATTCAAATAAACCAAATCCTTGGGAAATATAGTGTCAAACCTAAAAACAATTAATTTACCAGATTATGGAGATTTTGATGAAGTTGAAGTTATAGAGGTATGCGTAGAATCTGGCCAAGAGGTAGATTCCGAAGAACCTATTTTAATTCTTGAAACTGATAAAGCTGCAATGGAAATACCATCTTCTGTAAATGGTATTGTCAATAAAGTCATTTTGAATGTAGGTGATAAAGTCAAAGTAGGCATGCCTTTTTTAGAAATAGAGGTTCAAGAAAACAAAGAAGTAGACAAAACAAATATAGATACCAAAGAAAAAGTTTCTGTTGATGAAAAAACATTTATGGATGATCCTCCATCAGCTGTTGACGATGCTGCGAATGTAATGTCTAAACAAGAATCAAACGTAATAAATTTAAATAATCATAAGTCTAAAAATATCCATTCAGGTCCCGCCACAAGAAAACTTGCAAGGGAGTTTGGAATTAATCTATCTTTGGTTGCTGGTTCAGGACCAAAGGGTAGAATTTTAAAAGAAGATCTTCATCAATACGTAAAAAATATTCTGTCTTCACCTCAAGAACAAACATTCAAAAGTACTCAACCAGATATTGATTTTTCTCAATGGGGTAATACCAAAAAAGTTGATTTAACAAAGTTTCAGAAAACGTCTTTAGACAATCTTCATTCTTCTTGGGTAAATATTCCTCATGTAACGCAACATGAAGAAATCAATATTTCAAAGCTAATGAAAATCAGGGAAAAATTATGCAAAAAATTTAAAGTAAAAATATCACCTCTAGCTTTTATATTAAAAGGCTTGTCAGTGTCTTTAAAAGAATATGAAATGATGAATTCTTCTCTCTCTAAAGATCTTAATACCATTATCTTCAAAGATTTTATTAACATTGGAGTTGCTGTTGACACAGAGTATGGGTTAATTGTTCCTAATATAAAGAATATTGATTCAAAGACTATTTCAAGTATAGGAAGTGAGGTCAAGGAATTGGCAGACTTAGCAAAAAAGAGACGTTTAAAAAACGAACATCTTCAAGGTGCATCTTTTACGGTATCCTCGCTCAGTGGTGTTGGAGGAAAGTTCTTTACACCCATTATAAATCCGCCTGAGGTTGGTATTTTGGGATTATCTAGAACATTTGATTCTTTAAAGTTAGATAAACTTAAATTAGAGACTGTTAAGATGCTTCCAGTATCCTTATCTTATGATCACAGAGTTATAAATGGAGTGTATGCAATTCAGTTTATAAATCATCTATCTGAAGTTCTTAATGACATAAAATTTTTAGAAGACTCCTTCAAATAATTGTTACAATATGGTTTCTAAAAATTAGGCTAGATATATGTTTAACACACTAGATTGGGTGATAGTAGGTTTATATTGTATTGGAATCATTTCTCTAGCTACTTACGTTTCAAGAAATAAGAGAGGTTCAGAGAGAAGTGCAGAAGATTATTTCTTAGCTGGTAGATCATTGCCATGGTGGGCAATTGGGGCCTCATTAATTGCAGCTAATATCTCTGCTGAACAAATCATTGGAATGTCGGGCCAAGGCTTTATTGTTGGAATGGCAATTGCGGTTTGGGAGCTTACGGCAGCAATAGCTCTAATAGTGATGGCTAAGTATTTTTTGCCATTATTTTTAGAAAAAAAAATATATACGATGCCACAATTTCTTGAACAACGCTTTGATAAAAGCGTTAGTCTAGTTTTGTCTTTCTTTTGGCTGATAGTGTACATTTTCATAAATTTAACTTCTGTTCTTTGGCTTGGTTCTCTTGCAATTAATGCATTAACTGGATTGGATTTATTTTATGGCCTTGTTGTTTTAGCTATATTTTCATTGGCTTACTCCCTTTCAGGAGGACTTAAAGCAGTTGCAATGACAGATGTTGTTCAAGTTGTTCTATTAATTCTTGGTGGTTTAGCAGTTTCTTTCATTGCGCTAAATACAATTTCTGAATCAACTGGAGTTGTTAATGGTATGAAAATAGTCTTTGATCAAATGCCAGAAAAATTTGACATGATACTTTCGACTGACAATCCCTCATATAAAAACTTACCAGGTATTTGGATTTTATTTGGATTAGGTGTTTGGATTGGTCACTTTTTTTATTGGGGATTCAATCAATACATCACCCAGAGAGCGCTAGGAGCCAAATCAATCAGAGAAGCTCAAAAAGGAGTTATGTTCGCTGCATATTTGAAACTTTTAATGCCGATTGTAATAGTACTTCCAGGTATATGTGCAGCTATTCTGTTTCCTGTTCTTGAAAAATCCGATCAAGCTTATCCAACTATGATGTCTTTACTTCCAAATGGACTTTTGGGTCTTACATTTGCAGCGTTGATAGCTGCTATAGTCTCCTCACTTGCTTCAATGAGTAATAGCATAAGTACTATATTCACGATGGATATATATAGATACTTCAAAGGCGAAGAGCATAATCAAGCTAGTTTAATAAAGGTGGGTAGATATACAGTTGTAATTTCACTTTTTATAGCAACATTAATAGCAAAACCACTTTTAGGTAGCTTCGAATCAATTTTTCAATACATTCAGAACTTCACTGGATATTTTTCACCGGGGATTGTTGTTATATTCTTAGTTGCTTTATTTTGGAAAAAAGCTACATCGATGTCAGTTTTAATTGCAGCATTAATTTCTCTATTCGCTTCTGTCTTAATTAGTTTGATTTATCCAGACTTACCATTTATTCACAGAATGACAATAGTCTTTGTCTTATCTGCAATTGGATGTTGGTATACATCATATTTGCAAGGTTACAAGGATCAAGCAAAAGCAATTGACTTAAGTAGTATAAATTTTTCAACTTCAAAATCTTTTAATTTTAATACTTGTGTAATTGTTTTTGTTCTTGCAATCATTTACATAACACTCGCTTAAAAAATGAAAAAATTATTTTTATTAATAGTATTTTGTTCTTTTCTCTCAGCTGAAATTGATTGGTCTGACTCAAATGATTGTGAATTACCTAATCATTCTAATTTTGTTAATGAAATGATCTCTAAAATGAGTCTTGAGCAAAAAATAGGTCAAATAATCATGCCTGAGATCAATAGCATAACCATAGAACAAGTTAAGAAATTTCATCTTGGAACTATTCTTAATGGAGGAGGCGGATTTCCAAATAAGAATAAAAATAGCAGCATTGATGACTGGAAAAATCTAAGTAAGGAGTACTATGATGCATCAACAGTCGTTGATGGTGTGAAGATACCAATTTTATGGGGTACAGATGCTGTGCATGGCCATAATAACGTAATTGGTGCAACAATTTTTCCACATAACATAGGATTAGGAGCAGCTAAAAACCAAAAACTTATGAAGCAAATTGGAGCTGCTGTCGCAAAAGAGGTAGCTTCAACAGGAATTATATGGACTTTTGCTCCAACAATTGCTGTACCACAAAATGATCTTTGGGGCAGAACATATGAAGGATATTCTGAGGATGCAAGCCTAGTATCTGAATTAGGTAAAAACTTTATTATTGGATTACAAGGCGAAAATGAAAAATTCTTAGATAAGTATCATGTTTTGGCAACTGCAAAACATTTCTTAGGTGATGGTGGAACAAATAATGGTGTTGATCAGGGCGATACAATTATCGATGAGTCATCTCTTAAAAATATCCATGGTAAGCCTTACTATGATGCTATTGATGTATGTGCTATATCAGTAATGGCAAGTTTTAACTCATGGAATGGAATTAAAAGTCATGGGAATAAGTATCTTTTAGATGATATTTTAAAATCACAGATGGAATTTAATGGTTTTGTAGTTGGAGACTGGAATGGGCATGGTCAATTACCTGAATGTGAGGATGCAAATTGCCCAGAGGCATTTAATGCAGGCGTAGATGTATACATGGTACCAACTGAATGGGAGGCTTTGTATTGGAACACTTATGATCAAGTAAAGTCTGGAGTAATTTCTGAGAAAAGACTTGATGACGCAGTAGCTAGAATACTCAGTGTAAAAAAACATCTTGGATTATTTGATGGCAGAGTGCCTCATGCATTCAATGAGAATTTTATAGGAGATTCTGAACATAGAAAATTGGCAAGGCAAGCTGTAAGAGAGTCTCTTGTAATGCTCAAAAATAAGAATTCAGTTTTACCTCTTAATCCTAAAAAAAGATATCTTATTGTCGGGCCTCAATCAAAATTAATTGAAAATCAAATGGGTGGATGGACAATAACATGGCAAGGTAAAACATGGGAGGGTACAAGTATTTCAAATCAGGACTTCCCAAACACACAAAGTATATTTGATTCAATCTCAGAAAATGTTTTGATGTCTGGAGGTTCAGTGGAATACTCAGATGATGGAAGTTATGATCAAAAACCAGATGCAGTTATATTTATTTATGGAGAAACACCGTATGCTGAGGGCGAGGGAGATATCACATCGCTAGATTTTAGTCTTAAGAATAAGAATATACTTAAGGTTATGAAGAAAATATCAAAAGATGGTATTCCTATGGTTTCTTTATTTATTTCTGGAAGACCTCTCATTGTTGACCAGGAGTTAAATCTTTCAGATGCTTTTGTAAGTTTGTGGTTGCCAGGCACTGCTGTAGAAGGTATCAATGATGTAATATTTACAGATAATCAAAATAATATTAAATATGATTTTTCAGGTAAATTGCCTTTTTCTTGGCCCAGCAAGAATTCAAACAATCCTCTAAATATTCAGCAAAAAGAATATTATCCTCTATATAAATTTGGATACGGTTTAACCTACCAGGATTAATTCATGGATAATTTATTGCTTGTTGATATTGGCGGAACAAATATGCGTCATGCCGCAGCAAATGCTTCCAATGATAATATATCAGAGATCGAAAAATCGTCATTTGATCCAGAAAAATTTGACTCTTTTTTAGAAAAATTAATTAATAAACATGACAGCAACGTTCTAATTC
>LULV01000247.1_pt1 | contig 11448 bp, 8 predicted proteins | sample 728081 | NCBI WGS metagenome assembly LULV01 (sample SAMN03860280, study PRJNA289734) | marine metagenome | biome: seawater column; feature: ocean; material: water; isolation source: Red Sea water column Station 108 - depth 25m | place: Saudi Arabia: Red Sea | collected 2011-10-15 | depth 25 m | reverse complement strand
TGGGCAACACCATTTGCTTGGAACTACATGAGGTCAAGACTACGTTCTACTGCTCCTGATTTACCTGTGTATATGAGGGCAACAACTAACCCCGGAGGTCCGGGTCACCAATGGGTTAAGAAAATGTTTATTGACCCAGCACCATACGGAAAGTCTTTTGACGCAACAAACATAGAAACAACAGAAGTTCTACGTTATCCGCATGGACACCCAAAAGCAGGAGAGTCCTTATTTAAAAGACGATTTATACCTGCAAGACTTTCTGACAATCCTTTCTTGTCAGAGACTGGTGATTATGAAGCAATGCTTTTATCTTTACCAGAGCAACAGCGTAAGCAGTTGTTGGAAGGAGATTGGGATATTAAAGAAGGTGCTGCCTTTACAGAGTTTGACCGAACTGCTCATGTTATTGAACCTTTTACGATTCCGTCAAATTGGGTAAAGTTTAGAGCATGCGATTATGGATATGGTTCTTTTAGTGGTGTATTATGGTTTGCTGTTTCACCATCAGAACAATTGATTGTTTATAGAGAATTATATGTGTCCAAAGTATTAGCTACTGATTTAGCAGAAATGGTTATGGAGTTAGAAAGTGGCGATGGTAATATTAAGTACGGTGTGTTGGACTCTAGCCTTTGGCATAAGCGTGGGGATACTGGTCCATCTTTGGCAGAACAAATGATTAGTAAGGGTTGTCGATGGCGACCATCAGATAGAAGCAGAGGAAGTAGAGTAGCTGGTAAAAATGAAGTTCACAGAAGATTACAGATAGACGAATATACGGAGGAGCCGCGCCTTGTTTTCTTTAATAGTTGCACGAACATTATCTCCCAATTGCCTGCGTTGCCCTTGGACAAAAAAAATCCAGAGGATATTGACACGCATTCGGAAGACCATTTGTATGATGCGTTAAGATATGGTATAATGTCAAGACCAAGATTTAGCATATTTGATTACGACCCTACGGGTACACCCACTGGGGGTTTACGAGTAGCAGACTCAACATTCGGATATTAAGGATATAAATATGGCAGAAGAAGAAATAATGATTGAAGATGATGCAATTGCATTAGATGATACAGATGATAGTCAAGAAACAGATAGTTCTGTCTCTTCAATTATTGGATTTATACATGAACGATACAAACGTGCAGAAGACTACCGATACCAAGACGAAGAGCGATGGCTAAGAGCTTATAGAAACTATCGTGGTTTATACGGACCTGACGTTCAATTTACTGAAGCTGAAAAATCAAGAGTATTTATTAAGGTAACAAAAACAAAAACGTTAGCAGCATACGGACAAATTGTTGATGTATTGTTTGCTAATAATAAGTTTCCATTATCTATTGAACCAACAGAATTACCTGAAGGTGTTGTAGAAGATGTACACTTTGATACACAACCACAACCTAATCAACCACCATCGCCACAAGGTGAAAGTCCATACGGATTTAATGGAGATGGAAATGATTTACCTAAAGGTGCTACACAGAAAAGTTTATTAGATAAGCTAGGACCTCTTGATGAAAAACTAGAGCCTATTCAAGATAAATTAAAAGAAGGTCCTGCTCAAACTCCAACAGCCATTGAGTTTAGTCCTGCTATGATAGCAGCTAAAAAGATGGAAAAGAAAATACATGACCAATTAGAAGAATCAGGTGCAACGAAAAGTTTGAGAAGTAGTTCATTTGAAATGGCTTTATTTGGTACAGGTATTATGAAAGGTCCTTTTGCTGTTGATAAAGAGTATGCTAATTGGAATGATGAAGGTGAGTATGACCCACTTTTCAAAACTATACCACAAGTTAATCACGTATCGGTTTGGAACTTTTATCCTGACCCAGATGCAAACAATATAGATGAAGCACAGTTTGTTGTTGAACGACATAAAATGTCACGTTCACAACTACGTAATTTAAAAAAGCGTCCATACTTTAGAAGTCAAGTGATAGATGAAGTTATTAACATGGGCGAAAACTATACTAAAAAATATTGGGAAGATGACCTATCTGATTATGCACCTGAACATGGTGTAGATAGATTTGAAATCTTTGAATATTGGGGTATGGTCGATATTGACATTCTCGAAGAACAAGGTGTTGAAATACCAAACGAATTAAAAGACTTTGATGAATTACAAGCAAACGTTTGGATTTGTAATGATAAATTACTGCGTATGGTTTTAAATCCATTTAAACCTGCAAAGATACCTTATGTTGCATCACCATATGAATTGAATCCATATAGTTTCTTTGGAGTTGGTATCGCAGAAAATATGGACGATACACAAACATTGATGAATGGTTTTATGCGTATGGCTGTCGATAATGCAGTCTTATCAGGTAATCTTGTATTTGAAGTTGATGAAACAAACTTAGTTCCGGGACAAGACTTATCTTTGTATCCGGGAAAAGTATTTCGTAGACAAGGTGGCGCACCGGGACAAGCATTGTTTGGCACAAAGTATCCAAATGTAAGTTCTGAAAATATGATGTTGTTTGATAAAGCAAGACAGTTATCAGACGAGTCAACAGGCTTTCCATCTTTTGCTCATGGACAAACAGGTGTATCAGGTGTTGGACGAACAGCAAGTGGTATATCAATGTTAATGAATGCAGCATCAGGTGGTGTTAAAACTGTTATTAAAAATATAGATGATTATTTACTTAGACCGTTGGGTGAAGGTTTATTTAGATTCAATATGCAGTTTGATTTTGACCCAAGCATTAAAGGTGACTTAGAAGTTAAAGCACGTGGAACAGAAAGTCTAATGGCAAACGAAGTTCGTAGTCAAAGGCTTATGCAATTCTTAGGTGTAGCGAGTAATCCTGCTCTTGCACCATTTGCAAAGTTTCAATATGTAATAAGAGAAATAGCCAAGTCACTTGGATTAGACCCTGAAAAAGTAACGAACAACATGAGTGAAGCTGCACTACAAGCTGAACTTATGAAACAGTTTCAAACTCCTGCACAGCCCCAACAGCCAGTAGCAGGTGCAGATGCCAATGACCCAACGGGAACAGGTGGTGGAACTATAGGTGTTGGACAAGCACCAGTGCCAAACGAAAGAGGATTTACAGGAAATGAACAAGCAAATACTCAGCAAGCTCAAGCCGCTGGTGAACAACAAGGAACAGTGGGAAGCGTTCAATAGTTACTTAGACGTTTTAATTGAACAACAACAAAAAGCTTTAGAGCAATCTGATAATTTAATTTTAATGCACCGAAGTCAAGGTGCAATTGCTGTCTTACGTAAATTTAAATATATGAAGGATGAAGTCAATGGCACTAAATAAACAGATGGAACTTTTCAATGAAGGTGGTTTAAAAGATGAGGGTGGCACAATAGACCCAGTGTCGGGTAATGATGTACCCTTAGGTTCTTTACAAGAAGAAGTTAGAGATGATATTGATGCCAAACTCAGTGAAGGTGAATTTGTTTTTCCTGCCGATGTTGTAAGATATTGGGGTTTAGAAACTCTAATGAAGCTACGACAAGAAGCCAAACGTGGTCTTCAAAAGATGGAGGACATGGGGCAGATGGGTAATAGTGATGAAGCTATTTTACCTGACAATATTCCTTTTTCATCTGATGATTTAATTATGGAAGATGATGGACAATTAGAATTAAACTTATCTCCCGGTGGTTTTATACCACCCGTTCAATATAACGCTCCATCTACAAATACATTTCAAGTTCCCTCTCAGTTTGCTAATTATAGTCAAACACCTAGCACACCACAATCACCTTACACGTATGGTGGTATTGCACCTGTTCAGTATATTCAACCAGTTGTGCCACAAGCACCTATTGCACCTACTCTCGGACCGTTAAATTTTGGAACGTTAATGGGTGGTGTATATAAAGAATATTATAATCCAGAGATAGGACCTTCTTCTATTATTCAAATTAGAATTATAGATGGTAAACCTGCATCTGAAATACCAGAAGGCTACGTACCGTATGTACGTGAAGATGTCAAAGATGTAGACCCAGTAACAGATGACCCAACTGACCCAACTGACCCATCCGCACCATCTACACCTACAGATGATACAAGTGCAGATGTTGATACAGGAGTTGTTGGTCAAACAAGTGTTAGACAAGATGATGACGATGGCCCTTTTATGCCTGAAATAAAATCAGCGCAAGAACTTTTAGACTTGTATAAAGATAATGAAGATGCTATAATACTAAAATCAAATGGTAAACCTATAGGTATGCCTGCCGATAATTACAACTCACTATTAATATCTTATGGTAGATTAAAAAGTTCAGGAGCATTTGGCTCTTTACAAGATTATTATGATTTACCATTAACTGATAGATTAAAACTTGTAGGTAAAGAATTAAAAGTTATGACAGGTCAAGAACTAACAGCCGAAGATAATGCATATATTAAGAGTGTCTATGAAGATGCGAAAGAAGATGGTAGATTAGGAACATCGGGTATATTTCTTCTTGATGCATTGAAAAAAGGTGCAGATTTTGTAGCAGATGCTGTTAATAATTTATTAGGAGGAGGAGCTAAAGAAAGTGAAGTTGAAACCGCAACAGGTGGTATAACTGTTCAAAATGCTGGAGAACAATACAAGAAAAATAAAGAAAAAGAAGCGCAACTAGCAGCCCAACAAAAAGCAGCAGCAGAAGCCGCAGCAAAAGCTCAAGCTGAAGCATTAGCAGCTCAAATGGCAGCAATACAAAAAGAGAAAATAAACTTAATGAGTCAAGGATTAGAAAGTGATAAAGCGCAAGATATTGCCACATCAACAGTAAAAAAACAATCTATTGACGACATAAACAAAACGCAGTTTGGCGACCCGGGCATATATCAACAAGACGATGATGACGATGATGATGATTTTAGCGCACCATCATATGTAGATACTTCTAGTATTGAAGGAATAATGAAAGCGTCTACTCCAAGTGTTACTCCAACTCAATCTTCTTATGAACAAGAAGCATTTGGTCCCGGCGGCGCATCAAGTTTTGGAGGTTTTGGAAGTTTTGGAGGTAGTTCAAAGAAAGATGATACACCAAGTTTTTCACCATCTGTTCAAGCAGCCCAAGATTATACACAAAGTAAAGTAGATGCATTTCAATCAGGTAACTTTTTTGGTGGATTTGAGAAAGGTGGTTTAGCATCTAAATCAAAACCAAAAAAGAAACAAAGAAAAAATAAAAAGGGATTAGGGGTTAAACCCTATCCGTGAATTGACAACACGGTAAATTTGTCAAGCAACTAGCTACCCATCCCCCACACGGCTACGGTGGCCCTAGTAAGGAGTAAATCATGAATGATACGGTATTGGCTGCGGAAGCAAAGCCAAATAAAAAAGTAGCATTTGTATCACGCCCATATTCTCGTGACGATAAGATTAAGAAAGACGAGGAAGAGCTAAAGCAAATGTTAGAGGAACAAAAGGCGGAAACGGAAACTCCACCTGCTGAACCTGAAGAAAAAGAACCTGAAACCGCAGAGGAACGTACTTTTAAAAAACGGTACGGTGATTTGCGTAGACATGTTCAAGAAAAAGAAAAACAATTTCAAGGTGAGATTGATTCTTTAAAACAACAACTTTCTGCGGCAACGAAGAAAGAAATGAAACTTCCAAAGTCAGATGCCGACCTTGACGCTTGGATAAAAGAATACCCTGATGTAGCAGGTATTGTAGAAACAATAGCTATCAAAAAAGCTAAAGAGCAATCAAAAGCTCTTGAGGAAAAAATGAAAGCTATTGATGATATGCAATTGTCTGCTCAAAAAGAAAAAGCTGAAGCTGAACTAATGCAACTTCATCCTGACTTTAGTACAATTAGAGATAGTGATGAGTTTCATGAGTGGGCGGAAAAACAACCACAATGGGTTCAGAATGCTTTGTACGAAAACGATAATGATGCTATGTCTGCATCAAGAGCCATAGACTTATATAAAGCTGACAAAGGTATATTAGGTGACAACAAAAAAACTACGAAAACGTCTAAAGGTGCTGCTGAAGCTGTGGCTACGAAGGCACGACAAGTACCACAGACAAATGAAGCATCCTCGTATATAAAAGAATCTGATGTACAAAAAATGTCTGCAAAAGAATATGAAAAAAAATCAGATGAAATTATGGAAGCTATTCGTTCTGGAAAATTTATTTATGATATATCGGGGTCAGCAAGATGAGTGTAATATATAAACCACAAAAAGATATGGAGTTATTTGCTCCATTTGGTCCGACTATGGGCTATTTTAAAATGCCAACTGATTTAGTTGAAAAACTAAACAATCGCATGTCAGATAAACTACAAGACTATTCTAATAACTTAGTTGGTAAAGTTAAAGAAGAGTTGAAGTTTGATGAAGAAACAATTAAAATAGCACAAGCAGGAGTTGGTCAGTTTATAGGCAAATATCAAGCGTATAGCGAATATCGTAATTCAATGGGAGCTAAAACTTTAGACCCTGAAAATTTTAATTATGCAGTACAAATTGTATCAGGATGGTTTGTGCGACAGTTTGAGCAAGAGTATAATCCCTTGCATATTCATACAAGTTGTCGTTTATCATGCGTTGGTTATTTAAAACTACCTGATGGAATAGAAAAAGAATGGGAAGAGGACTATAAAGACCACCATCCTTCACATGGGCATATTCAATTTGCAAACGGTACATCAGCAGGTTATAGCTGTACCAACTTTTTGATAAAACCCCAAGTTGGTGACTTTTATGTTTTTCCTTCACAATTGTTTCACTGTGTTTATCCTTTCTACACAAAAGGTGAACGAAGGTCTTTTAGTATGAATATGAATTTCATTGAAGTACCAAAAGAAAAAAGTGTTGACAAATAGTTATAGCTCAATATAACTATATGTACAAGTGTATGATAACAAGCGCAGTTCTCGTACACTTACCCACAAACAGTCAGTCTTACGGATTACCTGACGAGCATGGCCCGTTGAAATTTTGGTCGGCCAACCAAATGAATACGCACCCATAGCGAATCGGCCTCTGATTAGTCTACTAAGTTTGTATCTGTGTAAAATTGAAACTTAACCAAAAGGAGATGGTACTATGGCATTTTCAAGTGCTGCAGGCTACGGTAATCTTCCTAACGGTAATTTTTCGCCAATTATTTACAGCAAACAGGTACAGCTTGCGTTCCGCAAGAGTGCTGTTGCTGAAGCAATCACAAACTCTGATTACTTTGGAGAGATTGCAAATATGGGCGATACCGTCAAGATTATTAAAGAGCCTGAAATCACCGTTAAGGAGTACGCTCGTGGTACAACTATTACACCACAAGACCTTGACGATGAAGACTTTAGCCTTACAATAGACAAAGCTAACTACTTTGCATTTAAGGTTGACGATATCGAAGAAGCTCACAGTCATGTGAACTTTGGACAACTAGCTAGTGATAGGGCAGCCTATAGACTAGCTGACCAGTATGACCAAGATGTTCTTGGTTATCTATGTGGTTTTAAGCAAGACAACTTACACGAGAATGCTAAAACCGCAAACACCACAGTTAACGGTTCAAAAGCTGTATCAACTGCAGGTTCTGATGAACTTCTAGCTACTATGAAGTTAGATGCTTCTGATTTTACCGATGGTTCTGGTACTGCTGGTTCTGCAAGTAGCTCTATTGGTATTCAACCAAGGGGTCCGGGTGCAACCGATTTAACACCTGCTGCTGGTACAACTTTCCCATTAACAGTCGTTGCTCGTATGGCAAGACTCCTTGACCAACAAAATGTTGACTCTCAAGGTAGATGGCTCGTAGTTGACCCAGTGTTCATGGAAGTATTAAAAGATGAGGATTCTCGTCTATTTAATCAAGACTATGGACAATCAGGTGGATTGAGAAGTGGCGAAGTTATTGGTAATCTACATGGTTTCCGTGTATTTTCTTCTAACAACCTACCATCAATCGGCACTGGTCCTGCTACTACTGGTGGAACTAACGCTTCCAACTTTGGTATCATTGTTGCTGGTCATGACTCCGCAGTAGCTACTGCCGAGCAAATTAACAAAACCGAAACGTATCGTGACCCAGATTCGTTTGCAGACATTGTGCGTGGCATGCATTTGTATGGACGTAAAATTCTGCGACCTGAAGCCTTGGTTTCTGCACGTTATAATCTAGTATAAGGAGATTGAATTATGGCATTAGGTGATAATACAACCTCTGTGGCTAGAGGTAGTATGGCTAGGGGAAGACAGCCATACATGATTCAAGCTGACCTGAATTTTGCAACAGCTGCAAGCGATAAGGGTACTGCCCTTGCTGCAAATGATGTGATTCCGGGTTTAACTATTCCTGCTAATACACTCATTCTCGCTGCAGGTTTTGAAGTAACAACTGCTCACTCAGGTACTTCAACCGACACTGATTTTGACTTTGGTATTACTGGAGGTGACTTGGATAACTTTGTTGATGGTTTCGACTTTGACGGAGCATCTGTCGGAGACTATGCTTTTAAGGCAGGACAAACTCCTGTTCTTATTGGTGGCACTTCTGACACAATCGACATTGAAATCCAAGCAATGACAGGTACAACAACAGGCGGTGTAATCCGAATGTTTGCTGTATGCATGGATGTTGATGACATGGGTGACATGACTGCTAATGAAGTAGACCGTGACACTCTTGCTTAAATAGTTACATGAGGGGCAGGGAAACTTGCCCCTTTTACTAGATAGGGTTTACGATGGCATACGATTACATAGGTATTACAAACGAAGTTCTTGCAAGAATGAATGAGGTTGAATTAACTTCAAGTAATTTTGCTAACTCAAGAGGATTTCAAACACAATGTAAAAACGCTGTAAATGATGCTATAAATTATATTAATCAACGTGAGTTTGGTTGGCCATTTAGTCATGCTACTCAAACAGAAACATTGTCTGCTGGAACAACACGATATACTATTCCTACAGGCGCACAGCATGTTGACTATGAAACATTTAGAATTAGTAAAGATAATACTCTAGGCGTTGCTGGAACAACACTTAGAGTTTTAGATTATAAAGAGTACGTAGACAAGTACATCGAACAAGAAACAACATCAGACGTAGGTGGTGTACCTCTTTATGTATTTAGAACACCAGATAATAATTATGGACTTTACCCATACCCAAATAAAGCATTTCAATTAAAGTATGAATACTATAATAAACCAACGGCATTAAGTTCAGCAACTGATGTGCCAACTGTTCCTGAACAATTCAGACAAGTTATTGTAGATGGCGCAACAGCATATGGGTATCAATATCGTGGTGAGTCACAACAATATGGAATTAACTTTTCACGATTTGAAGAGGGCATCAAACAAATGCAGTCACTACTATTAAATAGAACCGACTATGTTCGTTCCACGTACATTCCAAGGTCATTACGATATGGTACAAATGTAGCGACATTTACATAGGTGAAATAAATGGCAGATGAAGCACGATTAAGTCCATTTGTTTTTGCCTGTCAAGGTGGATTAGTTTTAGACCAATCAACGTTTGCTATGCAACCGGGCATGGCACTAGAACTATCAAACTTTGAACCAGACATTAGAGGTGGGTACAGAAGAATATCAGGCTATTCAAAATGGAATAGTAATATTGTGCCACAAACTTCATCAAGTAGTGAACCAGTTTTATTATCTGCCTATTTTAAAGGCAATGTTATTGCAGCTCGTGGGCAGAAAGTATTTAAAGGTGGTACAACTGGTTCTTGGACAGAGATTGATACAGGAAGAACAAGTGCAGAAAAATATACATTCTTTCGATATAATCTAGGTGGCACAGAGTTTATAGTATGGGCAGATGGTGCAAACCATGCAAGTAAGTATGACAATAGTACTGTCACAGATTTAAATGCAACAGGCGCACCAAGTGACCCAAAGTTTGTAACAGGATTTAAAGATGCCTTATTTTTTGCAGGCATGTCAAGTAATCCACAAGCTTTAGTTTTTACCGCACCATTTACAGATGATGATTTTAATGTTGCTAATGGTGCAGGCACGATACAAGTAGACAGTGATATTACAGGACTATTTCCTTTTCGTAACCAACTGTTTATTTTCTGTCAAGAACGTATTTTTAGATTGACAGGTAATACAATAGCAGATTTTGTTGTGCAACCTGTTACACGTGAAATAGGTTGTATAAATGGTTTTACGATTCAAGAATTTGCAGGTGATATTGTATTTCTAGCACCTGATGGATTGAGAACTGTTGCAGGTACAGAAAGAATTGGTGACGTTGAACTAGGTACAATTAGTAGAAAGGTTCAAAGAAGATTTGCAGGACTTACAGATGTTGATGAATTTGATAGTGTTGTAGTTCCTGATAAAACACAATATAGAATTTTCTTTTCTAAAAGTGCTACAGTACGTGCATCAACAGCGGGTGTAATTGCGGTTCGTAAAGGAAATGACTACGAGTTTGCTGATATCAAAGGAATTAGACCAAGTTCAACTGACTCTGTTGTAGCTGCAGGGGAAAGCATTGTTCTTCATGGTGAGTTTGATGGATATGTGTATAGACAAGAACAAGGTGATACTTTTGATGGAAGTGATATAGAAGGTAAATATAGGTCGCCTGACTTAACAATGGGTGACGCAGGCTTACGAAAAAACTTTCAGCGTGTTATTATTAACTATGCACCTGAAGCCACAGTGAATGCAGATTTATTTGTTAGATATGATTATGAATCACCAACAGTGGCACGACCTGCCGCTTATCCATTTGACACATCGACATCGGTAGCTATTTATGGAACATCATTATATAATACAGCTACATACGGTGGACAGTCTAACCCACTTGTTAGACAACCAATAGAAGGTTCAGGATTTGCCATTGCACTTAGGGTGAATGACAGAGGAACATCTGCACCATATTCACTAAAAGGTTTTCAGTTAGAATTTAACGCAGGAGCGAGAAGATAAATGGGAGCAACATACACAAGACAGTCTTCATATACTGACGGTGATGTAATTACCGCAGCGCATACTAATGATGAATTTAATCAAATCTTAGCAGCCTTTGCATCAGGAACAGGTCACACACACGATGGCACTACAGCCGAGGGTGGTCCTATTACTAAACTGTTGGGTGCAGCTATTACTATTGGTGATGGTTCGGCTGGGGCTGATATTGCTGTAACATTTGACGGTGAAACAAATGATGGTGTTATTACATGGATGGAAGATGAAGACCATTTTAAGTTTTCTGATGACGTTGTAATTGATAGCACTAAAAGATTATATTTCTTTGATGAAGGTGGAGAATATATTCATGGTGATGGCACAGATTTAAATCTTGTTGCGAGTGCAGATATAAACATTCCAGCAAACATTGGTTTGACGTTTGGTGATGACGGAGAGAAGATTGAAGGTGATGGAACAGACCTAACTATATCTGGTAATAACATTAATCTTACTGCTGTAGCTGATGT
>LULV01000298.1_pt1 | contig 11508 bp, 10 predicted proteins | sample 728081 | NCBI WGS metagenome assembly LULV01 (sample SAMN03860280, study PRJNA289734) | marine metagenome | biome: seawater column; feature: ocean; material: water; isolation source: Red Sea water column Station 108 - depth 25m | place: Saudi Arabia: Red Sea | collected 2011-10-15 | depth 25 m | reverse complement strand
AGATATTATGACTACAGATGTAATTACATATCAAAACAAAATTTTGTCTACAAAAATTGTTTATAAATATTTTAAATTTTATAAACCATTAGGGTATATCTGTTCTTCAAAAGCTCAAGGAAAATCTAAGACGATATACGACATCATAAATGATAATTCACTTAAATATAGTGGAAGACTTGATAAAGATTCAGAAGGCTTGATGCTTTTAAGCAACGATGGAGATTGGCTGAACAATATTAATCATCCTTCAAAGGGCTATGAAAAAAAATACATAGTAACCGTTTCACAACCAATTGATTTTAACTCTTTTAAAAAAGTTGTAACTGATAAAAACGAAAAACTGGTAATAAATAAATTAAGTAAGGTTAATAAATTTGAATATAAAGTGACTCTCAATACTGGAAAAAATAGAGAAATTAGAAGAGTTTTTACAAAAAATAAAGTTGAAATTAAAAATTTAAAGAGAATTTCTATTGGTAATTTTTTGTTAGATGATATGAAAATTGGTCAATTATCACAAATAAATAGTAACTAGAAATATAGAATCAATATATGGAAAAGTTTCTTGTAACAATTGATGGCCCATCTGGTGTTGGAAAAACTTCTGTTGGCAAAAGTATTGCAACTAAACTAAATTCTTGTTTTTTCTCAAGTGGATCTATTTATAGATCTGTTGCAAAATTTTTACTAAATAACAAAAACGCTCAAATTGAAGATTTAAAAATAGTAATTGTTTCTGAACAGTGCAATGTAAATGGTGTAATTTTTGATGAAGAAGATTTATACGACAATGAAGTTTCTGTAAAGAGTTCAGAAATTGCAAAAAAAGTAGGGTTAAGAATATTGGTTAAAGATTGTTTAATTAGTTATTATAAAAATCTGGACAAACCACTTGTAATTGAAGGTCGCGACATGGGAAGTGTTGTATTTCCAGATGCTGAGCACAAAGTATATTTAGATGCAGATTTGGAAACCAGAGGTAAAAGAAGAGAAGGTCAATCAAATATGGAGGAAACTATATCTGATGTTAAAAAAAGAGATTTTGAAGATAAAAATAGAGTATTTTCTCCTTTAACTATTCCAGAAGGTGCACTAGTTGTTGATAATTCAAACTTATCGATCGATGAAACAATTGAGCTTATTATAAAGAACTTAAAGCTTCAGTAGCTGACCAACTTTTGTCTTTGGATACGCCATTTACAGCTTCTTTATTATTTGTTGGAAACATATTTTTTAAAAGTTTTGAAAGTGAAGTTATATTACTTCTTAATTCTTTAGGAAGTGGAAAATACTCTTCCTCAGTTGTGTCAACGAAAAATTCTAAGTTATTTGGATTTAAATATTCTGATATCTCTTTGACAATATGATCTGGGGCAGATGCTCCTGCAGTGATAGCGACATCTACATTTTTTAAATTTATATTATTTAGATCCTCTAGAGTTTCAATTCTATGAGCTTCTTTTCCTAAATTATTAATAGTAGTTACTAATGCATTCGTATTACTTGACGTACTAGATCCCACTACCAATACTTTATCAACTTTGTTTGAAACATTTATTAGTGCTTTTTGTCTATTAGTAGTTGCGTAACATAAATCACTTTTTCTTGGCAATTGTATATTTTGGTACTCACTTTTTGCTTTATTTAATATTGGCTCCCATTCAGACATAGCAAGTGTAGTTTGGGCAAGCAATGCAACCTTGTCATTGTGCAGGTTAGTTTGATCAATATCTTCGACAGATTCTACTAAAATCATATTATCTGGTGCAACACCCAATGCTCCTATAGCCTCATCGTGATTCTTATGACCTACATAGATTATTTTTTTTCCATCTTCACTAAATCTCTTTGCTTCATGATGAACTTTTGTAACAAGAGGACATACAGAATTGACACTTGTCATTGAAATATTTTTGAATTCCATCTCAACCAATGGTGCAGTTCCATGAGCTGAAAGCATCACAATTGAATTTTTTGGTAGATCTTTTGGATCTTCAATAAATATAACATTTTTGTCCTTGAACCTTTGAACAATCCAGTCATTATGTACAATTTCGTGATAACAATAAACAGGTTCATCATAAATTTTTAGCATCCATGTAAGGGCTTTTATTGCCATTTCAACACCTGCACAAAATCCTCTTGGAGTTACTACATAGAGATTATTTACCATAAAATAAGATTAGCTATATTTAAAATATGAACGAAAATAAAAAAAATGAAGTGATATTAATTGGGTTACCTAATTCAGGTAAATCTACACTCATAAATTCACTTACAAACTCAAAAAGTTCTATTGTTGGTTCTGAACCAAATACGACTAGAGATAAAATAAGTACTTATTTAGAACTGAATAATAAACAAATAATATTGTCAGATTTGCCAGGTTTTGATGATAATCCTGATGACTTTAATAAAGCTTTTCAAAACAAACTACAACAATTCTTGAAAGATGCAGATCGCATATTATTTGTGATTGATATAAATTCCAAAAACTTTAGTGGTCTTGATAAAATAAACAACCTATTACAACTTGTTAAAGTTGAAACTAAAACAACAACAGTTTTTAATAAATGTGAAAATTTTAATCATTACGACCTTGATAAAAGGATGTTCAAATATATATATGGCAAAGAAACTTTTATTTCTGGATATCACAAAATTGGAACTGATGAATTATTAGATAACTTAATTAAATTTTCAGGGAAGGAAGTAAATGGTGTTTTTAAAAACAGGAATACTATTTCAATAATAGGAAAACCTAATTCAGGAAAATCAACACTATTTAATGCTTTTTTAGATAGAGAGAGATCAGTTGTTTCAAATATAGCAGGAACGACAAGAGATTCTGTAAGTGAAGAAGTACTTTTTGATGATAAATTATTTAATGTTATTGATACTGCTGGTGTCCCTAGAAAAAAACAAAAAGACCAGATTGATCGTTATGCTTCAAAATTATCACTAAGTACATTGGATAGTTCATTAGTCTCTTTTATTGTTATTGACTCAAGTGAAGGTATAAATTTTGAAGATTTACGGTTAATAAATGAATCGGTAGAAAATTATTGTACACCTATTCTTATTCTTAATAAATGGGATCTTCTTAATGAAGAAGATAAGGATAGAATTAATTCAAACATAAAAATTCAACTTAAAAAATTTACTTGGTTAAAAATAATAAGAATTTCTGCATTAACAAAAAAAGGCTTAAACAAATTTTCAGCTACATTAGATGAGATCAACTCGCAATTACAAAATAGAATAGATACTTCTGATTTAAATCTATATTTTAGAGAATTATGGGTTGCCAATCCTCCTCATCCCTTCAGAGGCAAAAGGGCAAAACTAAAATATGTAACACAATACGATACTCAACCTCCTTCATTTTCTTTTAATTTAAGTTCTAGAATTCCTAAAAACTATATTTCTTTTATCGAAAATAAGTTAAGAAGTGACCATAATTTTAACAATGTAGCTTTAAAAATTAAGGTAAAAATTTAAATGGAAAATTTTGGTTTTAAAATTGGTGTTTTCTTTTTTGGTTTTTACTTAGTTATACGTATATATCAGGTTTTAATCGCTATTTTCATAAACAATTAATACTTAAATATCAATTAAATGTATAAATAATATTTATTTATTTCTTGATATCATTTTGTAGCTACCTACTATATATATATCCACTTTTTAAGTGGATTTTTTGTATACAAAAAGGAGAAAAATTGAGTAATTTTAGAGGATCCAAAAGTTGGCGCCTTATTTTACTTTTCTCAGTTTTTGCTTTAGTTGTAGTAGCTTGCGGCGGTGACGCTGCTGAAGAAGAAGTTGTTGAGGAAGAAACCGAAACAACTGAAGCTCCTGCTACAACAGAGGCAGCTGCTGAAGAAGAGGCATCATCTGCTCCAGGTGGTGTTTATAAGATGGGAATTTTTTCAGATCCACAAACACAAAATTATTGGACTTATCTCGATACGGAAAATGACGTTTGGACAAGCTATGTAATGTCTGGCCAAGCTGTCTCTTTATTTACATTATCAGTACCAAACTATCAGTTAGTAGCATCAATGGCCACAGAGCTTGTTGAAACTTCAACTGATAATGGTGATGGAACTTTTTCATACACTGTTCCTATAACTGAAGGATTTGAATGGAGTGATGGTACACCAATCACAGCTAATGACTGGGTTTTTACATTTAATACTGTGAAAAATTTAGGACTTGCTGGGAACTGGCTTGCACTTTGGACACTTGGAACTGATGAAGCTCAAGGTGTTACTAGTGTTGATGCTGTTGATGATTATACGGTCAAAATTACATTTAACTTTGATCCAGGCCTTGCTAAATGGCAATATGGTGCTGCACAAGCACCTGCTTTGAGTAAAGCTTTCTGGGAACCTTTTGCAACTGACAGAGAAACACTTCTTGCAGCTGATGCTTCAAGTGCTCCTGTCGCAAGTGCATTTGTTTACGACAAGCTTGAACAAGGTGCTTTTTATACTTGGGCTTATGATACTAACTCAATGTATGCTCCTGGTGGCGAATACACCATTTATGATTCTGGTGGTACTGGAATTAAATGGGATAATGGTAAAGCCCCAGCTGTTGATGCAACATTTGGTGATGTTTCAGGAGATTCATTTTCATATTCTGTAGGTCCTTTTGTTGGTACTGTAGAGTTCACACTTTATAGTGATCAAGATGCTGCATATTTAGCATTCCAAGATGGTGAAGTTGATTTCGTTCTTAACCCATTAGGTGTCAAGAGAAATACGTTCAATCAGCTTGCTACAACACCAGGGGTTGAAACACTTGTAAACAATCCAAATGGTATGAGATATTTTGCATCAAATACAAGAATTTTCCCTGGAAGCGACAAAGCTTTCAGACAGGCAATAGCTTGTATTATTGACAAAGAATTTATTATTGACAGTGTTCTTCAAGGAACTGTTGAAAGTATGGATGGTATGATTTCATCTGCACTTACTGCTTGGGTAACACCAACAGAAGGTGTAATGGCTGAATGTAAGGAATTAGATTCAGTAGGTAGATGGGAAAAATCAGTACAAATTCTTCAAGACGCTGGATGGACAGCTGATGACTGGGGAGAACACCCTGGTAATGAAACAAGAGCTATTCCACCAACTGGAATTAAAGGTCCAAATGGTGAAGTTCCACCGTCAAATATGTTGATTTATGCTCCAGGTCCTGGTTATGATCCATTGAGAAATACATTCTCACTGTTCATAGCTGATTACATTAGGCAATTAGGTTTTGACGTAACTGCAAGACCAACAGGATTCAGTGTTATTGTTGACATTGCTTTCAGTGCCGAAGGATGTAAAGATTGGCATTTCTACATGCTTGGATGGGGAACAGGTATCTTCCCAGACCATACAGTAGAATTTTTCAAATCAGATAAGGACTCCTGCGATGGTGGATTTAACACCCCAGGATTCAACAACGCTGAGTTTGATGAATACGCAAATCAATTTGAAGCCGCAAAAACTCTTTCAGAGGCTGTTGCTGCATCAAATGCAATGGAGAAAATACTATATGATGAATTACCATACGTAGTATTATTCAACCCACCTGTTTTAGAGGTATATAGAAGTGATAGTATATCACTACCATTTACCGATGTATTGGGTGGAATTACAGATGCATGTACTGGTTGTGCAAGCACTGTAAAGAAACAAAGTTAACAACCAATATTTAAAATGGCGGGCATATTGATGTCCGCCATTTTATAATTATTACTTATGTATAAATATATTTTTAAAAGGGTTTATCAATTAATCATTGTATTTTTCCTGTTTCTCGTAACATCTTATCTTCTATTTGATGCAATTCCAGGGAATGCTTTTCAAAATATGTTGTTAAATCCTGGCTTGCCTCCAGGAGCATATGAGCAAGTGTTAGCACTCTACGGTCTTGACAAACCTTTATCAGAAAGAGTGGTGTTATATATCACTAATTTTTTCAAGGGAGATTTTGGTTATTCCTATAAATATTTTCCTAAAACCCCTATAGAGCTTATTGCTGAAAGACTACCACGTACATTGATGCTTTTTGCAATGGTTAATATTGTGTCTTTTTATACAGGTTTTTTAATTGGAAAAATTCTAGCTTGGAGAAGAGGTTCAAAGTCTGAAACTTGGATTACTATCACATCTGTATTTTCATATACAGTTTTTTATCCATGGTTCGCGTTAATGATGTTGTGGTTTTTTGGTTACAAAATGGACTGGTTACCAATTGGCAAGTTCCTTTATCCAGAGAAATGGTATGACGCACCATTTGATAGTGATGTTATTTTTGTTCTGATGATAAAGTTTGTTGCTATTGTTTCAGTTATCCAATTTCTCATATATATGTTTACAAGAAATATTGAATCTTTGAATACCAAACGTAACCTAAGATTTATAGGATTAATTTTAAACATAATTGGAAGTTTCATTTTTTGGAATACAGGGGATGCATTAACAAAAAAATTATATGCAATGGATATTGCTTATCATATGATACTTCCAGTATTTACTGTTACTGTTGTTGCTTTTGCTGGTACCGCGTTATTAACCAGAACAACTATGATGGAAGTTTTAAAAGATGATTATATCCTCACTGCGAGAGCAAAAGGACTTTCACAAAGAAGGATTAGAGATAGACATGCAGCTAGAAACGCCTTGTTACCAGTTGTGACATCATTTATATTTACAATAGTTACGATTATTGATGGCTCTGTACTTACTGAAACGATTTTCTCATGGCCCGGAATGGGACAATTAATTCTTGATAGTGTATTGAATGAAGATATTCCTGTTGCGATGGCAACCTTTTCATTTATAGGAGTGTTTGCATTAATTGCACATTTTATAGCAGACATTTCCTATGCTTATCTGGATCCAAGAATAAGAATCCAATCTCAGGGTTAAGATGAATAATTTAGAAAATGAAAAAGAAATTGCTAAGTCTATTAGGAAAGCAGCAATATTAAAAAATTGGAAATTATTTAAACAAAGTAGACTTGGCATGGTTGGTTTGTATATTGTTGCCTTTTTCTTTTTATTGACTATTTTGCAACCGATCCTTTTTATTACTGGAATATGGGATGAAGGGACATATCATCCAGTTGTTGGATACGTAGATCAAACACAAGATTTTCTTATTGTTGAGTGTCCAAAAGAATTTCCAACAGAAAAATATGAAAAAAGATCTGATTGTCCAGGAAGGAAAGAGGTTAATATAAAAACACTTTTTTACGCAGATGGCGAAGTAGGTGAAACAATACAATTAAATCTTCAACCAGCACCACCTTCAAGGGATCATATTCTTGGAACAGATTCTCTTGGAAGGGATGTTTTTTCACAAATAATGGAGGGTAGCCAAGTAGCATTTTTATTAGGTATTTTAAGCGCTACTCTTGGTGTGGGAATTTCTACAATTCTTGGAACTATCGCAGCATTTTTTGGTGGAAGAATAGATGCTTATTTAATGAGACAATCTGACCTTGTCCTCATGCTTCCAACACTCCCATTATTATTTATAATATCAGCTTTTGCTGAGCTAAAAATATGGCATTTAGCTGTAGTTTTAGGAACTATTGGCGGACTTGGTGGATCAGTAATAACAATAAAATCACAAGCTTTACAAGTTAAAGTTAAACCCTTTGTTGATTCAGCGAGAATTACTGGTGGTTCACAAATGAAAATTTTATTTTCTCATGTGTTACCCAACGTTGCTCCTCTTGCACTATTATTTATGGTTTTCAGTGTCACTGGGGCAATAGCTTCTGAATCAGTATTATCATTTTTAGGATTATTGAATATTGAAATGAGTTGGGGATTAATGATTTATCTTGCCCAAGTTGAAGGATATATTTTTTCAGGCCTTAAATACTGGTGGCTAATACTTCCTGCTGGTTTATCTGTTACTTTTCTAACAGGAGGATTCTACTTAGTTGGAAGGGGTCTTGATGAAGTATTCAATCCAAGATTAAGGAAAAGATAAATGACGAATATTTTAGAAGTAAAAAATCTTACAATGCACTACGAGACATTAGATGGGGATGTTGATGCAGTTAAAAATATATCATTCAATGTAAAAGCAGGAGAGTCATTTGGAATTGTAGGAGAATCTGGATGTGGTAAAACATCAGTTGCAATGTCTTTATTACAATTACAAGCCGAGAATGGGAGAATTTCAAATGGCAGTATTCTTTTTGATGGTATTGAACTTGTTGGAATGTCTGAAAATGATTTGCGAAAAGTAAGATGGGATGGAATAAGTATTGTCTTCCAGGGTGCTATGAACGCTTGGAATCCTGTTGTTAAAATTGGTGAGCAGATTCGAGAAGCTATGAGAGAGCACAGTCCAGAAAGTACAAAATCAGAAAACACATTAAAAATAAAAGAATTATTTACAATGGTAGGTTTAGATGCATCCGTAGCTGATAGATTCCCTCATGAGTTATCGGGTGGAATGAAACAAAGGGCAATAATTGCTCTGGCTTTATCTTGTGATCCAAAACTTGTAATAGCCGATGAGCCAACAACAGCACTAGACGTTGTTATACAGGATCAAATTTTAAATGAAATCAAAAAAGTTCAAGACTTGCTTGGTTTGAGTTTAATATATATCTCTCATGATATTGCAGTTATTGCAGAAATGACTGATAAAATTGCCGTAATGTATGCAGGATCCATAGTAGAAATGGGACCTACAAAAGAAGTTTTCAAGTCACCTAGACATTCTTATACTAGAGCACTTCTTGATTCTACACCTTCTATCAAAGGTGAAAAAAAGAAGCTTAAATCTTTAGAAGGAGAACCTCCTAGTTTAATTGATAAAATTGACGGATGTTCATTTGCACCAAGATGTCCAGATAGAGAAACAAAATGTAATCCAGAACAACATATGAGTTTGATTGAAGTTTCACCTGAACATTTTGTAGACATATGCAGTATCGGTAAAGACAACTAAATGAATAATAACTTAATTGAAGTAAGAGATCTTGTAAAGCATTTTGAGGTATCAAGTGGTATTTTTTCAAGAAATAAAAAGGTCATTAAAGCTGTTGATGGATTAGATTTTGACATTAAAGCCGGTGAAACTTTAGGATTAGTTGGTCAAAGTGGTTGTGGAAAAACTACAACGGCAAGATCTTTATGTTTACTAGATCCAAAAACATCTGGGACAGTAAAATTCCTCAATCCAGATACAAAAAAAATGGAATCTATTGACGAAATTGATGATGACGGAAAAAAAATATTTAGAAGAAATATGCAAATGATTTTTCAGGATCCTTATGAATCACTAAATCCAAGATGGTCAATTAAAGACATAATAAAAGAACCTCTTGATATTCATAACATTGGTGCATTAAATGACAGGGAAGAGGCAGTTGTTGAGATCTTGAGAACAGTTGGACTAACTCCACCAGAAAATTATCTTTCTCGATATCCACATGAAATTTCAGGTGGACAACGTCAAAGAGTGTCTATTGCAAGAACATTAATTATGAAACCAAAATTTGTAATTTGTGATGAACCAACTTCAATGTTAGATGTATCAATTAGAATTTCGATAATGGACCTAATGTTAAACCTTGCAAAAGATCTTGATGTATCTTATCTTTACATAACTCATGATCTTGCCGTGGCACGTTATATGTGTAATAGAATAGCAGTAATGTTTAATGGTAAAATTGTTGAAATTGCAGACACTGAAGATCTACTACAAAATCCAATACATCCATATACAAAGCGACTTATTTCATCCATACCAATTCCTGATCCAAGTTACAAACGAGAAAGATATCAAATAAATTATGATGAACTAGATCAAATTATTTCAAAAAATCCTGATAAAAAAATGATTGACATAGGGAACGAACATTTTGTTGCTACTCATGATACGAAAGAATATTTTATTGAGTCCTAAAGATTTATTTCTTTTACCAAATCTAATTACACTTTCTAGATTATTTTTGTCATTATATTTATTTAATCGACATTCATTTGATACTTTTCAAACTTATTATTTAGTTTTCATAATAGCTCTTATAGGAATCTCTGATTCAATTGATGGAATTGTTGCTAGAAAATTTAATCAAGTTAGTAGACTTGGAACAATACTTGATCCTGTATGTGATAGGATTGTTTTTTTGTTATTGCTATTTTGGTTGACTGATATATTTCCAGATTGGTTTTTTTACGGAATATTAATTAGAGAAACGATTGTCATATTAGGTTCTCTTTACGTTCTTACTACAACAAAAACATTAAAAGTTTCTAATTTTGGTAAATTTGGTACGGTGCTTATTTTTTTCTCCTTTTACTATTTTGTAGCGCTAGAATATTTCTATAAGATATTTTTAAAAAAATGAACAATGACACAATTCCATTTGAAGACTCTATCTTTATAAACCAAGAAGCTAAATATGTATTATCTTTATTAAATGATGAGACAAAATCTTCTTCTTGGCTTTTATCAAATGGTATACATAAAATTGGAAGACTAGAAACTAAAGAAATAATTCTTGATGATATAACAGTGTCTAGAAATCATGCCTTTATCAGTGTTGATGATGATAACCTAACAATAACCGATGAAAAATCAACCAATGGTATATTTGTTAATGGTGAATTGACAGATGAATCTGTTCTAATGTCAGGTTATAGAATTCAAATAGGAAAATTTAACTTAATTATTACAAAGGTTGATAAACAATGAATATTGGGGATACTGTAAAACTAATTAAAAAAGATTATCCGTCAGTTACAATTTCACGCATTAGATTTTTAGAGAAGGAAGGTTTAATTAAACCAAAAAGATCAAAAGGTGGTACCAGATCTTTTACAGATAAAGATATAATCAAAATAAAGAAAATCCTAGACTTACAAGAAAATCAATTTTATTCATTGAAAGCTATTAAGAATAATCCACAATTATTAACTACTAACTCATCAAATTCAAAGATTGTAATTAGAGAATATTCAAAACATGATGCTTTAAAAAAGGCAGGTTTGAAAGAAGATGATTTTTACGAACTCATTGATTATAAATATGAACAAAATAAAGATATTTACACTCAACAAGATGTAGATAGGTTTTCATCACTTGCTTATCTCTTCTCGCTTGGCCTTGGAGTTAAGAACCTCTCTGTTATAAAATCAATGTCAGATAGGGGAGTAGGTTTTTTTGAAACATATTTTCAAATTTCTGACAATGATCCAGAAGAAATTAAGATTGCTATTGATAAATTTTCTGAAATTGTTGGGAGCTACATATTAGAAGATTTATAGCTTTCAATTTAATTTCAATTTTAGTATTTACAAATATTGCTTATGCATCTGAAGTTGATGAAGGACTATTAACAACAGAATATTATTTATCTTATGATCTTGACAATGATCAACTTATGTATTTCAAAAATATAAATGAAAGTATTTCTCCAGCTTCACTTACTAAATTAATGACTTCATTGATTCTTATTGAAAATTACAA
>LULV01000242.1_pt1 | contig 11543 bp, 14 predicted proteins | sample 728081 | NCBI WGS metagenome assembly LULV01 (sample SAMN03860280, study PRJNA289734) | marine metagenome | biome: seawater column; feature: ocean; material: water; isolation source: Red Sea water column Station 108 - depth 25m | place: Saudi Arabia: Red Sea | collected 2011-10-15 | depth 25 m | reverse complement strand
ACGTTTCTTTGTGAGTTGTTTTGCTCTCTTTCGCATCTTGTCACGCTCTTCTGCCTCACCCTCTGCTTTCTTTGTGGACATGTCCATGTCGAAACCAGCATCCTTGAGATATTTCTCAAAAAGGTCATCAGAGTTGACAATACGCAATCCAGTGCCACCAGTGGTGGTCCTGACAACGTATGACTTACCGCTGCCAGGTCCACCCGCTAGGAAAAACGCTTTAAATATATTAGGGTCGTTGAGCCCCTCTTGCAAATCTTGGTATGTCTTCATTTGTCCCAAATCCTGTTAACTCTTTTTGTTGTCGCATAAGTGCTATCATGTATTTATGATCTTCTGACATTGGTTCGATTCTCCTATCTTGACTTTGAAAAGTTGACATTTTTTTGATACGTTGGCGTGCTTTACTCATTTTTTCTTCCTTTTTTTTATGATAGGTTTCTTTTTTCATGATTAGTAAGTTAACAGTCTCCTTTCTTATTCGTCGTAATCTGGAGTTTGACTATAGAACTGCTCTTCATTGTAGACCTTACCCGACTTTGTAGGTTTAGTCTCTATGAATCCATCCCTATCTTCAAGCTCAAATGGTTGTTTTACAGAATCTTTGTACAATACCAAATTCATCATGTGCCTTTTCGCACTCACATCAAAAGTATGTTTTAGTGTTTTTATGAGGTGAACTCCTCTGTAGAATCTACTAAGACCATCAGGTGAGGTCCCATTGAAAGATGCTTCTGGAAGATTTACGGTCACCGTGTCGCCGCAAGTTAGTGCGGTGTTACCAAAAACTTCAATCGCGAGTGCTCCACTAGTGTTTAAGTTTAACAAATTTGATCTTCTTCTCTGTAACCAGTTTGATGATTTTCTCTGATGATACAAATATCTTTTCTCACCGTTTGACCAACGATCATATTGTGAACTTTTCAAATCTGTAGAATTAAAATCCGCCTGTGAATCTTTCGTTCTAATCTCTGTATCTGGTGCTAAAAACGTGGTGTATGTGAAGTCCGAAATTCTTCTTTCCTCTTTATCTACAAACGCATGACTATATAGGGGATTGTCTTTTTCACCAGAGAAAAAGTTTATCATTTTTCTCTTATTATCAATCTTCCCCGGCTCGGGTTCATAGTCATCAAAATAATTAAATGTGGTCACCGTGTAATTTTTGTGGAAGATATTATGAGAAGTTAAGGTTGATGCAAAGGCACCCATCGGTGCGGTCACCATGAAATGTCTTCCAGAAGTTACCTTATGACTTTGGATTGCGGCCAAATCGCGTGTTAATTTTTCATCCATGACTTTACCGTCACTTAAACCAGGCTCTTTCCCTGTCTTCGCACCCGGCTCTACATCTGCATAGGTGTACTTCGATCCCTCTGCATACATGCTCTCCAGTGACCTAAAGTGATATCCTCTGAGATTTTCATAAAAATGATATGTGGGTGAACCGTGCTCTTTTGAAACTGCCTGTCTTGCAAACTCAGCAATCATATTAAACGGTGTGCGGTTATGTGGGGCGACATACTTAGTGCCTACAGAGGTTTCAATGTACAAATCTTTTTTACATTGCAAATCACTTTGTAGTAATGTCGTCACCAAAGAAGAATACTCTCCTTCAAGTGGACGATTAATTCTTCTTCTTTTACTATGCACCAGTTCAGAGGTCACAAATTCCAAAGTGGTAAATGTAACGTTGTTTTGCTCCTCTTGTTCAACAATTGAGGTAACGTGTAAAAGATTTTTAGTAAAATCTACTTTTGATTTTTTACCTTTCAGAGAGGGTGTGCTAATCAAGATTTGTAAATATTCCTGACCAATAAGAGGACCGATATTCGTCGCACCCACACTGTCTTGTAGCACTATATAACCCGTGAGAGAATTTGCCTCTATGCTTTCAAAAAAATTTATCTCTATTGTAGATTCTGTTAGATCAATTACTACACCCTCACTAGTGATTATATTCACTATCTCTACGTCAAATTGTCCAGGCTCAGATAGTTTATTTGCTGTCGCCATTATTACTCTTCCATCAATCTAGCAAAATCACTAACAAATTGATTGACATGAGCAGGATCAACTAACCTTATCTGTCTTAAATCATCTTGTCTTGATTCTTCATACTCAAAATTTGTCACTGCTGTCGCGCTACCATGATCTGTGTTGTCTTGACCAATATCTATTTTAATTGTCGTATCGCCAGATGTTTGAGTTATTTCATAGTGATGCACAGCGAAAGGATCACTATACTTTTCATTTACATACGCCCGAAACTGATTGACATTCATAGGCCATTGGTGGTAACGATCATAGATATCATTTGTCAACAAAATTATCCAGTGTAGCTCTGCATCACCATAAAAATCAAACGCAATACTTTCTGGTGTTTCTCCACTTCGTATCGTGTGTCTAGTAAATACGGTCAAGTTTTCTTTTATCGCTTGTCTTACTCCCACCCGCCGCATGATGTTAGTCACAGTCTTTGATGTGGTTTGACCTACGTTTATATAGTCCACTGTTGGAAAAAGTTCAAAAAACATTTTAGAATCCTAGATCAATATCTTCTTGAGTTATAATTTCGATCTCACTGAAGTTGAGTGTCACTGATGTTCTCTGTGGCGGTGCTCCCTCAGCGTTTCCTGCTGCTCTTTGTGTTACACTAGGTGAATACGCTACATATCTGTCTCCACCATAACTAACGTCCATGTCTGTTAGATAACATGTTGATATTTTGTTCAGATAGTTATTTCTTTTGCCACCTTGACCGCTATCAAAAAAATAGTCTATATCAATCGTGGTTGGTATTGTTAAAGTTCTATCATTACCACTACCAAATAAAAATCCTGTGGTATAAGACGGTAACATTGCCTTTTTAAATTCATAGATAATTTTATCAACATCTTGAGATTCTTGTTGAGATTTTGGAATGAATACAAAACTATAACTAAAAGTTCTTCTGGACACACCTTTGAACAACAACTCCATTTTTTCTGATCTGATTTTCCCCGCCTTTATTTGTCCCGCGGCAACTATCCCCTCTGGACCAACCGTGTCTGCGAGTTTAATTCCTGCTTTCTGTAACATATCACCCGCGCCCGTACCTACCGCATCCAAGGTTCCAGAAAAGGTGGCGGTGCCAGATAAAACTCCACCCACCACATCAGCGGCCGCTTCTGCAGCGCCACTTATTTCTACATCCTCATAATTTGATTTGTATGATACACTAACTGATGGTGGCATATAAAGGCCAATTTGCACTTTAGTTCTTTTTGTTGTTCCTTTTAACGCTAAAGACCTATTTTGTCTACCACCTGTCCCGCTAGAAGAATTACTTTGTTTTGCAACTTTGCCAGGTTTTAAATCATGTATTTTAAAAATAACATAATGTCCCTGACCTGCGGCGCCAATGTCGTTTGGGTAAGAGAGCAATTTAATCGCTTGTTTTCTCGCCGCTGGGGTGATAACTCCAGGCGTCAGTGAGCTGGATGTAGATGAAAGTGGATTTGGTGATGATGTGAATGCTTGAGCGGCCCTATTCTGTGCAACTTGAGTAGTTCCTTGTGAATTTCGGAATGGTACAAACGCCACTTTACATCTCCCTATAAATAATCAAAACTATTTATACATCATGTCATACAAAGGTCGATACACCCCACAAAATCCTGAAAAATATAGAGGGGATTACAAAAATATCATTTACCGTTCCCTTTGGGAACGTAAGTTTATGGTATATTGTGACCAGAGTAATAATATAATTGAGTGGGGAAGTGAAGAAGTTATCATACCATACATTTCACCATTAGATGGCAGAGTGCATCGTTATTTTCCAGATTTCTATATCAAGGTAAAACAAGCGAGCGGTAAACTCAAAAAGTTTATCATAGAAGTAAAACCCAAAAAACAATGCAGCCCACCCAATCCAAACCCTAGTCGTAGAACCAGACGGTGGATTTCAGAGGTTCGCACATGGGGAGTGAATGAAGCAAAATGGAAGTCAGCCGTGGATTGGTGTGATAACAACGGTATGGAATTTAAAATATTGACAGAGGACGATTTAGGGATTCGTTATAAATAATTATATGGCAAGAGATAATTATATACAAAGTGTTTTGGATGCAGCAAAGGGTAGGCCATACTCACAAGAATGGTATAGAGACAAGATCAGAGAGTTTGGCACACCTAAACCTTTAGACCTAATCAGAGATGGCAAAAGATCATCCCGTCCATTTTTTGGACGTTTGAATATGTTTGTGTACGGTCCTAAACACGCAAAGAAATTACCTTACTACGATACGTTTCCTCTGGTGCTTCCTCTGGAGAGATATAGTGATGGGTTCTTGGGCATGAATTTTCACTATCTGCCGATACCATTGCGAATGAAGTTATTGGATAGGATGTTTGATTTTGCTGGTGGTGACGAGGAAAATTTTGATGAGGACACACAAGTAAGAGTTACATATGACAAGGTAAAAAATATAAATTTGGTCAAGCCAACGATTAAACGTTATCTTGCCGGGTTCACCAAGTCACAATTTCGTAGGATCGACGCTGATGAATTTGTTGTGGCAACATTGTTACCAGTGCAACGATTTAAGAAAGCATCAGCGGATGCGGTCTGGTCAGAATCAAGGAAAATGATCTAATGCCAGTAAATACAGCAACACTAAATCAACTATTTGATGGCGACCTTGGTCCAATCGCAGTACAAGAGGCAAAGGGTGCAGCAGCAAGAGCAGGCAGACAAATACTACAAGATGGAATATCTGCTTCCTTCGGTTCATCAAGTTCACAGATAGACAAATTTTTGACACAAATAAACAGTAAAGGTATTGCCCGAACTAATTTATTTGAGGTAAAACTGAACCCGCCTGGTCAAGTTAACAACGCCGACATTGGTGCAGCACTAATTTTACGATGTGAGTCAGTGTCGATGCCTGGATTAAACTTATCCACCACACAGGACACTAATATCTATGGACCCACTAGAGATATAGTTGAAGGCGTAACTTATGCAGATGAAATCAGTATGTCTTTTATCATGGACAAAACTCATGAGATAAGGAAGTATTTTCATTCTTGGATGGAGCTTGCGTATGATCCACATTCGTGGAACCTAAATTACTACAAGGATTATGCGAGTGGCACGGTTGATATATATCAGTTGAATGACCTACACCAACCTACATATGGTGTGAAACTATGGGAGTGTTACCCTAAAAATTTTGGTCCACTAGAATACTCAACTGGTAGTGCAAATGAAATAGTTAAAATGACAGTGAACTTTAATTTTAGATATTGGACAGATATTGGAAAATATGGCGGGGCAAGACCGCAAGACATTCCATCATTCCAGTTTCCAAACGTTGAAAATATCATTAGTAATGCGATTAGAGATGCATCAGAGGTCGTTCCATTTGGTGGTGGTGTTGGAACAGGAAGCGCATCAGAAGGAACCACAACAATCCAAGACGTTACATTAGAATAATTTTTTTAAAGTGAATTGATAAAGGAGATTTACTATGGCATTGCCAAAGATTACTACCCCAACGTATATGTTGGTTCAACCCTCTACAGGTGAAACTGTTGAATATCGTCCATTTCTAGTTGGTGAGGAAAAACTACTTCTCATGGCCATGGAGTCAGAGGACGAAAAACAAATCTATAACGCGATCACAAAGTTAGTTCAATCTTGCACCAGCGGAAAAATTGGAAACATGGCTGATCCAATGTTTGACCTTGAATTTGCCTTTCTAAAAATCAGAGGTAAGTCCGTATCAGAGTCCGTCGAGATAGAAGTTTTATGTCCAGACGATGAAACAACAAGGGTGCCTTATACACTAAATACTGATGAGGTTGAAGTTTTAATTGACGATAAGCACAGCACTGTTATTGAATTAAATGATGAGTTTACCCTAAATATGAGATATCCCTCTATAAAAGATACGTTAGATGGATTACAAGGTAAGAAGAAAACTGATGTGGAGAAAATTTTTGATTTAGTAAAATCTTGCATATCATCTATTGAGCATGGTGAGGATGTGTATAACAGAGTGGATTTGAGTAATCAAGAGATTGATGAATTTTTTGACAGTATGACACAACAAATGTTTGAAAAAATGCAAGAGTTTTTCAATTCTATGCCCACTCTCAGAAAGGAGATTGAAGTCACAAATCCTAATACAAATGTAAAATCAACAGTTACCTTAGAGGGCCTAGCAGATTTTTTAGGGTAATCCTTTCTCACATGAACATGGTAGCATATTATGAAACTAATTTTGCAATGGTCAATCATCATGGTTGGAGTTTAGAAGAGATTGAAAATTTGATGCCGTGGGAAAGGGACGTTTATAGCACATTATTAGTAAATTATTTAAGAGAGGAACGTGAGAGGTTAGAAGAAAAAAACAGGAGATAAATCGTGGTTCAAAAAAAATTACAACCAGAGAGTCAATATAATGAATACGATTTAGATGGAGATGGCGTGGTGAGTGATGAAGAGTTAAACACAGTGAAATCTATTCACGAAACAGAAATGCAAGAGGAGAAGGCAGATGCACAAAGACGCATGGCTTGGGTTTGTCTTATTGCTATGCTTGTGTTTACTGTTTTTGTATTTCTACCCGTATTTCCAGATTCTAGGATTAAGGCTCTCGCCGACCTGTTTGGGCTCTTCTATATCGGTATGGCAGGTGTGGTAGGCGCGTACATGGGTATGACCGCGTATATGTCGAGGAAGTAGTTAGATGGCCACCGCGACAGATTTTACTCAAGCAGTAGAGGCACTTAGACAGTCTCAAAACGACCTTGGCAGAGAACTTAAAGGTCAAGTCAAAGAGGGGATAATGAGTGGGGCAAAAGACCTTACCAAACCCTTTTCAGATGCACTTAGTTCAATCCCTGGCATGTCCACTTTGGGCGGTTTAGGTAAGACATTATTCAATAAAGGATTTGCTGCACTTAAAGAAAAAAGAGCGCAAGACCTTCTCCGTAAACAATTGGGTCTTAGTACAGAAGAATTTAAAAGAATTGCAGAGGAGAAAAAACTCTCTGATGCTAGAAAAAAAGTCAAGGCTCAGTTGTTAGCGGCATCTGAAAATATATTGGGATTTTCCGGTGATGAGTTTACGCGCAAGTTGGAGGGCGTCTTTCGCAATCCAGAAACTGGACGGTTTGAAGCAGAGATGCAGACTTATTCGCGGAGGCATTTGGCCGCATTGGAAGAGGGTAACGCATTATTGGAAAATCCAAGACCTACTGCGGCTGCAAGAGAAGAAGCAGATGAGGCAGCAGCAAGGGCCGCAGAAGAACGATCTGTATTTCGCGAAATTGCTGATGGTGTTAAAAGTTTGAACGAAACTTTCATGGCAAAGATAAAAGAAAAAGGAAAAGCAGGTCTGGGTCTGGTTGCTGCACTTATCGCCGCTCCCATAGTTGCACTATTATCATTTTTCAAAGAGTTAAGTCTGCAATTAAAACTAATTGGCATAATAGGTGATGGGGGTCTTCTTGGAAAAATGTTTGCCCCTATCGGTAGATTTTTTACTCGTTTAAAAGACTTCTTTAAAAGTTTTACACTTGTCCAAAAAATCGGTGCTTTTATTGATGATGTGATCAAAGGTGCTGGAAGAGTTCTTCGACCAGTTGGTAACTTCTTTAGTAAACTCGCAGGGTTCTTCAGAACTTTTGTAAATTATGTAAAAGGGTTGGTTGCTGCATCTGCATCAGCGACAGGGATATTAAGATTTGCTGCGGGATTTGGTAAAGTACTAGGTAAATTGTTTTTGCCTGTAACGATTGTCATGAGTGCGTTTGATTTTATTACAGGATTCATAGACGGTTTCAAAGAATCAGAGGGTAATAACATAGTCTCTAGATTTATTGATGGTGTTGGTGGTGGCCTATCTAAATTGGTTGGTAACTTGATTGGTATCCCTCTTGACTTATTGAAAAGTGGTGTTAGTTTTATTGCGGGCATGTTAGGATTTGAGGAGGCAGAAAAGTTTCTTGACTCATTTAGTTTTACTGATTTTATAACGGATATTGTAAAGCTACCGTATACGTTACTATCTAAAGCAGTTGATTATATAGTTGGAGTATTTACAGGTGAAAATGATCTTATTGGTGATATAGTGAGCGGTTTGGGTAATCTGATGGATACGGCAAAACAGTTCATAAAAGATATGTTAAGGAAAATTTTACCCAACCCTAAAGGGAATTTACTTTCAAAACTTGCATCGAAGGCAATACCTGATTCAGTTTACGAGTTTGCTGGAATAGACCCAGATACGGGTCAAATAATTCCAGACCCACCAGAACCCCCTGCAACCGCCGAACCCGATACCGAGGGTGCTCGTAAAGATTTAGAAAAGGAAGTCACAGGCGGTGGCGTTACAGTCGAAACCACCCGCCGTCGTCGCCGATCTCCAGAGGAACGCGATAAGGCAATTGCTGCGTCAAAAGAGAGAAGACAACAACGGTTGGAAGCAGCGAGGGAAAGACGAAGAATGCGTAACGCACAAGATGAACTGAATGCCGGTGGTAAAGGTCAAGTTGCTGTTAACGCACCAAATGTAAACGCACCAACAACAACTAATTCAAGTTCAACGACAGTAACATCTACAGCTATGAAACCAAAGGAACCGACTACACAAGCAGCGATACAAAGTGCTTACATGTAAAAAGGGGGAACAAAAGTTCCCCCTTTTCTGAAGAGTGCCTAAGGACCGTCACTCCTCTTCATCAGCCACTAACTTCTCAAAATATGACATTGCGTCATCATCATTATCTTCTACGACACTAATCTTAGGAGCAGGCTCCTCTTTAGTGTCAACGGAAGTTGTAGCAGTGGGTTCATCTTCCATGAGAGTTTCCACTGTGGTATTCGCAGCAACAGTGCCGGACAATACCATGTCCAGACGAGTCTTCAACTCATCATAGGACTTGAAGTTAGATGGCGCAGTGAACTCAGCGAGAGAATACTGCTTGTTGAAAACCTCTTCCAACGATTCATCATCACCATCAAGTAGAGCAGAGGGCGCATCGAACTCTGACTTATCATAGTTCCAATAACCATCTACCTTACGAAGCTTCAACTTGAAGTTCGCACCTTCCCAAAAGTCAAATGGGTTCACAGGTGTTTCATCTTCAAATGCAGGCTGCATTGCTTCCATTACCTTGTCAAAGATTTTCTTACCATAACGATAGAGAAAAACTTTACCCTCATTCTGCTTGTTCGCAGAATCAGAGACAACGTAAATGTTGGAATAATATTGCAACTTGCGCTTCTGTTTACGAGCAATCTCCTTATCAGTCTCAACACCAGAGTTCCAAAGTTTGGAATTGTACTCTGACACTGGATCGTTCTTACCCAATGTGGTCAAAGAGTTTTCAATATACCACTGACCAGTTGGACCTTGGAAAGCATGGTTCCAAAGTTTTACCCAAGGAAGGTCTTCACCAGTAGGTGCTGGAAGGAAACGAATGACAGCATATCCGTTACCAGACTTATCCATCGTAGGTTTCCAGAGTCGCTCATCAACGTAACTCTTTTTTTCTTGGGGAGCAGATTCTTTCTGGGCAGCACCCAATAGTGAATCCAAACTATTCTGCTTCTTCATTGCAGCAAATGACATTTTATATCTCCTTATGTCGTCGTATGTTTCGTATGTTATAGTATGTTAATAGTATCACAAAGTTCGTCTTTTGTCAAGAACCTTACATTAGAATGATAATCTTTTAGTGAGGCCCCATGCCAACTTTGTCCGCCATGAACTTGACAATCCACCCAATAAAATGTTACACTCTTATTCTTATCAAAAACCTCACTCATTTGGGCAATCCAATTTACGGGATTGAACCCTTTCGCAGAAACAGGCAAATAATTGTCTGTTCCCTTGTACAAGTTATTTAGTGGTTTGTCATATGCACTAAGATCAAACCCTAACATGTACACCTCTTCTGCCCCTGACTGACAAGCCAGTGACAGTGCAGTGTTTCCAGTGGAGTATCCAACATGGCCCTCTACTGGAATCACAACATCTCTTATCTCGTTGACATATGTAATCCATACACCAACGTCCTTCTCCATCTTTAGTTTCAAGTCATCCATATCAAGATTAGGAAACTGTAGTATGGCAGCCTCTATCTTTTCTGATAGAGTAACAGGGTCCTTACCGTTTATCACACAATAATCAGTCCTGTCTTTACTCTTGTGTATGAAAGACTCTGGTATATCAAATCCCATGAACATGGCATCAGCAACATTAGATGGCACAACGTTCCAATTTGCAAAATATGCATTGTGTACACCAAGGTAATCTAAATCTTCATTACACCAACCAGAATCATATATCTCCTGTTGCATCGCATAGTCCATAGCGACTAGGTTGTCAACATAATGAGGACCATCACGATATATCGCATTGCACCCCCATGTTACAACATCATCCATTGCCACCCATCGTGGCGATCTGAACCATGCTCTTGACTCACCATTACCTATGACGAGAGCTCTCACTTACTCATCCTTCGGTCAATCTTACCAGACGCGCCATCTGTATTGACTGTGTAACTTACAGACGCATCGTCCAACCAGCGTTCATTCCTTACGAAATCAAGTTTATATGCATCACGTTCTGACAGGTTTGCGAGAACATTGAATGCAAGACTAATCCTCGACTCATCAGTATTGTTCTGCGAGAACCCATGAAATAGGTATGAATTAAACATGATTAAAGAACCTTGAGTACAAGGCATTGCAAGTTTGTTTGTAAAGTTTACGTTTGCCTTGCTGTAATGTTTTCTTAGTGAAAAGAACGGATCACTATTTGCAGGCATCTTTTCAAACACAAGCGGTGGATGTTGTGGAGTGGACTTAACATAGTATACACCACTGATAAGAGAGTTACCATGATTATGCATACTCTGCTGACTACCGGGCTCTGCACTATTCAACCAACTTTCATGTATCCAAAACTCACGATAGTCTAGTGTCATCACGTTGTCAAGATAGTCTTGAACGCAATCATAGAACCAATCTTTTAATTCAGCGAGGCCTGCATGATCAACTATGTTTGGCATCTCATTACCAAATTGTGTTGTATCTGGATTTGCGATTGCTTGTTGGTTGAATTCAAACTCATCCATAGAGGGGATATCTGGTGGATTTGGGTTTTGATATATCTTCAATACACCAGCGGGAAATACAGGAATTTCAGTCATAATCTAACTCTCCGATCAAAGGAAATATTTTTGCGATCTCTACCGCACACGCTTTTGCAATTTCCATATGTTCTTTTTGTGTGCCGTTCGCACTTCTTAGTTCTATGTAGTGAACCCAACTGCGAAGGGTTCCATTCATATACATACGGGACATAGTAAGTCCCTCTGGTAATACTGCTCTGGCTTGTTCTTTTGCAATGCCATTCTTAATCGCCCACTTATATGCTTCTTTCGCAGCATCAATAACTATCTCTTGTTGCCGTTCCCAATCATTCATAAGAGCAGCAACATTTTCTCCATCGCCAGGGTTAATAGTAATACTGTTC
>LULV01000289.1_pt1 | contig 11586 bp, 9 predicted proteins | sample 728081 | NCBI WGS metagenome assembly LULV01 (sample SAMN03860280, study PRJNA289734) | marine metagenome | biome: seawater column; feature: ocean; material: water; isolation source: Red Sea water column Station 108 - depth 25m | place: Saudi Arabia: Red Sea | collected 2011-10-15 | depth 25 m | reverse complement strand
AACTTGATAAACAAATTTTTGAAACTCAAGAAAATATCAGAGCTCTCAATGATATTTATGAATTAGTTTTATTTGATTACAACTATCTTACATCACCAAATAAATTAATGGAATATTCCAAAATATATTTTGATAAAGAATTAAAAAGAAAGGAAATTACAGATTTAAAAATTTTTAAATTTAATAATGAATAATATTGACGAAAATTTTAAATTTGAAGCAAATAGATCAACAACTAAAACTATCTATTTAGGAATTAAGAAAACAAACCAAACTCAAACTGTAAAAGAAAAAGAGAAATATAGAGCATCTATCATGGATAGAAATGGGAATATTATTGCTAAAACTGTGCGTGTGACTAATTTGGGCATAAATCCAAATCAACTAATTAACAAAGAAAAATTATTAATTTCTTTAAAATTAATATTTCCTGACAAGAATTTTGAAAAGGAAATCAACGGAAAAAAGTTTTTTTATGTCAAAAAGAAAATATCTCCATCAAAACTAGAAAAAATAAAATTACTAGGAGAAAAATCGTTTAAAGAGGAAGAAAACATTGCTCGTGTTTATCCTAACGGTAATCTTTTCAGTCATATATTGGGACAGATTGATACAGATAACAATGGTGTGTCTGGTATAGAAAAATCTTTTGACTATGAATTAACAACTTCAAACAAGCCATTAAAGCTTTCTTTAGATACTGAAATACAATATTTGATAAGAGAGGAATTAATAAAATTTCAAGAAATTTTTAATAGTTATGGAAGTACAGCTATTTTAATGAACGTTAACAGCGGTGAGATTATATCGATGGTTTCTATACCAGATTTTGATTTAAATAAAAGAGAAGATATTTCTGATAAAAAATTTATAAACAGATCCACAAAAGGTGTTTATGAACTTGGATCAGTTTTTAAAACATTTACATTGGCTGCTGGACTTCAACAAAATGTTATCCAAGAAGATACCCTTTTTAAAAATTTACCAAAAAAAATAAAATGTGCGGGAAGGTCAATCTCTGAATATGATATGGATATTCCATCTAGTCTTACTGCAGAAGAAATATTAATTAGATCTGGAAATATTGGTTCAATCAAAATTGCTCAGAAAGTCGGTTTAGAAAATTTTAAAGATTTTCTAGAAAATTTAGATTTATTAAATAAAATACAATTTGATATTGAAGAAGTTGGAAATCCAATTCCGTTTAAATGGGGAAAATGTAAATTAGCTACATCAGCATATGGTCATGGTATAACAACCACACCACTTCAACTTGCAAAAGCCTATGCAATAATTGCAAATGGTGGATATAAAATAAAACCAACTTTAATTAAAAAAGAGAAAAATTTAAAAAGAGGTGAACAAATAATAACACAAGAAAATTCGAATAAAATTAATGAAATATTGAGAAAAATTGTAACATCCGAACAGGGCACAGCTAATTTAGCAAATATTGCTGGTTATGAAATTGCTGGAAAAACAGGAACAGCTCAAAAATCTATAAAGGGTAAATATTCTAAAAAAAAAATAAATACTTTTGCTTCAATTTTTCCAATATCTTCTCCAAAATATGTTTTAATTGTTTTGTTAGATGAACCAAAATTGAGTGAAACTTATATTTATGAATATAATGATGGTAAAAAAAGGAAGATAATAGGTACACCTTTTAATACTGCTGGCTGGACTTCTGTTGAGGTTGCCAAAAATATAATTGAAAAAATCGGGCCTATTTTAGCCATAAAATATTAAGAAATTTCATAATGATATTAAAAAGCTTTTTTAAAAATCTTAAAAAAGATTTTAATAATAAAAGTTTTAATGGATTTGAATTTAATTCAAAAAAAATAAAAAAAAATTATATATTTTTTGCAATACAGGGTAGTAAATTTAATGGAAATAATTTCATAAATGATGCCATTAAAAGAGGAGCTCGAATAATTGTATCAAATAAATTTAAAACTGGAATCAATAAAGGTGTATTATATATAAAAGTAAGCGATCCTAGATTAGCCTTATCAAGTTTTGCAAATAAATATTATAATAAAAAACCAAATAATATAATTGCTGTAACTGGTACAAACGGTAAATCATCTATAGTCAATTTTTATTACCAGATATTAAAACTTAATAAAAAAAGAGTAGCCTCAATTGGAACTTTAGGCGTCAAATCGAATGGTGTTAGCTTAAAACTTAATAATACAACTGTTGATGCTATTACAATTAATAAAATACTTGCAAATTTAAAGAAAAAAAAAATTGAAAATGTAATTTTAGAAGCATCAAGTCATGGCCTTCATCAAAAAAGATTACATGGTATTAAATTTAGCACATCTATATTCACTAATTTAAGCAGAGATCATTTAGATTATCACAAAAATTATAAAAATTATTTTAATTCAAAATTAATTTTATTTAATGAGTTGACAAATAAAAATGGAAATTTGATATTTGATAATGATTTAAAATATTCACAAATCTTTAAAAAAATAGCCAAAAGAAAAAAATTAAATTTATTAAACATTGGTACATCAGATAGTCATTTAAAAATTAATTCAATTAAAATTTTAAATAACTACCAACATATAAAGTTTACTTTTCAAAATAAGGAATACCAATTTAAAACAAGCCTAATTGGAAAAATACAAATTAAGAATTTGATGATGGCTATTGCAGCAGCAATTAAAAGTAATCTAAAAATTGATGATATTGTTAAAAAACTTAAGTATATTAAACCTGCAAAAGGAAGGCTTGAGATAATCGGAACAACCAAAGATAATTCAATTTTTATTTTAGACTATGCTCATACTCCAGAGGCTCTTAAAACAAGTATAGAAAATATTAAAGAACAATTTGGTTTAAGAAAAATTAATATTGTATTTGGATGTGGCGGTGAAAGAGATAAAGAAAAAAGACCAATAATGGGCAAAATTGCTAACAAACTATGTAATTATATTTATCTTACAGACGATAATCCTAGAAGTGAAAATCCAGAAAATATCAGAGCAAGTATTAAGAAATCAATTTTACCATCTAAAATGATTGAAATACCATCAAGAAAATTAGCTATAAAAAAAGCAATTTTAAATAGTAAGTCTGATGAGGTTTTAATTATTGCAGGAAAGGGACATGAAAACACTCAAGAATATATTAAGAAAAATAAATTTTCTGACAAAGATAATATAAAAAAATCAATAATTTTAAAAAATAGAATTTTATCAAATGATTGGAAATTAAATATACTTAAAGAAATTATAAATAACAAAAAATTAGATAGAATAAAAAATTTAAAAATTAGCACTAATTCGAAAGAACAGAATAAAGGTAAAATTTTCCTTGGAATTAAGGGGAAATCTTTTAATGGAAATGATTTTGCAGACGAAGCTCTAAAAAATGGAGCAAAATTAGCAATACTTCAAAATAACAAAAATGATAGTAAAAAAAAGATTAATGTTAAAAGCACTCTAGAATTATTAATTAAATTTTCACAAAAGATAAGAATTTCTTCTAATGCATCTCAAGTTGCAATTACAGGATCTTCAGGCAAAACTTCGCTGAAAGAATTGTTAGGACAATGTCTTCAAAAAAATTATTCCACAACATTTTCAAAAAATTCATTCAATAATAAATTCGGTTTACCAATTTCATTAATAAATTTAAATAAGGATACGACTTATGGAATATTTGAAATTGGAATGGATAAAAAGGGAGAAATAGACTATTTATCAAAAATAATTAAACCAGACGTTGGAGTTATTACAAATATTAGTTATGCGCACGCCAAAAATTTTAAATCTTTATTGGATATAGCTAAAGCCAAATCAGAGATTATTTTCAACATAAGAAAAAATGGTACAATTGTATTGAATAAAGATGATAAATTTTTTGATTTTTTTTCAAATTTAGCAAACAAAAATAATTTAAATATCATTTCTTTTGGTAAACATAAAAATTCTAATATTAGATTATCTAAATTAAAAAAATCTGCGAAATCTTATATCATTTATATTGACGTAGCTTCTAAAACTTTTAATTTTAAAATTAATAATAACTTATTACCTTATTTGGATAATATATTGGCTTCCATAGCAGTTTGTAAAAGTTTAAATATCATTGATAAAATAAAAAGTAACTTTTTTTCTAATTATAAAATACCAAGTGGTAGAGGAAATATAAAAAAATTCATTTTAGGTTCTAAAAAAGTTAACATAATAGATGAAAGTTATAACTCAAATCCATTATCTCTGAATTTCTCAATTAAGAAATTTGATAATTTAAAAGTAAATCCAAATAAAAAATTTATGCTACTAGGTGACATGTTAGAATTAGGAAAATTTTCAAAAAAACTTCATATTGAAGCTGCAAAAGATATCAATAAGGCAAAGTTCAAAAAGTTGTTTGTTTATGGGAATTATATCACAGAAACATTTAACAAAATTAGAACACAAAAAAGAGGAAAAATACTTAAATCAACTAGTGAAATTCTTAATATAATAAAAAATGATTTAAATAATGGTGATTTTTTAATGATAAAGGGCTCAAATTCTACAGGACTAAATCAAATAACCAAACAAATTGGATCAAAATCTTAATGTTGTTTGAACTTTTTTCAATTCTAGTAGATCAATTTAGTTTTTTGAATGTTTTTAAATATTTAACAGTAAGAACTGGTCTTTCTATGTTTACAGCTATGGTTGTTGTTTTTTTAGTTGGAAACCCATTAATTAATTTTTTTTCTTCAAAACAGATTCATAATCCAATCAGAGAAGATGGACCTAGCGATCATATAATTAGAAAAATTGGAACACCTACAATGGGAGGACTAATAATATTACTAGGTGTTTTTTCAGGAGTATTGCTATGGGGTGACTTATCAAATCCTTACAATTGGTTTTTAATATTTATTGCAGCTTCTTTTGGATTATTGGGAGCTTATGATGATTATAAAAAAATAAAGTTAAAAAGTTCGAATGGAATTTCTTCTAAACTAAAGTTCTCTCTACAAATTATTTTAGCTTTGATTGGTATATTTATACTTTATATCACAAGTAATTCTGATCAAATAAACAATCTATATTTTCCTTTTTTCAAAAACTTAGTAATCAATCTTGGCTGGTTTTTTATACCTTTTTATATGTTCATATTAGTTGGAGCTTCAAATGCAGTTAATTTAACAGATGGTTTAGACGGATTAGCAACAGTTCCTGTTATGTTAGTTGCCGCTTGTTTTGCATTTATTAGTTACGTCTCTGGTAACATAATTTTTTCTGATTATCTTCAGATTGCATATATAGAGGGTGTAGGAGAAGCTTCGATTTTTTGTGGATCAATAATCGGGGCTTGTTTAGGTTTTTTATGGTTTAATGCACCACCGGCAAAAATTTTTATGGGAGACACTGGATCTTTATCATTAGGTGGTTCACTGGGAGCGGTTGGTATAATAACTAAGCACGAAATTGTGTTAGCAATAACAGGCGGATTGTTTGTTTTAGAAGCTGTTTCTGTAATAGTTCAAGTTATTTCCTATAAATTAACAGGTAAAAGAATATTTAAAATGGCTCCAATACACCATCATTTTGAAAAAAAAGGATGGCCAGAGTCAACGGTTGTAATTAGATTTTGGATAATTTCTATTATTCTAGCGATGATTGGATTAGCAACTTTGAAACTTAGATAATGAAATTAAAAAATGAAACGTTAAGTAAAAATTTTTTAATTTATGGTTTTGGAAAATCTGGAATTTCATCATTAAAATATTTAAAAAAGAAAAATAGGTGTTTTATTTTCGATGATGATAAGAAAAAAATTAAAAATAAATATAAAAAATTTTTTATTTCTAAATCAAAATTATTAAATAATAATTTTGATTATATAGTTATAAGTCCCGGTATTAATATAAATAGATGCCAGTTATCAAATTATTTAAAAAAGAACCAAAAAAAAGTTATTACTGATTTTGATATTTTTTATAAATTTAACCCTGAAGTTTTAACAATTACGATTACTGGTACGAACGGAAAGTCAACTACAAGTAAGTTGCTTTATGATATTTTAAAGAAACACAATTATGATACTAGGCTAACTGGAAATATTGGAAATCCTATTTTAGAGGAAAAAAGAGTTACCAAAAATACTATCTTTGTTATTGAGGCTTCTTCTTATCAGCTGGCTTATAGTAAATATTTCAAATCAAAATTTTCTATAATCATTAATATTTCCCCAGATCATTTAGAAAGGCATAATACAATGAAAAATTATGTATTATCAAAATTAAAATGTGTAATAAGACAAAACGAAAATGATGTAGCAATAATAACAAACACTAATTTATTGAAAGACTTATTAAGAACTAAAAATATAAAATCCAAAATAATATATGTAAGTAAAAATAAGTATGCATATTTAAAAAATAAATTAAGTAATGATAATTTTAAAAATTCAACAAATTTTCAAAATTTAAATTTTTTATTTGAGCTATCGAAACATATGAAACTTAATTTAAAAACTGTAATAAAAACTATTAATAAATTTAAACCTTTGAAATTTAGACAGGAAGTGATCCATCAATCAAAATATTTAAAAATAATAAACGACTCTAAGTCAACAACATTATCTTCTACTGTTCCATTTTTAGAATCTAATGAAAAAATTATATGGATCTTGGGAGGATTATTTAAAAAGGGTGACAAATTTAATTTAAATAAAAAGTATTTTAAAAATTTAGAAGCATATATTTACGGGAAAGATAGACAAGTTTTCCTCAAACTATTTAAAAATAAAATTAAAGTTAATCTATCAAAAGATCTGAGAAATACTCTTAAATTAATTCCAAACCTTAAGGATATAAGAACAAAAGTTACAGTTTTATTTAGCCCATCGGCCGCATCATTTGATCAATACAAAAATTTTGAAGAAAGAGGTAGACAATTCAATATGTTAATTAAAAGATATTTACCAATTGAATGAATAAATATTTTGATACATTTTATGATTGGTGGAAAAACATCGATAAAACAATTTTTTTGATAATAAGTCTATTATTTTCTCTAGGATTGTTCTTTTCTTTAGTTTCAACTTCAATAATTGCATCAGATAAATTAAACACAAATTCTTACTATTTTTTTTTAAAACATTTAATTTTTGTTTTAATAGGAATATTTTTAATTTTATTTTTATCTCTACTAGATCAAAAAATTTTAATTAGGTTATCAGTCGTATTATTTGTTATCACATTTATAAGTTTATTCTTAGTTCCCTTAATAGGAGTGGAGGTCAAAGGGTCAAAGAGATGGTTAGATATTGGCTCATTACCTAGGTTTCAACCTATTGAAACTTTAAAACCTTTTTTTGTTATTGTTATTTCACTAATAATTTCATTAGAAAAAAAAAACCTTTATATAAAATATCTCTTGAGTTCAGTCATTTTAGTGCCAATTATAATTTTACTCTTATCTCAACCAGACTTAGGACAAACATTATTAATAATATCTGTTTGGCTTGCCATTATTTTTGTTTCAGGAATAAATTTATTACTTTTCGCAATTTCATTATTAGCTGTGGGTTCATTAACTCTATTTTTAGTCTTTTTGGTGCCAAAGTTTGAATACATAAGAATAAGATTAATGTCATTTTTAGATAATTCTAGCGGTAATAATTACCAGGCTGACAAAGCAAGCGATGCAATATCCAGCGGAAGTTTTTTTGGAAAAGGAATAGGTGAAGGAACTTTAAATTCAAGAATACCAGAAGCACATACAGATTATATAATTTCTGTAATTGCAGAAGAATTTGGAGTAATTATCTTAATAGGTATAATATTACTTTATTTAATATTATCTTATAGAGTTTTAAAAAAAATAAATTTTACAAAAAATAATAATTTTAAACTTATATTAGTTGGAAGTATTTCAATAATACTATTGCAAACTTTTATTCATATTGGTGTAAATATAAGAATGCTTCCTACTACAGGCATGACTATGCCATTTATTAGTTATGGTGGTTCTTCAATAGTTGGAACATCAATTTTAACTGGAATAATATTAAATTTGACGAAGAGAAAATTAAATTAGTATGAAAAATATACTTATAGTAACAGGTGGTTCTGGTGGCCACGTAGTACCATCTACCTCTTTGTTTGAACATTTGAAAAACAAATTTTCTGTAAAAATGGTATCTGATTTGAGAGGAAGTAAATATATAAATACTGAAAAATTTAAATATGAATTAATAGATGTACCTAATTTATTTTTAAAACCTTATTTACTTCCAATAAATATTTTTAAATATTTTCTAAACATTTTTCAATCTATTAGATTTTTAAAAAATAATAAGACAAATATTGTGATTAGTACTGGTGGGTACATGACATTTCCATTTTGCTTAGCTGCATTTATATTACAAAAAAAAGTTTTCTTGTTTGAGCCTAATAGTGTTTTAGGTAGATCTAACCGCTTTGCTTTGAAATTTTCAACAAAAATAATTTGTTACGATGAAAATTTAAGAAACTTCCCAATAAAATACAATTCTAAAAAAGTTATAGTCAAACCTATTTTAAAAAAAGAAATATATAACTTAGAAAAAAATATAATTAATTTAAAAAAGGAAATAAAAAAAATTCTTATCATCGGTGGCAGTCAGGGTGCATCGTTTTTTGACGAAAATATTACTGAATTAATTATTGAAATTTCAAAAAAACGAAATTTCGAAGTTATACAACAAATATCAAATATTAATAATTTATCTTCAATAAAAAATAAATATGACAAATCAAATATAAACTACAAATTTATTGAATTTACCAATGATAGTCATGAACTCTACAATGGTATAGATCTAGCAATTACCAGAGGAGGCGCAAGCACACTAAGTGAACTTTCATTCTTAAACATACCGTTTATTTCAATACCTCTCCCATCTGCAAGAGATAATCACCAATTCTATAATTCAGAATTTTACTATAAAAAAAATTGTTGTTGGTTAATAAAACAAAAGGAATTCGAATTTAAAAAATTTTCAAAGATGATATTTGAAATATTTAACGATTATAAAAATTACAACGAAAAATTTAAAAATCTTGAGGAAATTACTAAAAAAAATACTTGGAATAATATAAACAATAAGATTATAGAAATTATAGATGAAAATTAATATTGGAAAAACTGAACTAATTCATTTTGTTGGAATTGGTGGTATTGGTATGAGTGGCTTAGCATTAATAATGGATAGTTTAGGCTTTAAAATACAAGGAAGTGACAAATCAGATAATAAAAATCTTAATTTACTAAGAAAAAGAAAAATTCCAATTTATTTAAATCATAATAAGCAAAATATAAAAAATTGTACTGTATTAGTAGTTTCATCAGCTATAAAAAAATCAAATCCAGAATATAGACATGCTGAAAAATTAAACTTACCGATATATAAAAGAGGAGAATTGTTAGGTCATATAGTTTCTTTAATGAAAAATATTGTTGTGACAGGATCACACGGCAAAACAACAACAACATCAATTTTGTCAAACATTATGAACTACGCAAAATTAGATCCGACAATAATTAACGGAGGTGTTTTGAATTCAATAGGAAGTTCGGCAAAATTAGGAAAAAGCGACTGGAGTTTAGTTGAATCAGATGAGTCGGATGGAAGTTTTCTTCAAATACCTTTTAATTATTCAATAATAACCAACATTGACAATGAACACTTGGATTATTACAGAACTATGAAAAATTTAAAAAATAAATTCATAGAATTTATTGATAAAACACCTTCTTTCGGAAAGGCTTTTCTGTGTTTAGATGACAAAAATGTAAAAAATATTTTACCAAAAATTAAAAATAACAATTACTATACATTTGGTTTAAATAAGAAATCAAATTTTCATATTTTCAATATAATTCAGAATAAAGATTATTCAAAATTTAATATTAAAATAAAAATACCGGGCAAAACAAAAATTATAAAAAATATTTCAATACCTTTGTTAGGTTTGCATAATATAAAAAATGCAACATCTGCATTGGCAGTAGCTTTTTCAATTGGTGTATCAGATAAAATAATTAAATTAGGTCTCAAAAACTTTAATGGAGTCCAGAGAAGATTTAATTTCTTATTTGAAATTAATAAAGTGCCATTTTTTGACGACTACGCTCATCATCCAACTGAAATTTCATCAGTGTTAGATGGTGTCAGTAAAGTATATAATAAAGAAGAAATAGTTTGTATTTTTCAACCGCATAGAATTTCAAGAGTAAAAAATTTAAAAATTGAATTTTCTAAATGCTTTAAAAATGCAAACACAGTTTTACTTTGTCCAATTTATAAAGCTAGTGAAACTATAAAATTAGGATTCTCATATACTTCATTTGCAAAATTAATTGCAAAAAATTCTAAAGTTAATTTGATAATGCTTAAAAATGAAATAGATTTAAAAAAAATTACTAAAAACATTGCATTCGGAAATAAAATTTTTATTGCTATGGGTGCTGGATCTATAACAAATTGGGTAAGAAATCTTAATTGATATGGAATTAAAAGATATTGAAGATTTTAAAAATAAATATAATGCAGATCTGTTTTTTAATACTGATATCAAAAAACTTAATTGGTTTAATATAGGGGGTAAATCAAAAATCTTTTTTAAACCAAAAAATCTTATAGAATAACCAAAAAATCTTATAGAATTAAAGGAATTCCTAAAACTGTATAATAATAGAGGAAAAATGTTTATATTAGGAATGGGCTCAAATGTGTTATTTAAAGATAATACTTATGAAGGAGTAATAATCAAACTTAGTAAGAATTTTAGTACATTATCAAAATTAAAACCAGACACAATAATAGCAGGCTCAGCTTGCCCACAAAAAAAACTTTCAGAATTTGCACTAGAAAATGGAATAAGTGGTTTTGAATTTATGTACTGTATTCCTGGTTCAGTTGGAGGGGGTCTTCAAATGAATTCTGGATGTTTTGGGACAGAATTTAAAGACAAATTAATTTCTCTGCAATGTATTGATACAAAGGGAAATATAAAAGTTATCCCATCTAACAAAATTAAATTTCAATATAGAAAAATAGAATTAAACGAAAATTTAATTTTTTTAAGTGCTACTTTTAAAGGTGAATTATTAAATAAAAGTAAAATAAAAAATTTGATGGAAGAATTGGCGATAAAAAAAAATAATTCTCAACCTACAAAAATAAAGACTGGAGGAAGCACTTTTAAAAACCCAATTGATCAAACAACAAAAAAGGCTTGGGAACTAATAAAAGAATCAGTTCCAGAAAATATAAATTTTGGAGATGCTAGTATATCAAAAAAACACTCAAATTTTTTTATTAATAAAAAAAACGCGTCATTTGAAGAAATGAACTCTTTAATAAATTTTGTAAAAAAAAATGTTAAAGATAAAACTGGGATTGATATTAATTTAGAAATTAAAATTATAGAATAATGAAAAAAATTCTAATTTTGGCGGGTGGATATTCAAAAGAAAAAGAAGTTAGCATACAAACTGCAAAAAGCGTTTACTCTGAATTAAATAAAGATAGAAAATATAAAATTAAGGTTGTAAATCCTGATGGTAAATT
>LULV01000418.1_pt1 | contig 11643 bp, 12 predicted proteins | sample 728081 | NCBI WGS metagenome assembly LULV01 (sample SAMN03860280, study PRJNA289734) | marine metagenome | biome: seawater column; feature: ocean; material: water; isolation source: Red Sea water column Station 108 - depth 25m | place: Saudi Arabia: Red Sea | collected 2011-10-15 | depth 25 m | reverse complement strand
TTTTTTTTGAAATTGTTTAATTGCAAGTGCATCAAAAAATTCATTCGCAACAAATATACATGGAATTTTTTTAATTTCTTTTAAATCATTTATCCAATTTATATTTGAATTTGATAATTCTTTTTTTTGTATCTTTTTCAAAGTAGGGCTTATTTCATGAATTACCAACCTACAGGATTTGTAAAACGATGGGAATTTTTTAAAACTTTCTATGAGAATTTTCATCATTGCAGCGTTTCCTGCACCAAGTTCAATTAAATTAAATTCTTTTGGTGACCCTATACTTTTCCAAAAACTTACAACCCAAATAGCAATCATTTCAGAAAATAATCTCGATACATTAGGAGCTGTAATAAAATCTCCTTTTTTGCCGAATGGATTTTTTTTTATGTAATACCCAGACTTTTTATTATACAGAGAGATATTGATAAACTTGTCTAAGGGTAAATTAACTATTTTGTCTGTTTTCATATTTAGAGATTAATAAATAACATCCGATTATTAAAAAAAAGATACTTATAAGTTGTCCCATAGTTAAATTGAATAATAAATAGCCCAGTTGGTCATCAGGAACTCTTAAAAACTCAATTGCAAATCTAAAAATTGAGTAAAAAATTAAAAATATGCCAGAGATAAATCCAGGTCTTTTGGAGAAACTCTTATTTTTGAAATATAATAGAACTAAAAATAGGACTATACCCTCAAAAAATGCTTCATATAACTGAGTAGGATGTCGATATAAATTATCTATTTGTGCAAATTGGACTGCCCAAGCAACATTTGTTTCGACACCATAAAGTTCTGAATTTATAAAATTTGCTATTCTGCCAAAAAAAATACCTATGGGCGCAACAAAAGACACAATATCTAAATAACTAAATGAACTTTGTGAATTTTTTTTCGCAAAAAGGTAACTTGCAATTATGATACCTATAACTCCCCCATGAAATGACATACCACCCTGCCAAATTTTAAAGATATCTAATAAATTATTGATATAAAATTCAAAGTTATAAAATACAACATACCCTAATCTGCCACCAATAATTAAACCTAAAATTAGATAAGTTAAGTAATCGTCAAATTTTTCCCTAACTTTTTGTTCAGAAATAAAAAATTTTTTACCAAAAAACCACCCTAATAAAATACCTACAATATAAGCTAAAGAATACCATCTAATCTCAAATGAAAAAATTTGAAATGCGACTGGGTCAAAATTATTAATGAACATTTTTATTTTTAAATATAAGTTATAATTATAATAAGTTATTAGATTAATATATGAAAAACTCAAAGTTTGTAATTGAAAAACTTGCTAAATTATTTGAACAAGGCTTAGTATCGTCAAAAGATATAGCCAATGAAATTATGACTATTTTAAAATCTAAAAGAGATGAAATAGTTTTTAGAATGAAGTTAACAAGTAAAGATGAGTTTGAAGTGCTTTCAAAAAGAGTTGAAAATTTAGAAAAAAAAATTGATCAATTAAAACTTACAAAAAAAAAGAAAACTAAAAAGGCAAAAAGATCTTAGCTTCTAAACCACCCATTGGTGACTTAGCTAACTTTATATTTCCCCCGTGTGATCTGATAATGTCAGAAGCTATAGATAATCCAAGTCCAACGCTTGATTTTGTTTCAGCTCGACCTTTATCAATTTTGTAAAAAGGTTTGAAAACATTATCATATTCTGCTTCAGGTATACCTGGTCCGTTGTCTTCAATTTTAATGAATAAGTTGTTACTACTTTTAGTAATATCTACATTTACTTTTTGCGCGTATTTAATTGCATTATCTATAAGATTATTAACACATCTTTTGATTAAGTTTTTTCTACCACTTATATAAATTCTAGGTGTAATTTTGGATGATATATTTTCATTTTCATATTTTTTAACTATTTCATCAACTAATTCGCTAATATTAAATTCTTCATCTTTTTCAAGGTATGACGAGCTCGTAAATTGCAAATATTCATTGAGCATTTTTTCCATTTCGTTAATGTCTTCGGATAATTTTTTACTTAATTCTTTATCTTTTATAAATGCTATTTGTAATTTCATTCTTGTTAAAGGAGTTCTTAAGTCGTGGCTAATGCCAGATAACATTTCTGATCTTTGATTAAGATGTCTTAAAATTCTTTTTCTCATTCTATCAAATTCATAACCAGCTTGTCTGATTTCTGCTGCACCAGAGGGTTTAAATTCATCAATTTCTTCTCCCCGACCAAATTTTTCAGCTGCTTTTGCAAGATTAGTTATTGGTCTCGTTTGATTTTTTAGAAAAATTAATGAAATTAAAATCATTATGATTGCAGGAACTGTTATCCAAAGTGCAAAGATACGAGCCGAAGAAGTCGTCACTCTATCTCTTGGAACTAAAAACTTAAAATACCCAGACTGATATTTTATTCTAATATCAATTAACTCTTTGTATGAGGTTGTATCAAACCAATAATTTCCATTTCCAAACTTTGACTTAAGTTCCCTTCTTAAAGTTCTATCTATTGGGCTAAACCATCTTTCATCAACAATATAAGTAAATTTTTCATTATCTATAAAATCTATATTTAAATCCTGGTAAACTGAAAAAACATTTTTTATTTCATCTTTTTTATAAATTTCATCAGAATAAACTTCTATGAAAGTATTAATTTCATTTACTAACGCTTTAGTCATACCTTTGTTTGTCTTGATCCAAAGGCTATCAAAAAAAACAATAGTAATTACCAATTGTAAAACTATGACTGGAACAGCAACAATTAATAAAGCTCTGTAAAATAATCTTTTAGGAAGTATATTTTTAAAAAATTTACTCAATCCATAGAACATATCCAGCTCCTCTTATTGTTTGTAAAAACTTTGGATTTTTTGGATCAATTTCAATTTTTTTTCTAAGTCTTGTGATAATAACATCTATTGATCTCTCTTTATCAAGCTCAGTTAAAATACCAATATCTTCCCGTGAAAAAGTTTTACCAGGATTATTAATCATTTTTTCTAAAATTTTTTTCTCTGTATTGTTAATTTTGTATTCTGTATTTTTCTTAATTATTAGTTGTTTATTTAAATCAATTTAGATAGTCATCAGCGCCAACTTCTAAACCCTCAACCCTTTCATCTGCCTCACCTTTCGCAGTCAATAAAATCACAGGTGTATCCAGTTTTTTTTGATTTTCTTTAATAAACTCTAAGCCACTTTTACCAGGCATCATAATATCTAGTATGATTAGGTCAAATTTGATTATCTGTATTTTTTCAAAAGCATCTTCTGCGCTATTTGCAGTTGTAACAAGGTAATTATTTTCATTTAAATATTTTTTGACAAGAGTTCTGATACCTTCATCATCATCAACAACTAAAATATGAGCTACAAAATTATCCATTAATTATTTTTTTTAAAACGTTGTCAAAGTTAATGACTTCTTCTGAGCTTGAGTTAAGTAACGCGCTATGAATTCTTTTTTTTTGAATTTCAAAAATTTCATTAAATATTTTTTTTCCTTTATCATTAAGAAATACATGTTTTATTCTTGTATCCTGCTCATCTTTTTTAAAAATTATTATGTCTAGTTTAATTAGATCTTTTAAAACTCTATTAAGGCTTTGCTTAGTTACTTTAAGTCTTTTAAGCAATTCTGAAATAGTGATCCCTTCATACATGGATAATAAATGAATAACTTTTTGGTGTGCTAGGCCAATTTTATACTTATTTAATATCTTTTTTGAGTCTGAAAATGTTTCTCTGTAACCTATAAAAAGCTTTTCAATCAAATCTTTTAATTGATCATCTTTAAGATATAAAAGTTGTTTCATTATTGGTAAGTTATATTGACATATTACAGATACAAAGATATTTTTTCAGTAAGAATTTTTTTATTTCATAATGATACCCTACGATAAAAGATCAGGTAAAATATGGTACAATGGCGAATTAGTCGATTGGTCTGATGTTAAGGTTCATGTTCTGAGCCATGGATTACATTATGCGAGCTGTGTTTTCGAGGGAGAACGTGTGTATGATGGTTCAATTTTTAAATTAGAAGAACATACTTCAAGATTATTTTACTCCGCAAAAAGAATGGGAATTGAAATACCATATAGCGAAGATGAAATTAATAAAGCGAGCAATAAAATAATTTCTACTCAAAAAGTAGAGAATGGATATGTTAGACCCGTAGTTTGGAGAGGCAGTGAAATGATGGCTATTTCAGCTCAGCAAACAAAAATTCATGTAGCAATTGCAACTTGGGAGTGGGGTTCATATTTTGATCCTAAACTTAAGGTTGAAGGTATCAAATTAAATATTTCAAACTGGCGAAGACCCGCCCCTAATACTATTCCTTGGGACACAAAAGCTTCTGGATTGTATATGATTTGTACACTTTCAAAACACGAAGCTGAAAAGCAAGGTTATACAGACTCACTTATGTTAGATCATGAGGATAATATTGCAGAAGCAACTGGAGCAAATATTTTTTTCAAAGATAAAAATGGTGAGCTACATACTCCAATACCAGATTCTTTTTTAGATGGAATTACTCGAAGAACTGTAATTCAAATTGCAAAATCTAAAAATATCAAAGTACACGAAAGAAAAATAAAACCAGAAGAATTAAAAGATTTTGATGGATGTTTTTTAACAGGAACTGCAGCTGAAGTAACTCCTGTATCTACAATTGCAGATTATCAATTTAAAGTTTGCGATTTGATAATTGATTTAAATGAGAGTTATTTAGCTTTGGTTAAAAAGAAAAAAGCTGCCTAATCTTTATTGTCTTCTGATATAGCGTGGTCTATTCCTTTACGTATGTACTCATAACCCGTGAACAAAGTCAAAGCTGCTGATAGCCATAATAAAATTATACCAATAGTTTGAGCATTATAGTCTTGAAAATTGATAATTTTATTTCCTGTATCTCCAGAAAGTAAAAGACCAATTGAGACCATTTGTAAAACTGTTTTTAATTTTGCTAGATTAGAGACAGGTAGTTTAATTTTACCTTTTGCTAAAAATTCCCTAAGACCAGATATTAATATTTCTCTTGTTAAAATTATAATTGCAGCAATAACCTCATAATTTTTAATCGTGCCATCCATAACTAATAAAATTAGAGCTGCAGCTACAATAATTTTGTCCGCTATTGGATCTAATAATTCTCCCAATTTAGACTCTTCTCCAAGTAGTCTAGCCAACATTCCATCTAAAAAATCTGTAAATGATGCAATTATAAATAACACTAAAGCAGTTAGATCTCCGTAAAATCCAGGTAAATAGAAAGCTAAAACAAAAAAGGGTACAATTAAAATTCTACCGACAGTTAATATGTTTGGTATTTTTCTAAGCATAATCTCTATTCGTGAAAGAAGTTATATATCTTTTTTGCAACTTTTTCCTCAACACCATCAACTGATTTTATTTCATCTAGACTGGCAGACTCTACTGCTCGAGCAGATCCAAAATGATTTAATAAAGCCCTTTTTCTGATAGATCCAATGCCTTCAATCTGGTCTAACAAAGACTTACTAATACCTCTTTTTCTCTTTGCTCTATGAGCACTAATTGCAAAACGATGAGACTCATCTCTTATTCTTTGAAGAAAGAAAAGAGTAGGGTCATTTTTATTGAATTTATATTCTTTGCCATTATGAAAAAAAGTTTCATTGCCACTATTTCTAAATTTTCCCTTAGCAATCGCGATAATTGGTATTTCGTGAAGTCCTAATTCATTTAAAGAGTCTCTTGCAACAGAATATTGACCTTTTCCGCCATCAACTATTACTAAATCAGGAAAGGAGAGATAATTGTCTTTTTCTTGAATTGCTCTTTTAAACCTTCTGTTCAATACTTCTCGCATCATTCCATAATCATCTTGCTCATTATTTTTGGATTTAATGTTAAATTTTCGATATCTTTTCTTAATAAAACCTTCTTCACCGAATGCAATTAAGGCCCCGACACTATTTGTTCCTTGAATATGGCTATTATCATAAACCTCTACTAAATTTATATTTGTCTCAAGATTAAATTTACTCGCAACTGAGTCAAATAATTCTCTATTATTCTGACTTTCATAAAGTTTTCGATTTAAACTTTCTTTTGCATTTTTGGTTGCTTGATTGATAACTTTTAGTTTTGACCCTTTTTTTGCAACAGATAAGTTTACTTGTTTACCCTCTTTTTTAGAGAGAGTTTTTTCAATCAGATTTTTTTCTTTTATTTCTTCGGAAATTATTATCGATGAAGGCACACTTTTATTTTCATAAAATTGTGAAACAAAAGAATTAAGTATATTACTTAGACTTTCATCTGGATCATGTTTTGGAAAAAATGCCTGGTTACCCCAATTTTGTTTTGAACGATAAAAAAAAACCTGAATACAAGTTTTTCCAGACTCTTTATAACCTGCAATCACATCGGCTTCGATTAAATTTGCTTCATTGATTCTTTGGGAAGATTGAATAATATTTAATGATTTTATTCTATCTCTCAAAATTACAGCTTTCTCAAAATCTAAATCTTCACTAGCTTTTTCCATCTGATCTGAAAGACTTTTTTGAATTTTTCTTGATTTTCCTGAAACGAACTCTATCGCATCATCAACAGTTTTCTTATAGTCTTCCTTTTCGACATATCCAACGCAAGGTCCAGAACACCTTTTAATTTGATAAAGAATGCATGGTCGTTCTCGATTTTTGAAAACTGTATCATCGCATACTCTTAAATGGAAAATTTTTTGTATCATCTTTATAGTCCAATTTGCTGAGCCAGCAGATGCAAATGGACCAAAATAAAAACCTTCCTTGGTTTTTTTTCCTCTGTGTCGTCTTATCTGAGGCCAGACATCTTTATTACCAATAAATATAAAAGGAAAAGATTTATCATCTCTAAGTAAAATATTAAATTTTGGTTTGTGCTTTTTAATTAAGTTGGCTTCAAGCAATGAAGCCTCACTTTCATTCGAGGTAGTTGTAATCTCAAGTTTTTTTGTTTGAGATAACATTCTCTCTGTTCTGATAATATGGTTTTTTTCTGCAATATAACTTTTAAGTCTATTAGGTAAATTTTTTGCTTTACCAACATAAAGAATTTCTCCTTTATCGTTAAGCATGCGATAAACACCAGGTAGTTTAGGTATTAATGGTAGTTCTTTTTTAATTACTTCTTTTCCAATTTCAGAACTTATCATGACTTCTTTTTTTGGTAATTTGTATACCAACTGATGAGCATTGTTTTAAAATTTCTAATTTTTCAATTTTGAGCATTATTTTTGCAATCCTTTTGTCCTTAAACAATTCATCAAAAACAGACTCTGCAAGTGTTTCTAAAAAATTATAATGTTTCTTTTTTACTAGTTTTGTAATTAATTTGACAATTGTGCTGTAGTTGACAATAGATTTAATATCTTTGTCATTTGAAGGTTTTTTATCTTGATAGTCAATTTCAAGGCTAAACTTAACTTTTTGAGGTTTTTCTTTTTCAAAATCATAGTATCCAAGTTTTAAATCCAAAATTAATTCATTAATAAGAATCTTTTTCTCATAATTAAATAAGCTTTTGGACTTATCAATTTTTACAATTTTAAGATTATTTTTTTTCACTCTTTACCTCTCATTATATCTGGTGTTTGCCAGTTTAAACTTTGACCACTATCTATAGCTAAAATTTGACCAGTAATAGAGCTGTTTTTAATAAAAAAGTCAACTGCATCACAAATCTCTTTTACATCAACTTGTTTTTTGAGAGGTGTTGCTAAATATTGATTTTTAAAGTGTTTTTCGGATTGTCTTTTATTTTTAATTGTTGGTCCTGGTGCTATACCGTTTACTCTTATATTGGGTGCTAAACTCATAGCACTAGTTTTTGTAAGAGTATAAAGTCCAGTTTTACTTATTGTGTATGAAAAAAAAAATGGAGTTAATTTAAATACTCGTTGATCAATAATGTTAATAATATTGTTATTTTTTCCCCTGATATTTTTTGAGAATTCTTTTGATAAAAGGGCAGGGGCTTTAAGATTTGTTGAAATGTGATTTTCCCAACTTTTAGAACTAAAGTTTTCAAGTTTATCATTTTCGAATAAAGATGCATTGTTAATTAGACAATCAAAATATTTTAATTTTGATTTAGCAAACTTCACAATTTTCATGACATCTTTTTCTTTACTAAGATTTCCTTTTACCAAATAAATTTTAGACCCATAATTTTGAAGTCTCTTTTTTAAATTTTCAGCTTTTGCTTTTGATTTATTATAATGAATTATAATTTGTTTATTTGGTCCTGATAATTTTTCAGCTATTGCAGCACCTATTCTAGTTGCTCCACCAGTAATTATTATCCTCTGTGCTTCCATTTTTTATCTTTTTTTTTAGTAACCTTAGTTCCTGGCATTCCCATTGTCGATCTACCTTTTGGATAAAGTTTATTTTTTACATCATATTGTCTTATTTTTGGATTTAATGTGATCTCTAGCTCTGTACTTTCTAATTTTCTAATCTCATCTCTAATTTTAGCTGCTTCTTCAAATTCTAGATTTGACGCTGCTTCCTTCATTTTTTTGTCTAAAGCTTTCAAGTGTTTTTTAAGATTTCCTCCAACATTTGAGCCTTCGCTAATTTTAACGTAGTCTTTTTCATAAACACTTTCCAAAATATCATTAATTTCTTTTTTTACAGTCTTCGCATCAATTTTATGTTTTTTATTATAATCTAATTGAATTTTTCTTCTTCTTTCAGTTTCTTGAATTGCTTTTTTTATACTTTTAGTTTCTTTATCTGCATAAAGAATTACTTTGCCATCGACGTTTCTAGCGGCCCTACCTATAGTTTGAATTAATGAAGTTTCTGATCTTAAAAAACCCTCTTTATCTGCATCTAAAATTCCAACTAAAGCACATTCTGGAATATCTAAACCTTCTCTTAATAAGTTAATTCCTACGAGAACATCAAAAACTCCCATTCTTAGATCTCTCATGATCTCTATTCTTTCAAGGGTATCAATATCGGAATGTAGATATCTCACTTTTACACCATTTTCATGAAGATACTCTGTTAAATCTTCAGCCATCTTTTTTGTAAGAGTTGTCACCAAAACTCTATGATTATTTTCAATCACTTTTTTGCACTCATGCATTAAATCATCAACTTGGTTTTTTGCAGGCCTTATTTCTACAGGTGGATCAATCAAGCCTGTTGGTCTTATGACTTGGTCGATAAATTTACCTTTCGTTTGTTCTAATTCCCAAGGTCCTGGTGTTGCAGAAACAAATACAGTTTGTGTTCTCATTAAATCCCATTCTTCAAATTTAAGAGGCCTATTATCCATACATGATGGAAGTCTAAAACCATATTCTGCTAAAGTGCTTTTTCTTGATCTATCTCCTTTATACATTCCATTAAGTTGAGGAACTGTAACGTGGCACTCATCTACAAATATTAAAGTATTATCAGGAAAGTATTCAAAAAGAGTAGGAGGGGGTTCTCCTGGTTTTCTTCCTGACAAAAATCTTGAATAGTTTTCGATACCAGCACAAGACCCAGTTGCTTCAATCATTTCAAGATCAAATTTAGTTCTCTCTTCTAATCTTTGTGCTTCCAGTAATTTATTTTCAGAACGGTGTTTTTTTAAAGTTACTTCTAATTCTTTTTTTATGTTAATTACTGCTTGCTCTATTGTAGGTTTTGGGGTGATGTAGTGACTGTTAGCATAAACTTTAACTAAACTTAATTCTCTTACTTTATCACCAGTTAGGGGGTCAAACTCTTCTATCTGTTCGAGCTTATCACCAAACAAACACAATCTCCAAGCTCTATCCTCTAAGTGTGATGGAAAAATTTCCAGGTATTCTCCTCTCGCTCTAAATGTTCCTCTATAAAAATTTTGATCATTACGTTTATATTGAAGTGCAACTAAAGACTTAATTATCTCTTCTCTGTTATATTCGTAATTTTTCTGAAGTGTTAAAGTCATTTTACTATATGCTTCAACTGACCCAAGACCATAAATACAAGAAACGCTCGCAACAATTAACACATCATCTCTTTCCAAAAGAGATCTTGTTGCTGAGTGCCTCATCCGATCAATCTGTTCATTTATAGAGGCTTCTTTTTCTATATATGTATCTGATCTTGGTACATAAGCCTCAGGAGTGTAATAGTCGTAGTAAGAAACAAAATACTCAACTGCATTATCTGGAAAAAAAGTTTTCATTTCCCCATAAAGTTGAGCAGCAAGTGTTTTGTTTGGAGCCAATATTAAAGCAGGTCTGTTAGTAGCTTCAATAACTTTAGCCATAGTAAACGTTTTTCCTGATCCTGTAACACCAAGTAAAACTTGGTTAAATTGTTCTTTGTTTGCGCCATTAACTAATTTTTTAATTGCTTCAGGCTGATCACCTGCAGGTTTAAAATCAGACTTAATTTTGAATTTTTTTCCACCCTCAAGTTTCCCACCTATTTTTGGATTTTTACTCTGGATATCTGTAATTAAATCTTGATAAGTATTTTCCATATATTAAACAACGTAGTAGAATTTATTTTTATTTCAATGAGCATAATATCAGACAGTTTAAAAAAGATTAAACCATCACCAACTATTGCTGTAACTCAAAAAGCAAGAGAATTAAAAGCTGCTGGAAAAGATGTTATCGGTCTTGGTGCAGGGGAACCAGATTTTGATACTCCAGATAATATTAAAGAAGCTGCAATCAAAGCCATCAATGAAGGTGACACCAAATACACAGCAGTTGATGGAACACCGGCATTAAAAAAAGCAATTGTAGAAAAATTTAAAAAAGAAAATAATTTAGATTATACAACTGATCAAATTACAGTTGGTGCAGGAGGAAAGCACGTTATCTATAATGCTATGATGGCAACACTAAACGATGGAGATGAGGTAATAATTCCAGCTCCTTATTGGGTGTCTTATCCAGATATAGTTTTATTGGCTGGTGGAAAACCAGTTGTAATGGAATGTGACGAGAAACAAGGCTTTAAAATAAATCCATCAGACTTAGAAAAATTTATCACTCCAAAAACAAAATGGATAATTTTAAATTCTCCATCTAATCCAACTGGAGCTTGTTATTCCGAAAATGATATAAAAGCAATTGCTGCTGTTTTAGAAAAACACAAGCATATTTACATTTTAAGTGATGATATTTATGAACACGTCACCTACGAAGGGTTTAAATTTTTTACCATTGCGCAAATAGAAAGTTTAAAAGAAAGGGTTCTTACAATGAATGGTGTAAGTAAAGCTTACTCAATGACAGGTTGGAGGATAGGGTATGCAGCTGGTCCAAAAGATATTGTTAAAGCTATTGCTAAAATTCAATCACAATCAACAACTAATCCTTCATCAATTAGTCAAGCAGCATCAGTTGAAGCACTAAGTGGGACACAAGATTTTATTAAAAAAAGAGCTGACTCTTTTCAAGAAAGACGAGATTTTGTTGTTAATGCTTTAAATGCGATAGATGGAATTGAATGTCTGAATCCAGATGGAGCGTTCTATGTTTTTCCAAGTTGCAAAGGTTTAATGGGTAAAAAAGATTCAAATGGAAATGAAATTAAATCTGATACTGATTTTGTTCAATCATTATTAGAGAATAGTGGAATTGCTGTAGTCCAGGGTTCTGCAT
>LULV01000591.1_pt1 | contig 11648 bp, 16 predicted proteins | sample 728081 | NCBI WGS metagenome assembly LULV01 (sample SAMN03860280, study PRJNA289734) | marine metagenome | biome: seawater column; feature: ocean; material: water; isolation source: Red Sea water column Station 108 - depth 25m | place: Saudi Arabia: Red Sea | collected 2011-10-15 | depth 25 m | reverse complement strand
GTATAAGAGACAGGTAGAATATTATCAACTTGAGCATCCACAAGCAATTCTGCGGCTTCCAAATACTCATAATAGTATTGAAGAAGTTTAGAAAACAGCGGATTTTCATCTCTGACAAAATCTGGCAGTTGTCCATCAATTAGTGGAGATATTTTTGTCGTCAATGTAGCCGATGGTGGATTATCATATGGAGCCATTTTAGTAACCAGATGCTATGGATGTGGTAGACGAGGTGGCTAGTTGACTTGAACTAGCCACATTAACATCACCAACCTCTGTTGTATCAATAGAGGTAGTGATGGATGTATTTTCTAAATCTATTTCAAGAATTTGATTTCTAACTGGCACAATATCAAATGAGTCAGGTATGGCAGTCATTCTAATTTGAGTAGAGGAAGAACCGTCTACATCTGAAACTGAAGTTATATTGATAGGGTTTATACTTATTGTGCCAAGTGCATAATCAACAGTGCCAGCAGTATTGTCTATATAGTTTTTGACCCCCGCTAATACATAGTATCTTCTTACATTGCCATTACCGTCATCATCAAAAAAATGTTCATTAGCAGTGTCACCCGAAACCTTAAATCCTGTAGATGCAGTGACTCCTCCTTGGTCAGAGTTGTGTCTAGCATGTGGATTAAAAATTCTATTATTAAAAAATAACGTATATCCTACTTCTTCATTTAGTGTAGGGGTAAAGAACTTTGCCAAAACAACTTTAGTGATATTGCTGGTAATTGCATCATCAGTGTCATCAATCAACCTTGTCACTTGAGAGTGTCTGAAAGAACTATTAAATGATTGCAAATTATTTTTATTGAAGTTTATGAGAGTATCATTAATTTTACTTGCCAAAGCGGTTGATGTTAGTGTTGTAAGATTAGAGTTAAACCTTGCCGAAACATCTAATATAAGAAATATTGTTTCGGGGTCAACGATAACAGGTGTGATTGAAGCAACCGTGAATGGGGATAAATCTTGAACTAAGCGTTCCTTCTCTGCTTGAGGTATAAAGTTGCCCGTGGTTGACTTAATTGATATAAAAACTTTTCCAAACTCTTGAGTTGAAACAACTCCCAACGATGAATCAAAAGAGCCACTTTCTCCACCAAAAACAGAAACCGCTTGAGTGTTTGGAAAGAACCTTTTTACAAATGTTTTGTAATCTTCAACGGTAACACAACGACCTTGTGAAGCATAATCTAGTGGAGCATTAAAACATAAGTCAGTATTACAATGTTACCATCTGACAGTGCCGTTCCTAAAACACCGTCGCCAAAGTAAACTTCAAACAGTCCAGCTTCAACCTCTTGTAAAAAATAATTCTTACTTGTTGAGGTAACTTGTGAAATGTCTGTTGTCTTAGTGTAAGTTGCGCTTGTTGTATCAGTCGAGGAGTTTTGAACTGACACCGTTAGTGTATTCGTGTCTGCCCTATTATCTGTCAAAAGAAATCTTTGATTAACATCTCCTGAGTCAACAGTGTATTGAGTTGTGATAAATGTACCTTCATATATCTCAACATCCAAAAATGGAATAGAGTTTCCTGTATTTGCAGAGGTTAGCTCCGTTATCGTGACAAAATTATAATCAACATCATTCACTGAACTTGTAAAAACAGTTCCCGCTGGAATTGTACCTGTCGCTTTAGTCGAATCAAATAAGGTAACGTCAACAACTGCTTTTGGTGCCCTTGCAGATGCTGGCTCATATCCTAAAGTCTTTGCATGTGATACTACACTGGAACGAAGAGAGGAACTGTCAAGAAACATCTCGTTTGCAAGCATGTTCATGTTAAAGCCGAGATAGTGAGTATTGTACGCTAGAATATCCAAAAGAATACTTAGACCAGAGCCTTCAAAGTTGTAATCTGTAAACTCATCTTGAGCCTCAAGAAAAGTTTTAAGATTGCTCTTTACATCATCAAAGTCAAATTCTGAAACAATTAATCTTTTATCATTTGTTGCCATTATCGTAATCTCTCTAAAAACACATCTACCTCTACAAGCTCTGTGGGTGCATTAAGAATAAAAAATGTAATTGTCAATTCATAAATGTTTCGGTCTAAGTCTGGCCTTGCGCTAACATTCATCAGTCGAACTCTTGGCTCAAAATTCTCTATGATATCCTCAACTCTTTTCGTTAACATTATGGCCACAAACGGCGTCATATTTTCAAACAACATGTCTCTCACACCAGAACCTAACTCTGGATGAAAGGGCCTCTCAAACACGTTAGTCAAGATCAAGTTTCTAACAGCACGTTTGATATTCTCTACATCTGTTAGTATATTTACATCACCGCTAACAGGCTTTCTGCCGAAAAAAAGGTCGAGGTCACGATACTGACGCACGTTGCGTGATATATCATTATTGCGTTGAGCGTCTGTAAATCCTGACATGATTACTCCTTCATTTATTTATAACGACAGATTTTATTTTATAATCGTAAAATCTTTCACAGGTCTGTATTCGTGATTGTCGCTATGAGCAATCTGAACCTCTGCTATCACTGCATCAATCTCCTCATGCCAATAGTTTAAAAATTTATGCACTCTTGGGTATTCTGGAACTATGTCTTTTGTCTGCCAAGTAAATTGTTGCAGAATGTTGTTGTAATCAGGTAACCAATATAATACGTTCAGTGTAACTAGTTTTTTTATTATCATTATTATTACTTTCGTTAAACTGGAACAGCATATGTTTTTTCTATTCCTTTATAGATTTCATCATATATCAAAACTACACCCGGCGTATCTTTTTCAAGAGCTTCTACAAGACTTTCGATATCTGTCGCAGTGATACCTTCATCACGGCTGGAAAGGCGAGACGGGCCACCCCTTCGTTCAAGGTCTTGCCTTCTTTCTTCTTGTTCTAACTCGTTTTTAATCAAATTATTAGCCCGTGTTGATGACCTAAAAAATGACTTCCATACTCCAACACCTAGTTTTCCTATTGAGTGTTCTTTACCAGCAAAAGACAAATTATTACGTGTAAAAGTTGCGCCGGATGGAAGTGTAGCTGATATATTAAATGACTTAGAGTCGTCTCTCACAAGTTTTTCAGTGCCACTTGCTAGTATATTATCTGGTTCTTGCTTACGACTTTTTGCTACCAAATGTGCCGCTCTGTTGAATGCTTTTTTGACAGTGTTCTCTGCCGCCGCTACTCTATTTTGAAATCCTTTCAACTTAGTTATAAACTCATCAGGACTCAATAATGAATCTTTTGGCGGTAAATTTGAAGTTGTGGCAGTAGCATTAGAGGCTTTTTGAACCTGTGGTGTTGGCGCACTGCCGTCTTTTCCTAGTTTAGCTCTTATTATAGCATCTTGTTTAGCATACTCTTTTTTTGCTGCGTTAGATACATTTCCACTTTCAGAAGCCAAATCTGTTTTTGGTAGGTTCTCTTTTATTGCGGCAGCACCGGCTGCGGCATCGGCAGCAAGTGCAGCGTTGGAAGTATTAATTTGGGCAGAGGGAGTTGAGAGTGAAGATGGTGGTTCAGCTAAAAGTTTGCCGTCTTCATCCAAACGCTCTGGGTCTGTATCTGGCATGCCAGAGTCTTCTGGTTTTAAGGTTGGAATGCCGTTTGGTCCAATCACAAAGTTAGGAATACCACCACCACACAAATCAATGCCACCAGAAAATGCGGCTGTTGCGTCACTTACAAGACCGTCCAAAGAGAAACCAGCTTGAGAAAGAGCGTCACCAAATTGAGAACTAATGTTTGCCAAGGCTCCTAAACTCGCAGCACTGCCAGCGGGTAGTGCGACCAAACCTTGTATCTGTGATATTAGACTAATGTCAGGAATATCCGGTAACTCTGGAATCAATCCTTTAATATCTGCTTCAAGAACACTTAGTGATGCTGTTAGTTCACTTTTCAGAGCATCAATCTCACCTTCTAGTTGGCCTTGAAGCGAGTCTTTGATACTAGCAAATTGTCCAGCGAGTTTATTGAACTGTTCACTTGCTCCACATAAATTTGGTGTAGTGAAATCAACCATTCATTTCTCCTACGGTAATGTTGGCGTTGTTGGATCAGTGCAATCATTATCGCTTGTTCTAACTGGGTCACTGGGACAAGAAAAGTTAACACCAGTTTTGTGTCTTGCATAATCATCTGCGCCAATCATAATTCGTCTGTCTCCATCATGATCAAATTCATTCAATGCTTTATATTTAACTCTGTATGTTGAGTCAAATGTTTCATTAGCAGCCCCGACCGCTTGCAACTTGTACGTGCTGCCAGATTTGATTTTCATCTCCGCTGATGACCGAATGTTCACATTACTGCCAGCGCCAATCGCAACAATACCTGTTGTTGTTTTAAGTGACATATTATTTTTAGCATTTACCAATATATCAGCCAAAGATATCTGTGTGAGATTTTTTGTGACATTTAGATCATAAGTCCCGCCAACTATTCTGGTTTCATTACCACCGATTGTAATATCAAAATCTCTTGCTCCATCCTCTGCACTGCCAACTCTGCCCTTGACAGCTTGTCTTATGTCAAACGCATGACTTCCTACAATCTCCTCTTCACGATTTCCACCGCCTTCTTTCTCTCCCCTTACACCAACTCTTGTTCTTTGGTTCTTGTGAATCTTGGTATATGAATCACCTTCAATCTCTAGAACATAATCACCTTTGATAAGTTCATTTTTGTTGCCATTCACAGTTACGTTGAGGTCACCCTCTATGAGTATACTTTTGTCTTTGATTACAATCTCGTAACTTTCACCAACAACTTTTACAACCTTATCTCCTGTGGGATGTATCTCTGTAAATGTTCCAGTGATATGTTGTTGTAACAACCTTTCACCGCCTGGTGTATCATCTATCTCATGGATATGACCACACTCACTTTCATGCACATGATTGAAAGGGTAAAAGGTCGGAGCATTTGATTTTGGGTCCGGTTCATTCCATGTTTTTCTTACATCTTCTGTGACACCAGGCTGGACACCGGCTGCAAAAAATGGTTTTGTTGAAAGAGGAACATCAGTCTGTTTCATTCCTCTTCTTTTAACAAGTGATGGGTGTGTTTCACCGATTGAACCACGAACTAATCTATTTGTGTCTGGCTCATTTACTGTTTTAGGATACACTCCATTTGGGTCATAAAACCCAAAATCAGGGTCAGCTATTTCAACAGGTTGGCCAGGTATTGAACCAATCACCATCGGTTGCTGCATGGTTGCAGCGTCCAAGAAAAATCCAATGACATGAGTTCCCTCAACCAGAAATGAAGGTGTGTTCCCCATTCCGGCCATAGAGGGAGTGTCCGTTGGAGCCATCACTTGTGCCCACGGTAAATCTTCTGTTGGAAGAGAGTTTAAATCATCTGTATGTAAGCCAATACACCTAACACGGACTCGTCCAGCTTTTTCGGGGTCTTCTCTGTCTTCGACAACCCCGGCAAACCAGAGGAATCCGTCCATTCCCATAAAATCTTGTGTCATTCTAACCCTCAAAATAAATTCATAATTATTTATAAGGGTTAGTGTAAGTCAGGGTCACGTCCTAATCTAGAAGACGAATATGCATTGTACTTTTCTAATCTTGCAGTTCTACCCTGTGCATTCAACATCTCAACCACTGTTGTGGCATCATCAAAAGACAAACCTTCTTCCAAGATTTGTTCCTCGATTACTCGATATCTAATCATGGTTTTATATTTAGGTGATTACTTCCTCAAGAGTTATAAATTCTGTCTTACCTCTTGTAGATTCTAGCTCTAGATATATCGAATTCATGTCTTTTTCTTTGACATTTCGATAATCTTTAGCTTTTTTAGACCAATAATAGAAGCCACCATCCATAAACTTCACATCTTCATACTTATCAGAGAAGATTCCGACAACTTTAGACGTAAAAATCACATCACAGTAGTCTTTGAACTTAACATTTTCACCAATCATAGCAAATTCCTCACATTTCAACAATTTTAAAGTTCATACTGATGACGATTCTCAAACCGTCACTACAATTTTTCGTCACAAAGTGTTCCATAGTGCTATCAAACAGTAAAAAACCACCATCTTTTGATTTTATCACCTTATTAGCAACAATATATGGGTTTGGTTTGTAACGAAAAACAAAATCACCACTATTTTCTGGGACTTGAACCCAGAATGCTGCGCTTACATGCGGACCTCTTGAGTAGTTATCATGACTTTCATGGCTGTGTAGGTTTGTCATCTCACCATTTTTATGCACCACAGCCCAAAATGCTTCATTAGGGTCGTTCTCATAATATAACTCTATATTTTTGTCAACAACCCCAAACTGTTCGTATACTTTTTGTCTCCATTCTCTTTGTAACGCTTCAGTAAGTTTCTTAACGTCATCGTTATAGACAATACGAATGTCTTCGTTCCGAATACTAGACTCATCTTTGTCCATATTATTGCCAGCAAGATAATTTCGTAGAACCATATTACCAATAGACTTCCTGTCTATGTCTGGCAACTCACCAATAATATAATCAACAGAATAAAGCGTTTCAGTTTCAGCCATTCATTTGTTCCTCGTTTGCTCTGTCTAGTAATATCAAGTCTTTTTTCAACTGGCCATCTGGATACAAAAGAATATTCTGCGACCTTGGGTCAGATATGGAACAAAACTCATACACAACTTGTTCTGCTTGTTGCCCAATTATATCAATCAACTCATCTCTTGTCAAGTATAAATTTTTTGGCATATTTCTGGATGATGCTTCGCCGTAGATAGAATGAAACAGTCCAGCGTCAATGAGATAATCTGAGGCACCATAGCTTTTCAAAATTTCAGCCGTTCCTATTAGATGATCCATAACAGCTTTTGGCGCAGAGCCAAGATAAGCAATCAGTTTGTTCTCTAAGAATTTAATTTTGGATTGGTTCATAGTTCAAATACGTCATCAAAAAATATTTTGCGTAGCCAGGAGCAAGTGGTGGATTGCCTCTGTGCAGATACATCCACATGGGTGGAAACATTAGAATGCTACCTTTCTTCGGTTTGATCGAGTCACCAAAATGAGGAAACACTGTTTCACCGCCACCAAAATTATCATTCAAGTAAACCATCAGAATAAGCATTCTCTTGCCAGCGGCATGAGATTTTACATCAACATGGTCACCAAACTGTTCTGCCTCTTTGCCACCATTACTGACAAGGAAACGCTTCATACGAAACTCTTCCCACATGATATTGCTTGGCCACTGATAGTCCTGTATCATTGTATCTTCACGATATTTTTCCACAACGTCCATAAACTTTTTCATTGTAAGTTTGTTCAGATGATCGAACCTATCAAACCCCATAGGGTTCATTCTCTGGCAGTTACAGTTACCACAAATCTGATGACCGTCAGGACGAACAGGGCCAGTGCAGATGCTTGTTCTCTTTACCTCTTCAGCATCCTTCTCCATAGTCTCTTCAAACGATGCAACGTAAGCATCGCACATCTCGTCATCTAAGAAATCAGGATAGAGTCTTGTATAGAAGTTTAAGCCTTGGGCCACAACAATTGCTCCTTGGTCATCTTTTTTGTATTTGGGTCATATGCAGCAACCTTTCTATCAGAGAAGTCTGTTCCTTCATTTACAACACTCAAGTCCATATAGTTTAGATGTGTCATCACAAAGTATTTGGCACCTCTTTTAGAGGGGCTACGAGGGGGGTTACCTCTATGAATGTAGTTCCATGTAGGGGGAAAAATAAACAACCTACCTTGCTTTGGTTTTACTCCAACATCAAACAATGGAAAGTAAGTTTCTCCATCTTCAAAGTCATCATTCAGATAAACCATCAGACAGAGAAACCTTTTTGCGTGTGCATGAGAATAAACATCAACATGATTTGCTAGCCCATGATTCTGTTCCTCATTTACCTTGAACCTTTTGATACGCAGTTCTTCCCAACCAATTGTTTTAGGCCACTGAACTGCTTTTATTTGACAGTCTTTGACATACCTTTCCACGGCTTCCTGCCACTTGTGTATGAGTCTTTCGTTCAACTCACGAAACCTGTCAAACTCCATAGGTCCAAGTCGATCACAAGAACAGTTACCACAAGTAGGATTTTTACTGCCGTCTTTCATAATACATTCGCTAAGTTCTTTCCACCGCACGACAGTAAAAATCTATGTCTACATCAGCCATACTTGAACTCTGTCTCAGCCGCAAGGTCCAACTGATGCATGATATCTTCGGTAAAATACTTTTCCGGCTCGTTAAGAATTGTTTTACCAAACTGCTTGCTGCCATCTGGCAACTCAAATCGTGTGCTTACCTTCTTGAAGATTTCATACTTCTCTGCCAACTCCAACAGGCCATAGTAACGGTCAAGTCCCTTGTCATAAGTCAGACGAACATCAACCATCTTGTTCTCTTTGGTCAATCGACTCTTGTGGTTCTTACAGTGAATGATGTTACCAACAACCTCTGTGCCATCTTTCTCTTTTCTCTTGCTCAAATAGACAATACTACTTGCAGCATATTTCAGACCACTTCCGCCGCCCATCTCTTTTGTTGGAAACATACTACCAACAACATCATAGGTATGGTTCGTCACCACCATCGGAATCTTTGCTCGACCAAGCTTCAACGTCAACACTCGAAACGCCGCCTTCAATACTTGCGCTCTCGTCATGTCTCTTGTCTCTTTACCTTCTGCCGTGTCCTCTACCTCTTTCGTAGTGGACAACATACCAAGAGAGTCCAGACAAATAAACATAGGTTGCCGGTCTGCTTCATCTCTCTCCAAATACTTGTCAAGCACTCTGAGAGATTGTGTGCGAAACTCTTGAACAGTCGTCACCGGCATCATCACCATACGCTTCGGGTCAATACCCCGATCAATCACCATCTGCTTTGTAATCGCACTTTCACTCTCAAAGTAAATGACACCCGCATTTGGATTACTATCAAGAAAACTCTTTACGATGCCCATAAGAAAATACGTCTTACCCGTGGCACTTTCGCCTGCCAAAGCCGTAATCTTATTTGCTGGTAATCCACCATTCACACTACCAGATAGCAATGCATTAAAAATATAACTCCCTGTATCAATAAATGAATCTACATCTCCTGTCTCTACACCATCATCAACGATACTGCCATACTCATTCATCTTAGCAATATCTTTCAAAAAATCACTCATACTGTATTCTCCTTCTCACGCCATTCTTGACGCATTGTAATATATATAGAATCATTTGTAACTTCATTTCGCATCTGTCGAAAGATACGAGCCGAGATTGCTTTCTCACTTGTCAGCGCATCTGGTTCCTGTGGCTTGACATTACCTTCTGCATCATACTTTTTACCGTCAGCATGATTGGCATATCTGCGTGCCCTTGTGAAACCCATCTCAAGAAACTTGCGACACATGTCCATGCCAACAAAGTCTCTCTCTGAACGATACTCACAATATAGATCGTAGATACGCTGAGAACTTACTCTTGCTTCATCTACAGTTTTAAAACGCCAATACTTACAGATATCCTCTGTGTATGGACGAATAAGCAAAACACCCTGTTCTCCTCTGCCGATACGATATCGACTGTCATTGGGTTCAAACAGGATGTTCTTGTAGTCTAACGAATAATCAAACTCAAGCATGTCAGTTCATTGCATTATACAGAAATGTCATGTAGCCAACAAACACCACAGCATAAAAAGCAGCAATGTAAAAAGCCCATTTGATTAATGTAAACATATGCGTTCCTTTCCAATCCTTGTTATAGTATAGAGTATGAAAAAAGCTTTGTCAAGAAAAAAATACCCAGAAAAAAAATTAAATGAGAATGTCACAGAGTAATCACAGAAAAAAGGGGGGTGGTATAAATGAAAGGGAACCTAGTGCATTTATAGCTTACACATATGATTCAAAAACAATGCCCCCCTGCAAAATACAAAGTGCAAAACAAAAAGTGTTGGATGAGATAACTGGGTTTGCTCGTTCTAGGCATCCGGTGAAGGTCCACTGTTACCAATGGACCACATCCAACTATAAAAGAGAGAGCATCAGGCCACCTAGCTATTCAGCAATATACGAAAGCCCATTCGGGATGCTCTCCAAGTTTATTACATAATCACCTCTGTGTCTGGCTCAATCATGGCCTCAAACTTCTCTCTGGCCTTCTTGTAAGAAGCCTCAAAGACATAACTGTTGACAATCCGAGAATGGCCAATAGGACGGCGCTCAATCTCATACTTGTAGCTACCCAAGCCCCAGAAGTAAATCGGAGTCTCTCCATCGGTCTTGTCGTAACCCTTGGCATACAGAACATCAGTCATTATTCGTCCTCCATGTCAAACTCTTCAAACTCAACAGCTTCTTCGTCATTCGGAATATAATTGCCATATTCGTCAAACATTCAAATCAACTCCAACGCTCTCTTGAGCAACAACGATGCACCATCATTCGTCTCGAAACCATACTCGGCAGCAAAGTCCATGCTGCTACTCCCATATACGGCATCTGCGACACCACACCTCTTCATAATACAAGCGATAGCAGTAGGCGTCTTGGCCCAACCTACAGACTTATCACCAACGAACATTTCGATACCACCATAACGAGCGTCTAGATAGTCAATCATTCAGAAATCCTTCGGAGAGACTAGCAGTGCCACATGACCTAACGGGCGTATCCCGTTCCAGAAGTCTCTCTCCATTGTCTTTATTATCTCATATCCCTCAGAGATTGTCAACAAAAAAATGCATAAAAAGTGAAATTAATTGATAAATCCTTTGGCAATATTCTTCCGAATACCGAACAATTCGATGTACTCTTCATTCCGTGTGGGATACATCTCATCCAGTATCTTGGCCTTTGCTTCCTTCAGAAACCCGACGAACTCCTTGTCACCAATCTCCAAGGCGAACTTGATGTCTTCGTCAATCAGGGCAATCATCTCTTTCGTGGTAACTTCAGCCATCAGGCATATCCTTTAATGTTTACTCTCTCAACATACTCATTATGCACTATCGTCAAGGGCCTGTCAAGCACTTTTTTCACTTTTTTCTGATTTTTTTTATATTTCTGTGTGTGGGGAAACAGGGCCGATACATAGCAGGCTTTAATCCCCACTGATTCATATTTATTTTTAGCTTTTTAATTTCTTCACAAAATTCTCCAAGTTTTTTTTGATTAGATAACTCCATAGACATAGATGCAGCAAAAAATTGTTCAGTAAAATAAGTCTTAAGGTATGCTGTTTGATAAGCAATTATAGCATACGCTGCTGCATGACTTTTGTTAAAACCATATTCAGCAAATGGTTCGATTTTTAAAAAAATACCTGCAGCAATATCTTTACTTATTCCGTTTTTAAATGCTCCCTCGACAAACCTATTTTTTTGTCTTTCTAATTCAGCTCTTTTTTTTTTTCCCATAGCCCTTCGGAGTAAATCAGCTTCAGAGGGAGAAAAACCAGACAGAGTCTGCGCGATTTGCATAACTTGTTCTTGATAAATTATTACTCCATAAGTTGGTTTCAATATTTTCTCTAGCTTAGGGTGCAAATAATCAGGTTCTCTTTTTCCATGTTTGCAATCATTATATATTGGAATATTACTCATTGGACCAGGTCTATATAATGCTACAAGTGCTATAATATCTTCAAGTTGATTTGGCTTCATTTGAGTCA
>LULV01000419.1_pt1 | contig 11650 bp, 10 predicted proteins | sample 728081 | NCBI WGS metagenome assembly LULV01 (sample SAMN03860280, study PRJNA289734) | marine metagenome | biome: seawater column; feature: ocean; material: water; isolation source: Red Sea water column Station 108 - depth 25m | place: Saudi Arabia: Red Sea | collected 2011-10-15 | depth 25 m | reverse complement strand
ACAGGCACCCGTCGCGCCATCAGGCCGCGAAATGGCGACCAGCGTCCCGTCATGCGCTTCGGCGATCGTCCGTGCGATGGCGAGGCCAAGCCCCGTCCCCGGCTTGCCGCTGTCGAGCCGGACGCCGCGGTCGAAGATGCGCTGACGGTCGGCAGGTGAAATGCCGGGGCCGTCATCCTCGATCAATATCTCGGCCATCCCGCCCGCGCGCTGCACGGTCACGAAAACGCTGCCGCCACCATATTTGGCCGCATTTTCAAGCAGGTTTCCGATCAGTTCGTCCAGATCCTGCCGCTCGACGCGCGCCACCAGCGTCTTGTCGCCCGCCTCGTCGAAGCGCACGTCGGGGTGGAGGCGGGTCAGTGCGCGCAGCACGCTGTCGACGCTGTCCCACACGACGGCGCGCGCCTGCGCCGCCCCGCGGCGCCCGACCGCGCGCGCCCGCGCCAGATGGTGGTCGACCTGCCGCCGCATCGTCGCCGCTTCGCGCCGGATCGTCTCGGCAAGGTCGCTGTCGGACCCCGCGGCGCTGTTGAGCAGCACGGTCAGCGGCGTCTTGAGCGCGTGCGCCAGATTGCCGGCGTGCAGTCGCGCCTCCTCGGCCTGCTTTTCATTATGCGCGAGCAGCGCGTTCAATTCCTCGACCATCGGCTGCACCTCCAGCGGCAGCGGCGCGATGACGCGGCGGTTTTCACCGCCGCGCATCGCCGCGATCGCGCGCCGGATGTGGCGCAGCGGCCAGAGGCCGTAAAAGGTCTGCAGCGCGGCGAGGACGATCAGCCCGACGCCGAGCAGCCCCAGGCTGGGGATCAGCGTCGCCCGCACCGCGCGGATTTGCTCGTCGAGTGCCTGACGCGACTGTGCGATCTGGAAACGCCAGTTGGTCTTGCTGCCCGGAAGGATGACGTTGCGCTCCAATATGCGCAGCTGTTCGTCGGGAAACTGCGTGCTGTCATAGGTATGAAGCCCGGTATCGACATGCGGCTTGGGCGATTTGAGCGTCCGTTCCCACAGCGAGCGCGAGCGATAGGGCTCCTGTCCGCCGCCGCTGATCTGCCAATAAAGGCCGCTATAGGGCTCGAGGAAGCGCTGGTCGCCGAGCGGCTCGATCAGCCGCACTTCACCGTCGGGGCCGATCTCCGACGATCGGATCATCGCGATCAGCACATATTCGAGGCTCGAATCGAAGTTGCGCGTGATCGCGCCGGTCAGTACCCGGTCGAGCGCGAAGCCGCCGCCGATCAGCAGCACCGAAATCCACAGCGCCGCAATCGCAATCATGCGCCGCGCGAGCGAGCCGGTCGTCAGGCTCGCCAGCGCAGCCGGCTCCGTGCGAGTTTCGGTGCCGGGCGCGATCGGCGAGGCGGCGTCGGCCTCGGCCATGATCAGCCCTGCGGATCGTCGAGCTGATATCCGAGGCCGCGGATCGTCGTGATGATGTCGGCACCCAGCTTCTTGCGGATGCGGGTGACGAACACCTCGATCGTGTTCGAATCGCGATCGAAATCCTGATCATAGATATGTTCGATCAGTTCGGTGCGCGACACGACCTTGCCCTTGTGGTGCAGCAGGTACGACAGGAGCTTATACTCCTGCGCGGTCAGCTTGACCGGCTCGCCATCGAGCGTGACGCGGCCCGAGCGCGTGTCGAGCCGCACCTTGCCCGCGATCAACTCGCTCGACGCATTGCCCGAGGCGCGGCGTATCAGCGCGCGCAGACGAGCGATCAACTCCTCGGTCTGGAACGGCTTGGCGAGATAATCGTCGGCACCCGCGTCGAGCCCGGCGACCTTGTCCGACCAGCTGTCGCGCGCGGTCAGCACGAGAACGGGAAAGTTGCGCTTTTCGCGGCGCCAGCGATCGAGCACGGTCAGCCCGTCGACTTCGGGCAGGCCGAGGTCGAGGATCGCGGCGTCATAATCTTCGGTCGAGCCCAGGAAGTGCCCGTCTTCGCCATCGGTGGCAAGGTCGACGGCATAGCCGTTCCCCTCCAGCGTCGCCTTGAGCTGCGGACCCAGCGTGGGTTCGTCTTCGACAATCAAAATCCGCATTCAGGCACCTTTCGTCTGCGAACCCGCCGGACAGGGCGGGCCGAACGCCTCTCTACCAAGACGCAACGATCATCGCAAAATGTCGTTGCAGCGAAAAATGTCAGGGTCTGCGGCCGACGATCCGGCCGGTGCGCGCGTCGACATAGACGATCACCACTTGGCTGCCGTCCATGAACTTGAGCGCATAGACCATCTGGCGCGCATCGAACTGCGGGCCGCCGAGATAGGTCATATTGTTGTAGGGCGCGCGCGAACGGACATCGGCGATCAGGCGGTTGAGCGGGATAACCTGCCCCTGCGCCGCCGCTTCGCGCAAATTGTCCTGATCGCGATCGCGATCGCCGCGCGCAGCCGCGGGACCGGCTGCAGCAAGCAGCAGTGCCGAGGCAATCGAGAAGGTCAGGGTGCGGATCATGCCGGGAGATTTAGCCCCTATGCATTGAATAGGCGATGAATGGCCCCGTCAGCCGATGTTTTGCAATGCGACGGCCACCGACCGGTCAACCCGGCGATGGTGGGCGCGACAGGGATTGAACCTGTGACCCCACCCGTGTGAAGGGTGTGCTCTACCGCTGAGCTACGCGCCCGTCCCGGACCGAAGCGGCTGCGCCGCGTCCGAAAGCGGGTCGTCCATAACCGCTCGCGCCGCGATTGCAACGCCGATTTGCGACTTGGCGCCCCGGCAAATGCAAATCGGGCCGCAGCTTGCGCCACGGCCCGAGATGTTTCTTCGTCAAGAAGCGTCAGCGATCAGTTGACGGCGTCCTTGAGGGCCTTGCCGGCCTTGAACTTCGGCTGGTTCGACGCCGCGATGGTCATCGTTTCGCCGGTGCGCGGGTTGCGGCCGGTCGACGCCTTGCGCTTGCTGACCGCGAAGGTGCCGAAGCCGACGAGACGGACTTCGCCGCCCTTCTTCAGCGCGCCGGTGATCGAATCGAACACAGCTTCGACAGCCTTGCTCGCATCGCCCTTGGTGAGGCCGCTCGAGTCAGCGACGGCGGCGATCAGGTCTTGTTTGTTCATGCCTAAGGAACCCCTGTGTGTGGTTGTTGAATGATTCTCATGGCCCGAAGCCATGGCGCGCCACTAACGATGTTTCGCCCCGCCTTGTCAAAGCAAAAAGCGGCGCGAAACCGGCCAAAATGCCGATTTTGCGGTGAAAAGGCTCTTGCGGAAGCCCCGTCGGCGGTCCGGTCAGTGCCGAATCGCCGATTCGGGGTCTCCACCCGCCGAAATCGGCGGCGAAGCGGCCAATTCGTCGGCTTCGGTCCATTCGATCGGCTCGACAGGGCTGACCAGCGCCTCGGCGAGCACCTGATCGACATGACTCACCGGAATGATCTTCAGCGCCGCGGTAATGTTCGCCGGAATCTCGACCAGGTCCTTTTCATTCTCTTCGGGAATGAAAACGGTCGTGATGCCGCCCCGCAGAGCCGCAAGCAGCTTTTCCTTGAGGCCGCCGATCGCCAGCACGCGGCCACGCAGCGTAACCTCGCCGGTCATCGCAACATCCTTGCGCACCGCGATGCCGGTCAGCGTCGACACCATCGCCGTGACCATGCCGACGCCGGCCGAGGGCCCGTCCTTGGGCACCGCGCCTTCGGGCAGGTGGATGTGGATGTCCTTGCGCGCGAACAGGCTGGGCTTGATGCCATAGGCGGGCGCCCGCGCCTTGACGAAGGACAGCGCGGCCTGCACCGACTCGGTCATAACCTCGCCCAGCTTGCCGGTGGTGCGTACTTGCCCCTTGCCCGCCGCAGTGACGGCTTCGATCGTCAACAGTTCGCCGCCGACTTCGGTCCAGGCAAGGCCGGTAACCGCGCCCACCTGATCCTCGCGGTCCGAAACGCCGTGGCGAAATTTGCGCACGCCCGCAAATTCGGAGAGGTTTTCGGGCGTCACCACGACGCTTTCCGCCTTCCCTTCGAGGATCTTGCGCAGCGCCTTGCGCGCCAGACGCGCGATCTCGCGCTCGAGCGTCCGGACGCCCGCCTCGCGGGTATAAAAGCGGATCAGGTCGCGCAGGCCTTCGTCGGTCAGCTCGAACTCGCCGGCCTTCAGCCCGTGCGCCTCGACCTGCTTGGCGATCAGATGGCGCTTGGCGATCTCGACCTTCTCATCCTCGGTATAGCCTTCGAGCCGGATGATCTCCATGCGATCGAGCAGCGGCTGCGGCAGGTTGAGCGAGTTGGCGGTGGTCACGAACATGATGTCCGAAAGGTCGACGTCGACCTCCAGATAATGGTCCTGGAACTTCGCATTCTGTTCGGGGTCGAGCACCTCGAGCAGCGCCGATGCCGGATCGCCGCGGAAGTCCTGACCCAGCTTGTCGATCTCGTCGAGCAGGAACAGCGGGTTCATCGTGCCGGCCTTTTTGAGGTTGGTCACGATCTTGCCCGGCAGCGAGCCGATATAGGTACGGCGGTGGCCGCGGATTTCGGCCTCGTCGCGCACGCCGCCGAGCGACTGGCGCACGAACTCGCGGCCCGTCGCCTTGGCGATGCTGCGGCCGAGCGAAGTCTTGCCGACGCCCGGAGGACCGACGAGGCACAGGATCGGCCCCTTCAGCTTGTTGGTGCGTGCCTGCACTGCCAGATATTCGACGATCCGATCCTTGACCTTTTCGAGCGCGAAATGATCGGCGTCGAGGACGTCCTGCGCCTTCGCGATGTCCTTTTTCAGCTTCGACTTCTTGCCCCACGGCAAGCCGATCAGCGTGTCGAGATAGTTGCGAACAACAGTCGCCTCGGCCGACATCGGGGCCATCGCGCGCAGCTTCTTGAGCTCGGCGTTCGCCTTGGCCTTGGCTTCCTTCGACATCTTCAGGCTGTCGATCTTGGCCTGCAGTTCCGCGAGATCGTCGCCGCCCTCGCCATTGTCGTTGCCGAGTTCGCGCTGGATCGCCTTCAACTGTTCGTTGAGATAATATTCGCGCTGGCTCTTTTCCATCTGGCGCTTCACGCGGCCGCGGATCTTCTTTTCGACCTGCAGCACGCCGAGCTCGCCTTCCATGAAGGCGAACACCATCTCGAGCCGCTTTGCGGGCGCATTCTCGACGAGCAGCGCCTGCTTGTCGGCGACCTTGATGTTGAGGTTGCCGGCAACCGAGTCGGCGAGGCGCGACGAATCGTCGATCTGCGACAATTGCACCGCGGTTTCGGCCGGCATCTTCTTGTTGAGCTTGGCATAGCTTTCGAACTGGTCGACGACCGAGCGCATCAGCGCCGCGGTATCGACGCTATCGTCGACGGCATCGGCGATCGGCTCGACCGTTGCCATCACGGCCTTGCCGTCATCGTCGAGCGACTGAAGCTTGGCGCGCTGCTTGCCTTCGACCAGCACGCGGACGGTGCCGTCGGGCAGCTTGAGCAATTGCAGAACCGTCGCGATCACGCCGGTATCGTACAGATCGTCGCGGACAGGATCGTCCTCGCCCGGATCGAGCTGGGCGACGAGAAAAATTTCCTTATCGGCTTCCATCGCCGCTTCGAGCGCGGCGACCGAGCGATCGCGCCCGACGAACAGCGGCACGATCATGTGCGGAAAGACGACAATGTCCCGCAGGGGCAGAAGGGGAAAAGACTGGTTCATCAGGGCTCCTGGGCGGGCGCAAGACCGCGCGCCGCCCTTTTAATAGGGTGGTTATCGCTAATATGGCGTAACTTGGCGCGCATTCAATGACGGTGCGGTGAATGGGCATTTCTCCTCCCTGTGGCAAAGCCATGGGGAGGCGGCAGCCCGAAGGGCTGACGGAGGGGCCAATGACGCAATGTCGTCGCCCCTCCACCACCGCCTGCGGCGGCGGTCCCCCTTCCCCATGGCTCTGCCACAGGGAGGATCAATTCGTCAAAACGGCAGCTTGAACCCCGGCGGCAGCGGCAGGCCGCTCGTCATCTTGCCCATTTCCTCGTTGCTCGCCTGATCGGCCTTTTCGCGCGCGTCGTTGAACGCGGCGGCAAGCAGGTCTTCGAGCATCTGCTTTTCGGCGGGAACCATCAGGCTGTCGTCGATCGCGATCGCCTTGATCCGTCCCTTTGCGGTCGCCGTAATCCTGACCAGACCGCCGCCCGAAACGCCCTCGACCTCGACATTGTCGAGCTTGGCCTGCGCCTCCTGCATCTGGGCCTGCACCGTGGCAGCCGCTTCCTGCGCCGCCTTCATCATTTCTTCGATCGATTTCATGGGGCGGACTTATGGCGATTGTCGCCATCCTCGACAAGTCTTGCGTCGGGAAATACCGCCAGAACGGCCTTTACCACCGGCAGTTCGCGAATCCGCGCGTCATTGTCGGCCAGCTTCGCAGCGCGCACTTGCGCCAGGCTGGGCCGGCCCTCGCCCTCACCCGCGCGCACCGACCAGCGATTGCCGGTTGCCGCAAGCAGCGCGTCGGCCAGATCGCGGGCGAAGCCTTCGCCGAGCGCCGACGCGGGCGCGAACGTCAGCGTCCCCGGTTCGAGCGCGATCAGCCGCATATGGTCATAAACATCAACCGCTAGCCGGTGATTGCCCGTCGATTCGAGCAGCTGGTGAATCTGCGCGATGGTCAGCGCCGCGGGAGGCGGTGCTTCGGGTGCCTCGACCGCTGGCGGCGGCGTGTCGGCCGCAACCGACGCGCCGGGCGTATCGCCCGCGGGCACTGCCTGCGGCGCTACAAGCGGCATCGCCGGAACGCCGCCCGATTCGAGCAGCTTCGCCAGTTCGCCCGGATCGGGCAGCGACGCAGCATAGATCACGCGCAGCAACAGCATTTCCAGATGCTCGAGCGGATTGTTCGCGCGCAGCACCTCGTCATGCCCCTTGAGCAGCAATTGCCACAGGCGGTTGAGCGGCGCGAAGCCCAGCTTCTGGGCCCAATCGCCGATGCGTTCGCGGTCGGCGGCGGCCAGCGCCGGATCGTCGTGGCGCGCCACCTTGGCCAGCGTCACCGCATGCGTCAGGTCCATCAACCCGCGCACCATCGCGACCGGCTCGATCCCCAGCGCATATTGTGCGCGCGCAAGGTCGATCGCGGCGCCCGCATCGCCGCCAAGCACTGTCGCCATCAACTGCGCAATCGCCGTGCGGTCCGACAGGCCCAGCATCGTGCGGACCTGGTCGGCCGAAATCCGCCCGCCGCCCGCGCCATCGGCTTCCAGATCGGCGTGGGCAATCGCCTGGTCGAGGATCGAAAGCCCGTCGCGCACCGATCCTTCGGCGGCATTGGCGATCAGCCAGATTGCGGGCGCCTCGGCCTCGACCCCTTCTTTCTGCAGGATCGAACTGAAATGCGCGAACAGCATGTCGGGGGTGATACGGCGAAGGTCGAAGCGCTGGCAGCGCGACAAGACCGTCACCGGCACCTTGTTGACCTCGGTCGTCGCAAACAGGAATTTGACGTGCGGCGGCGGTTCTTCCAGCGTTTTCAGCAGCGCATTGAACGCGTTACGCGACAACATATGCACTTCGTCGATGATATAGATCTTGTAGCGCGCCGACACCGCGGCATAGCGCACCGCCTCGATAATCTCGCGGACGTCGTCGACGCCGGTGTTCGACGCGGCGTCCATCTCGATCACGTCGATATGGCGCCCCTCGGTGATCGCGCGGCACGGTTCGCACACCCCGCACGGATCGATCGTCGGCCCGCCCTGCCCGTCGGGACCGATGCAGTTCAGGGCCTTGGCGATCAGCCGCGCGGTCGACGTCTTGCCGACCCCGCGCACCCCGGTCATCAGAAAGGCATGCGCCAGCCGGTCGCGCGCGATCGCATTGCCGAGCGTCCTTACCATCGCATCCTGCCCGATCAGTTCGGCAAAGGTCTGCGGCCGATATTTGCGGGCAAGGACGCGGTACGGCCCGTTCGAGGCGGGCGCGGGCGCCGCCTCTGGCAAGTCCATGCCCAGCATCGGAGTGTCGTCGGCGGAATCGTCCATAGCCGGTCTTTAGGATGCGCCGCGCCGATTGTCGAAGGGTATGCGCGCGCCGCTACGCGTCAGGCCGCCGCGCCCAGAACCGCCTCGGCCATCAGTTTTACCGCCGCATCGGGATTCGCGCGCTGCTCGATCAACCAGAGCATCTGCGCCGACGCGGTGATCGGATCGGCCACTGGCCCGTCGGCGCAACCGGCAAGGTCGAAGGTCGGCGCCTTGTCGGCCGCCGAATGGACGCCGCTATTCTGGGCATAATCATAATATTCGCGCACCGGCAGGCACACGACGCGGGCGCTGTAGGGACCGGCGGGAAAGGCGCCGCCGCGCGCCGTATGGCTTTGCGAGAAACTGTCCTGGATCAGATGCAGCAAAGCCCCGGCCGCACGCTTGCGTGCCAGATCGGCGGCCGCGTCGCCGGTCAATTCGCTGCATTTGGTCGAGGTGAAGGGATTGCGGCATTCGAGCGTGAACAGCGTATGCACGCGATATCCCGTCGTCGCATCAACGCCCTGCCCTGTTGCAATGGCAAAGGCCGCGCGCGTCCAGCCGAGGATTTTGGCGCGGGTTTCGGATGGCGCCTCGCCCGCCACCGGGCGCATGGCGTGCAGGAATTGCAGCGCGCCATAATGGCTGTTGCACATCAGGCCGCCAAAGGGCTTGCCCGGCCCGACATGCTTCTTGCAGCGTTCGGCGCCCAGGTTGACCGCAATCTTGCCCAGGCCCGTCGCGCTGATCTGGCGCGTCGGATCGTCCGGCCAGCGGACGGCATCGGCGTAGACCGACCCGCCAATGTCGGTCGCGGCAAACTCGGCCGCGGTGCGGGGCAGCGGGCAATGGCTGGGCAAGGCACCGGCGGCGGCGGTAAGGCACCGCTCGGCCAGCGCAGTCAGCCGCTCATGATTGGGCTGTTTCGGTTTGATCTCATACGCCGTCGAGGTCTGCACCGCCCCCATGCCAAGCATGACCGCCATGCCCAGTCCGGCCGGAACAAAATATCTCATGCCCATCCTCCCCTGCTGCGACGCGCAGGGTGTGCTGGCAATTGCTGGCGGTCAAGCCGCCGCTCGGTCGAAAATGGTGGAAATGGGTGGGAGCCGGAACGACCCGCAGCGAATTCGTTGCGGCTGCTTCCTTCCGGACCTGACCGGGTTGGCGAAGACTGCGTCCGCCCGACTCCCGGCGCGCATATGGCGGCGGCGGGCGCGAATTGCAAGCGGCGCGACTATTCGGTGCGGTCGCCCGCCACCGCGCGCGCCACATCGGCGATGATCGCATTGGCGGCATCGCCCTTCAGCGCCGGGCGGTCGAGGTAGACGGCGATCATATATTTGTCGCCGCCCGGCTCCTCGACGAACGCCACGTCATTATAGGCGGTGCCGCACGTCCCGGTCTTGTCGCCGACGTGCCATGTTCGGGGCAGGCCGGCGCGGATGCGCGCAAGCCCGGTCTCGCTTTTGACCAGCCAGTCGCGCAGCATGGTGCGATAGGCGGGGTCGAGCTTGTCGCCGAAGATGTAGGCGGCGGCGCTCTTCGCCATCGCCGCAGGGCTGGTGGTATCGCGCGGATCGCCCGGAATATTGGCGTTGAGATCGGGCTCCACCCGGTCGAGCCGCGTCACCAGATCGCCGGTCGCCTGCACATGATCGGTGAAGGCGGTCGGCCCGCCGAAGTGATCGAGCAGCAGATTGGCGGCGAGATTGTCGCTGAGCACGACGGCATCCTCGGCAGCGAAGCCGATACGATATTCGCCCTTCCCCTCTGCGTCGAGCAGGCGCTCGGCGCCCGGCGAGTGCGGCAGCAGATCGGCGCGCGTGAAGGCCAGCGGCGTGCGCAGCGACACACCGTTCTTCGCCGCGGTCAGCGTCTGCGCGGCGAGCAGCAGCTTGAAGGTCGAGCACATCGCAAAACGCTCGTCGGCGCGGTGCCCCACGATCAGCTTGCCGAACTGGTCGGTTACGGCGACACCCAGCCGGCCGCCGCTTTTCTTTTCCAGCGCATCGATCCGGTTCGCGACGCTCGCCTGCGCGCTGTCGCGGGCGCTGTTGGTCGCTGCGGGCGACGATGCGCACCCGGCCAGCGTGACGACGGCGGCGAGCGTCAGGGCAAGGCCCACGGCGCGCCGGCGACGCATCAGCGCGGCCCCTGCATGTTGCGGCTTTCGGACGGGATATGAACGGTCAGACCGTCGAGATCTTCGGTCAGTACGATCTGGCACGACAGGCGGCTGGTCCGGCGCACCCCGGCGGCAAGATCGAGCATATCTTCCTCCATCTCGCTGGCGGGCGGCAGGCGGCCGAAATCCTCCTTCGCGACGATGACATGGCAGGTCGAACAGGCCATCTGCCCTTCGCACGTCCCTTCCAGCGGCATCATATGCGCCTGCGCGACGTCGAGCAGGATCGATCCCGGTTCCGCGACGACTTCGGTGCGCCCCTTGCCATCGGCATGGATGAAGGTGACGCGCATCAATTCACTCCCTGCAAGCGGACCGCATCCTTGATGGCATTCAGCCCGTCGCGCAACGCCTGTTCGGACGTATAGCGTCCCCAACCGAGACGGATGGAGGCGCGCGCGTCGGCTTCGCTCATGCCCATCGCGCGCAGCACGTGGCTGACCTTGCCCGACCCGCTGCCGCAGGCGCTGCCCAGCGAAAAGGCGACGCTGCGCGCATCGGACATCAGCCGCAGCCCGTTCACCCCTTCGCGCCGGATATTGAGATTGCCGTGATAGCGCGGGCTTTCGGCGCCGTTGATCGTCCATTCGGGCAGCATGTTCATCGCGAGCGACCACAGGCGCTCGACATGCGCAGCGTCGGCATCCCGGCGGTCCGCCGCCAGCGCCGCCGCGGCGCCGAAACCGGCACAGAGCGCGGGCGAGACGGTCCCCGACCGCAACCCCTGTTCCTGCGCGCCGCCCAGCATCAGCGGCGGCAGATCGACACCGTCGCGAATCCACAGTGCGCCGATGCCCTTGGGTCCGTGGATCTTGTGCGCCGATACGGCGATCAGGTCGGGGCCTTCGGGAATTGCGATGCGGCCGAAACCCTGAACCGCGTCGCACAGCAGCAGGCTGTCCTTCGCATGCGCCGCCGCCGCAAAATCGGCGACCGGCTGGATCGTCCCGACCTCGTTATTGACCAGCATTGTCGCGACGATGCCCCCTTGGGGGATCAGCGCCGCGTCGGGCGGCAGCGCCAGCCCCGCCGCGTCGACCGGCAGGATCGCCGCGTCCAGCCGCTCGAGGCACTGCAGCGATGCGGCATGTTCGATGCTCAGACCCGCGACCCCGCCGGGCATCACGCGCGCACCGCAGAAGAGCGCCCAGTTCAGCGCCTCGGTTGCGCCCGACGTGAAGATGACGCGCCCCCCGCGCGGCAACAGCGCCGCCACCTGATCGCGCGCAACCTCGACCGCCGCCGCCGCCGCGCGCCCGGCCTTGTGCGTGCTCGCGGGGTTCGCAAAGCTGTCGCCGTCATCGCCAAGCCAGCGCAGCATCGCCTCGCGCGCTTCCGGCGCAAGCGGGGTCGTGGCCTGATAGTCGAGGTAGATCATTTGCGGCATTTGCCCGCTAATCGCGTTGGTGTCGAGCGACGCTCGCTCTTTCTGGTCGGATGACCAACGAGAGTAAGAAACGCCTACTATTGCGAACGATTCGCAAAAGTTGCAACTTGCCACCCGATTTCTATATAGG
>LULV01000555.1_pt1 | contig 11715 bp, 9 predicted proteins | sample 728081 | NCBI WGS metagenome assembly LULV01 (sample SAMN03860280, study PRJNA289734) | marine metagenome | biome: seawater column; feature: ocean; material: water; isolation source: Red Sea water column Station 108 - depth 25m | place: Saudi Arabia: Red Sea | collected 2011-10-15 | depth 25 m | reverse complement strand
AAAACATCTTTATCTTGCGATAGTTTCAAGTCATCTGAGAGTTTATATTTTTCTCTAACCTCTGATTCAGTCGTAGCTACATAGATGTTTCCATCCTCGTCATACCATGCCGGAATCTGATGACCCCACCAAATTTGTCTAGAAATACACCAATCTTGTATGTTGTACATCCACTCAAAATAAGTTTTCTCCCAATTTTTTGGAATAAACTTCATATTTTCATTCTCAACTTCAGCGATACCTCTATCAGCCAATTCTTTTGTCTTTACAAACCATTGGTCTGTGATCATTGGTTCAAGTATGCTTTTTGACCTATCTCCTTTTGGTAATTGGATTACGTGATCATCAGCGGAGACAAGGAAGCCTAATTCAGATAACTCATTCACTATCTGGTCTCTTGCTTCAAATCTATCTAAATTTTTATAATTTTCTGGCATAAAATCATAATCATTAAAATCATGTGCAGGTGTTATCTTTACACATCCAGAACCAAATTCTTTATCTACATACTCATCGGCGATAATCGGAACCTCTCTATTTACAATTGGGATAATTGCTGTTTTTCCAATAAAGCTCTTATATCTTTCATCATCAGGGTTGACCGCAACGGCTGTATCAGCAAGAATAGTCTCTGGTCTGGTAGTAGCGATTGTAATAAATTCATCACCACATTTATATTTAACACTCCAGAGTTTGCCTGTTTGCTCCTCAAGATTGACCTCAAGGTCTGAGACTGCAGACATAAGTTTTGTATCCCAATTAACCATTCTCGAACCTTTATAAATAAACCCAGAGTCATATAGCGTTACAAAAACTTGTCTAACAGCTGCTGATAACCCTTCATCCATTGTGAATCTCTCCCTTGACCAATCACAACTCATACCTAGTTTCTTCATTTGTCCTGATATGTTTTCACCTGATTTTTCTTTCCACTCCCATACTTTTGAAATGAAATTCTCACGACCAACATCTTCTTTTGAAAGACCTTTTTCAGATAATTCATTTTCGACAAGTAGTTGTGTAATAATCCCTGCATGATCAGTTCCTGGAACCCACAATGTTTCAAATCCCTGAAGTCTTTTTATACGTACAATTACATCAATTATTGAATGTTCTAACGCATGACCCATATGCAATGAGCCAGTTACATTTGGAGGTGGTATTACAATCGAAAATTGTTTGTCAGACTCAACTGGTTTGAATTGATTTTTTAATTCCCACTCTGATTGCCATTTTTGTTCAATACTTAATGGCTCATATGAATCTTCAAGCATAGACTCAGGCTGGTTTAGAGTCTTTTTTGTCTTTGCTTTGTTTTAGAACCATCTTTGGTTGAATGTCATCAACAACATTTTCTTTATCAATAATGATTTTTTCAATATCTTTTCTTGATGGTGCTTCAAACATTTCATCAAGTAGTAATTTTTCAATTATTGATCTTAGACCTCTAGCTCCAGTTTTTCTTTCAAGAGCAAGTTCGGCCATTGCCTCAAGAGCATCATCTGTAAACGTAAGCTCTACATCGTCTAACTCAAAGATTTTTTTGAATTGTTTGGTAATTGCATTTTTTGGTTCCACAAGTATTTTGATTAATGCTTCTTTATCTAATTCATTAACACTTGTTACAACTGGAAGTCTTCCAATAAACTCTGGTATCAAACCATATCTTCTTAAATCTTTTGGCTCAACATTATCGAAAATTGTACTTTCATTGACCTTATCTTTATTGTTCAAGTTTGTGTTAAACCCTATAGAGTTGTCTCCAAGCCTTTTTCCAATTATCTGATCAAGTCCATCAAATGCTCCACCGACAATGAATAAGATATTTGTTGTATCAATTTGTAAATATTCTTGTTGAGGATGTTTTCTACCCCCTTGAGGAGGTACTTGTGCAGTGGTGCCTTCTAGAATTTTAAGTAAAGCTTGTTGTACGCCTTCTCCAGACACATCTCTTGTAATTGAAGGATTATCTGATTTTCTCGTGATTTTGTCTATTTCATCAATGTAGATTATCCCTTTTTCTGCCTTTTTAATATCAAAGTCTGCAGCTTGAATCAAAGTTAATAAGATGTTTTCAACGTCTTCACCAACATAACCAGCTTCAGTCAACGTTGTAGCATCTGCGATTGCAAAAGGTACTTGAAGAATCTTTGCCAAAGTTTGAGCTAAAAGTGTCTTACCGCTTCCGGTAGGGCCAAGTATCAGTACATTAGATTTTTGGATTTCAAGATCATCATTCTTTTCATCATCTTTATAAATTCTCTTGTAGTGGTTATAGACTGCAACAGATAAAGTTTTTTTAGCTTCAGATTGACCAATAACAAATTCATTTAAGGCATGGTTGATTTCTTTCGGTAGAGGTAAATGTGTCTCGCTTGTAGCTTCAAGGGTTTCGACTTTTTCTTCTTCAATAATTTCGACACAAAGCTCAATACACTCGTCACAAATGTAAACGCCTGGTCCGGCGATGAGTTTAATTACTTGTTTCTGTGATTTACCACAAAAACTACACTTTAACGGATCAGTTGATGATTCTTTACTAGCCATAACCTTACCCTGTTGTTATTTTTTGTCTGCTAACTCCCTTTGAGTTAGTACTTCATCTACTATACCGTATTCCAACGCTTCTTGCGCAGTCATCCAGAAATCTCTATCGGTATCAACAGCGATTTGTTCTATGTCTTTTTTGGTAAAATCTGCCAAAAGTCCATTTATTTGGTTTCTCATGTCTGTTATCAACTTTGCTTGGATTTCGATGTCTTTTGAGGTGCCTTCTGCCCCACCAGCTGGTTGATGTAACATAATTCTTGCATGTGGAAGTGAGTATCTTTTACCTGGGGTTCCACCAGCTAAAATCACAGCACCTGCTGAAGCAGCAAGTCCCATACAAACGGTTGCAACATCTGGCTTGATGTATTTCATTGTGTCATAGATTGCAAATAATGATGTTATAGATCCTCCTGGAGAATTGATATATACGTAGATGTCCTTCTCTGGATCTTCTGACTCTAAATGTAAAAGCTGTGCCATTATTAGATTTGCTACTCCATCATCAATTGGAGTGCCAAGAAATATAATTCTATCTTTTAAAAGCCTTGAATAAATATCGAAAGCTCTTTCGCCTCTATTTGTATTCTCAATAACTGTAGGTACAACATAATTTGAAGGCTCTTTTTTCATGTTATTCTTCCTCTCTTGTATCTGTATCTTGATTGTACACATCTTGAAGATATACTTTTTCACCATTTTTGTCTATTGACGATCCTGACTTCAAAACATGAATCATTGCCTTATTTCTAAGGGATTCTGCCTCAAGATTAAGTCTGTGGGTGGTGTTTTCAACGTCGTCTTCGTTATCATGTGATTTCATATGTTCATCAATTACGGCGTTATCTTCATCTTCAAGCTTGATGTCTAAATCCTCAATAACTTTATCTAGTATGACGACCATGGTTAAGTTTCTTGTAGCTTGTTTATTTAAGTCTTCACGTAAAGTTTCCTCCGTAAGTCCAGTGACCTGAAAATAATCCTCTAAGTCTGGAAGTATTTTTTCTCTTACTTCTTTTACGAGAACTGTAACCTCAACATTCTCCTCCCCTAGTTGTGGAAGATTTTCATTAAATTTTACGATTGCACCAGGAGATACTGCCTCCAATTTTGAATCAAGTTGAGCAGTCAAAGTGTTGGATCCAACTTCATAAAGATAATCTTGAAAGTTAAAATCTTTCAGATCATTGTTATTCTTTTTTGCAGAGATATTCACTAACGCATAATCGCCTGATTGAACTGGTCTTTCAACTTTTGAAACTTCCGCAAACTGGGTTCTTACCCTGTCTATCTGATCGTCAAGTTCTTCTTCTGTTGGTTTTATAGACTCCACTTCAACTTCTTGTTCTAGTTTTGGAAGTTTAGATAATTTAGGCCAGAGAGTAATCAGAACATCAATTTCAAAGTTTTTTTCTTTCTTTTCAATTTTCTTAATTACTGGTCTTGTTGCTGGATTTATTTCTTCATCTTTTAGGATTGAAAACAATTTTTCTGGTAAGAATAGTTCTATTGCTTCTTCATTTATGGCATCTTCACCAACTTCTCTTGTGACGATATTTGGTGGTATTTTTCCGGGTCTAAAACCTTTTATTTTTAAATTCTTAGAAATTCTCTTTATTGCCTCGTCTTTATATTCTTCGAGGTCTTTATTGTCTACTTTTAGATCAAGTTCTTTCTCAAAATCACTCGTATTTTTTATTTTATATTTCAATTGTTCTCCTAAATAAGGTGGGTGACCGACGGGATTCGAACCCGCGACCTCCTGGACCACAACCAGGCGCTCTAACCAAACTGAGCTACGATCACCACGGCGCTCTCGATAGGACTCGAACCTATAACCTACAGATTAGAAGTCTGTTGCTCTATCCATTTGAGCATTAAGCTACACCCGCGCTAGTCGGGCTGGTGAGATTCGAACTCACGACCTCCTGCTCCCAAAGCAGGCGCTCTAGCCAAGCTGAGCCACAGCCCGCACGTCTAATTATTGTTCCATGATAACGCTTTTATGGAAACAATAAATCAAAAAATTTATAGTTAAGTAATATGAGTTAAGTTAATCTGTAAAAAGGGTCGCTAGCTCAATTGGCAGAGCAACGGACTCTTAATCCGCAGGTTCGGGGTTCAAGTCCCCGGCGACCCACGCGACATTTAGCGGATGTGGCGGAACTGGTAGACGCGCTAGATTTAGGATCTAGTGAGCTTTGCTCGTGGAGGTTCGAGTCCTCTCATCCGCACAAAATTAAGAGATTGCTACAACAAGTTCAGTTGACGAAGCAGTAGCTAGAAGCTTTCCATTCATATCACGAAGTTCACCCGTTAAGAAAATTACTTTTCTTCCTAATTTATCAATCTTCCCCCGAGCTACGATTTCACCAGTGTCGGCACTTATCTGGCTTAAATAATTTACTTTTATATCAGTTGTTAATGCAATAAAACCCTTATCTAAATTACATTGGGCAGAAATACTATTACAAGAATCTAGAAGTGTAGCTGCTAATCCTCCATGAACGCTACCAATTGGGTTGTAATGAAACTCTTCGGGTACGCAGTAAAATGACGCCTGCCCTTTTTCATCGATTTCAATCTTGCTAAAACCCATTAATGAACCAATTCCAAAAGAATCTGGTTTTAATTCAGTGAATAATTTTCGTCTATCTTCTTTGTCTAGGTTAAGAAGTTTTTCTGCGATATCTAAAGGTGGATCCCAGGAATGTGTTCTCTCATTCATCGCTTGATTCAGATGATCTTGTTTGTAACTCAGAAACTATATCCGCATTTGCCAATGTGGTTACATCTCCTAGTTTTCTTTCTTCAGAAATATCTTTCAACAATCTTCTCATAATTTTTCCGCTTCTTGTTTTTGGAAGATCGTTTGTAATGACAATACTTTTAGGTTTAGCAATCGGACCAATTTTATCGCTCACATGTTGTCTAAGAGTGGATATAAGATCTTCATTGCCCTCAAAACCACCGATTAATGTTACGAATGCAGCAATAGCTTCTCCAGAAATCTCATCAGCTCTGCCTATTACTGCTGCCTCAGCAACCGATTCATGTGCAACAAGTGCGCTTTCTACTTCAGCAGTTGAAATTCTATGTCCAGATATATTCATCACGTCATCAACTCTTCCGAGAAGCCAGAAATATCCATCATCATCATATTTTGCTCCATCTCCTGCAAAATACATACCATCATACTTTGACCAATAGGTGTCAATATATCTTTTCTCATCTCCAAACACTGTTCTAAGCATTGATGGCCAAGGTGTTTTGATTGCTAAATATCCACCCTCACCTTTTGAGACTTCGTTCCCATTTTCATCAACAACAACTGCATCTATGCCTGGCATTGGACCACATGCTGACCCTGGTTTAGTACTCGTAATGCCTGGCAGGGGTGTAATCATTATTGAACCAGTCTCTGTCTGCCACCATGTATCTACAATTGCACAGGATTCATTTCCTATGTTTTCGTGGTACCACATCCAGGCTTCTGGGTTAATTGGCTCCCCAACAGTACCCAACAATCTGAGTGACGTTAAGTCATGTGCTTGGGGATGTTCGACTCCCCACTTCATGAAAGCTCTAATTGCAGTTGGGGCAGTGTAAAATATATTTACTTTATATTTTTCAACGATACTCCAAAGTCTTTTCTCATCTGGTGCGTTTGGTGCACCCTCATACATAACGCTTGTTGTTTTGTTTGCTAAAGGTCCGTACACAATATAACTATGACCTGTTACCCAACCACAGTCTGCGGCACACCAATAGATGTCATCTTCCTTTACATCAAATACTGCCGAATGTGTTGTAGTAACACCAGTAAGATATCCAGCCTGTGTGTGGACGATTCCTTTCGGCTTGGCTGTTGTACCTGATGTATAGAGGATATATAACATATCCTCTGCATTCATTACTTCTGGTTCACAATCAGCTTCCTGCTTATCTACAAGTTCGCTATACCAATAATCTCTGCCATCAACCATGGTTACTTCATTCTCAGTTCGCTTTACAACTATTACGCTCTCTATGTGATCGGTAAGCTTTAGGGAGTCATCCACATTCTGTTTTAAAGGAACTATATCTCCCCTTCTCCAAGCACCATCTGCTGTAATTACAACTTTTGCTTCGGCATCATTAATTCTGTCAGCTAGAGCTTCTGCAGAAAAACCTCCAAACACCACAGAATGGACGGCACCTATTCTTGCGCAGGCAAGCATGGAGATCACAATTTCAGGTGTCATACCAAGGTAAATTGCGATTCTATCACCTTTCTTAACACCAAGCTCTTTGAGGCCGTTTGAAAGCTTACAGACCCTCTCATAAAGATCTTGATAGGTTATTTCTTGAGAGTCTCCTGGTTCTCCCTCCCAGTAGAAAGCAATTCTGTCTCCATCAGTTTCTAAATGTCGGTCAAGACAATTGTATGCGAGGTTGAGTTCTCCATCCTTAAACCATTTATAGAAAGGTGCATCTGAGTCGTCCAAGATCTCTTTGGGTTCTTTGTACCAGGTGATTCTCTCTAAAGCTTGTTTCTGCCAGTAAGCCAGTCTGTCTTCATTGGCTAGGTCAAACCATTCTTGTGTAGCGTTTGCATTCTCTACAATGCTCGATGGAGGGTCAAAAGTTCTATCTTCTCCTAGTAAATTTTCAATTTTTTCAGACATTTTTTAATTACCTAACGTAATTATAAAAATTTTATGATGAACTTTCCATAAAATAATAATTAAAGCCATCACATAAAGCATTCCAAGATGCATTAATTATATTTTCGTGAACACCAATAGTGCTCCAATTTATCTCGCCATCTGTAAATTCAACAAGGACTCTTGTTTTTGCCTCAGTTCCATCTGAAGAGTCAATGATTCTCACTTTATAGTCAGTTAATTTAATCTTATCTACATCCGGATAGTTCTTGTTCAAGGCAGATTTCAAAGCTTTATTTAAAGCATCGACAGGGCCAACTCCCTCTCCTGTTGTTACGAATCTTTCTTCATTTACAGATATTTTACAAACAGCTTCTGAAACAACGTTTTCAGAGTTTCTTCTTTCTGAATACACTCTGAAGCTTTCAAAATCAAAGAAAGATGGCACTTCTCCTTTGATTTTTTTCATTAATAAATATAGAGAACCATCAGCAGCCTCAAACTGAAACCCTTGATATTCAAGATCTTGTACTTGCTCAATAAGATTTTTTGCATCATCGTTTGTAAGTTCTATTCCAAATTCTTTCGCTTTAGTAATTACACTTGCTCTTCCAGCTAACTCAGAGACAGTAGTTCTTGTATAGTTTCCTACCTGACTTGCGTTTATGTGCTCATAGAGAGTATTGTCTTTTGACATACCAGAAGCATGAAGTCCTGCCTTATGTGTGAAGGCAGATGAACCAACATAAGGATGTCTTGAGTCAATAGCGATATTTACTAATTCCGCAATGTGATTTGCTATAGGAGTTAGTTTTTCAAGTGACTCTTCAGGCACTGTTTCAAAGTCCATTTTTAAAGAGAGGTTAGGAATAAGAGTACAAAGATCTGCATTACCAGTACGCTCGCCATAACCATTCATAGTCCCTTGAACATGTTCCACACCAAGGTTTACTGCAGCCAGAGAGTTTGTAACTGCACAACCATTGTCATTTTGAAAGTGAACGCCAAATGATTGATCGGGGTACTTTTCTACAATTGGCGTTAAAAGATCCGTGACCTCATGTGGAAGTGTTCCTCCGTTGGTGTCACAAAATATAAAACAATCAACGCCCTCTTTTACTACTGCATCTAAAATTTTCAAAGTAGTATCTGAATCCTCTTTCAAACCATCAAAGAAATGTTCTGCATCAAAAAATACTTTTCGTCCATTATCTTTTAGATATTTAACGGTGTCTGTAGCCATTAGAATCGCACTGTCTACATCAGTCTCCAAAGCCTTTGTAATGTGGAGATTGGATGATTTACCTACAATACAGACATACTCTGTTTCAGAATCAATAAGTGCCTGTACTTGTGGATCCTCTTCAACTTTTACATTTAATTTTCTTGTAGAACCAAAACTAACTAATTTTGCATTCTCAAGCTTTAAATCTTTTTTTGCTTTATCAAAAAACTCTTTTTCCTTAGGTGATGCTCCAGGCCATCCACCTTCAATATAATCAACACCCAACTCGTCAATTAACTTAGCAATAGCTAATTTATCCTTTACTGATGGGGAGATTCCCTCCTGTTGAAACCCATCTCTAAGTGTCGTATCAAATATGTCTATCTTCATTCGTCTTCTTCCAAAAAAAAACCCCTGCAACGCAAGGGTAACAACGATAAGTTCGTTGTTCTTAAATAATAATTATGAAATTAATCATGAATTCATAATAGTTTCGATAATTTGCTTGTCTACAAAAAATATATTTATTCTTTAAATGTCTCACTCAATAACGTGAACATTTTCTCTGTTGCGATTTTCCTGTGACTGATCTTTGTCTTCTCCTCAAAACTTAGCTCAGCAAGAGTTTTGCCATTTACTTCAAAAACTGGATCATAGCCAAATCCATTATCTCCTCTTGGTGATGTCGTAATGGTACCTGGTAGAATTCCCTCAGTATCTAGACGATTGTTCCCATCAAAAAAATACAACACTGTTTGAAAAAAGGCATTTCTATTATCTTCATTTTCCAAATTATTAAGCAGTTTTTGAATATTGTCTTGGGCTGTTGCAGTTTCACCTGCATATCTTGCTGTTTTTACTCCAGGCTCATTATTTAGAGCCTCTACAAATAATCCTGAGTCATCTGAGATAACAGGGACATTATGTTTTTCAAAAATCTCTTCTGATTTTTTCTGAGCATTACCAATGATCGTATCTCTATCTTCGACAACATCTTCTAAACTATCATCGAAAATAATTTCAAAATCTGAATCTGAAAAGATTTCTTTAATTTCTTCGAATTTGTTTTTATTTTTACTGGCAAATAAAATTTTCATACATTTTTCTGTACGTCGAAAACTTTATTTACCTCATCTTTAGTCATCTCAAAAAGCTTGTCTAAGTCTTCCTTTGAGAATGGTTTCTGTTCAGCAGTTCCTTGAATTTCAAGGATTTCGAATTTGTCATTGAGAACTAGGTTTAAATCCACTTCAGCACTTGAATCTTTTTCATAATCCAGATCTGCGATAAATTCTCCATCGACAATCCCTACTGACAAAGCTGCAATCTGGTTTGTTAGTGGATTCTGCACTAATTTCTTTTGTTCAACGAGATTGTTGAATGTTTCATTAAGAGCGATCCAAGCACCATTAATTGAGGCCGTTCTTGTACCTCCATCAGCATCAAGCACATCACAATCAACGGTTACTAAATAACCATTGAGTATTGCTAGGTCACAAACTGATCTGAGTGACCTACCTATTAATCTTGAGATTTCTTTTGATCTTCCACCTTCGAATGATTTCCTTGATATTCTCTGATCTGAAGATCCAGGCAACATATTGTATTCTGCTGTTAACCAACCCTTATCTGAGTTTTCAAGCCATCTTGGGACCTTATCAGCAATGGAAACAGTAATCAAAACTTTCGTGTTTCCAGACTCATAGAGCACTGAAGTGTTTTCTGAATTAATAAAATCTTTGGTTACTTTTATATCTCGCATAAATCTATTTCTTAAGGTGATAGTCTAGTTATTTCCCATGAATTATCATTTTTAACATAAATAAAGCGATCATGGGTTCTGCTTCTTCTACCCTGCCAAAACTCCCAGAAACTAATATCAATTGCATAGCCACCCCAATTGTCTGGTCTTGGAATATCTTTTCCTTCAAATTCTATTTCCAACTCTTTAATCCTGTCTTCAACCGTTTCTCTTCCTTCAATTTCAGTGCTTTGACTTGATGCAATAGCACTTAGTTGTGCTCCCCTCGGTCTTGAAGCAAAGTAGTTATCAGATACCTCATCGGATGTTTTAGAAACTACGCCCTCAAGTCGAATTTGGCGATGTAACTCAGGCCAAAAGAATAATCCCGAAATATTTGGATTGTTTTCCATTTCCCGACCCTTGCTACTTCCATAATCTGAGTAGAAAACAAGTTTGTTGTCGACAATATCCTTAAATAGTACGTACCTTGATCTTGGTGTTCCCTCTTCGCTGATAGTAGATATCGCCATTGCATTTGCTTCATTAACCTCTGCGTCAATAGCAATTTGAAACCATACATTAAATTGCTCTAAAGGATTAGTATCTAGATCTTCGATATTTAGTGGCTTGTCTTCGTACTCAACCCTAATTTTTTTAACTTTGTCAGATATACTGTCCATTTATTTTGATTTGATATAGTTCAATGCAGAACCAGCAAAAAACCAAGCAATCTGATCCTCAGATAGAGAATGATTTGCTTTGATTGTCTCTGTTTCACCATTTTCTTTTTCGAGGATAATCTCAACGGGTGTGTCAACTGCAATGTCTTTCAGACTACCGATAGTCATTTTGTCGAACTGTTCTATCTTTTCATAATCGTTTTTGTCTTCAAAGACTAGAGGTAAAATACCTTGCTTCTTTAAGTTTGCTTCATGTATTCGTGCAAAACTTTTTACCAACACGACCTTACAGCCTCTAAATCTCGGCTCCATTGCTGCGTGCTCTCTTGATGAGCCCTCACCATAGTTTTCATCCCCAACAGCTACCCAGCTAACATTCTCCTCACTGTAATTCTTTGCTATGTTTGGCAATGTATCGACTTCCTTTGTGAGTATGTTTACACCATCACCTGCTTTTTCAGCAAATGCATTATTGACTCCATTGAACAAGTTTTGTGAAATATTTTCAAGATGACCTCGGAACTGTAACCATTTACCAGCAGGAGAAATATGGTCAGTTGTACATTTTCCTTCTGCCTTCATTAAGACACTCATCGAAACATAGTCGTCTTCATTAGGTGGAAGAAATGGGGTAAGTTTTTGAAGTCTATTTGATTCTGGATCAATTATTACTTCAACATCATCACCCGGTGTTGGTTGAATAAATCCCTCGAGTGTTTCTTCAAAGCCTTTATCAGGTAATTCATCTGCAACAGGTGGATTGAGTAAAATTTCCTCTCCATCTTGAGTAGTAAGAGTGTCGCTTAAGAAGTTGAAATCTAATGTTCCGCCAAGTGCCAAACCTATAACTGATTCAGGTGAACCAATAAATGA
>LULV01001649.1_pt1 | contig 11748 bp, 30 predicted proteins | sample 728081 | NCBI WGS metagenome assembly LULV01 (sample SAMN03860280, study PRJNA289734) | marine metagenome | biome: seawater column; feature: ocean; material: water; isolation source: Red Sea water column Station 108 - depth 25m | place: Saudi Arabia: Red Sea | collected 2011-10-15 | depth 25 m | reverse complement strand
GTTGTGTCCAAGGCCGCCTTCAATAGATTAAGTGCTAGGTCATCATAAAGTATGGCATCACAGTCATCAAAGCAACACACATGGCCCCGGTCCTTGTGTTCATATAACTTCTTGTAGAGCCCTATGGCACTCATGGCACCTTTCACCATTTCAAACTTCCGCTTGTCACCTGCTATGTCCTGGAACATATTCTGCTTCTCCAACGCCTTCTCAACGCCATAAGATTTACCTATGCCGGGAGGTCCCGACACAATCATCGCCCGGACTTTACTTGTGGCAACTGCATCTGCCATCTCGTCCAGGATGCCGAATCTCGCCGCGATCCTTTCTATGGCCTGTTCATCTGTTTCTTCTTCATTTTCTTTGGGTGCGATCAAAGTGTCTGTTTTCTTCAGTTCATCCCTGTGTGAAATGTATTGTCCCTCTGGCACTATCGTCAGCGATGAGATGTCCGGCACATTCACCCGAGCCTTGTCCAAGCCCTCAAAGCCATCGAACTCCGAACAGTCAACTGTGACGAAGCCACCCTGCTTGTCGCCAGTGAACTTCTGGTAATCTTTAATAATCGGAAATATCCGGCCTGACATATCTTTGCTACGATACGAGCCTGTTTCTATTTTAATGTATTTCTTCAAGATTTCTCCTCCCTTTGTTTTCTACTATTATAACACATCTTGCAACATCGTCAACTCCATTTGGTAAAGTAAGATGGGCCAGGTGGAGTTGAAGTACCTCGCCCATCCTGTTCCTGCCATTACTCCGGCTGGAATTTTTCTTTCAGAGCCTGAAACTTGAACTTCATTTCAGCCCAACTCTTGGCCTGGTGGGACTTGATGTTCGCCCACTCGTTCTGTAGGTGGTTGCCCACCTTGCCTGGAACAGAAGCAACTGCCTCAGCGAACTCTTTCGGAGTCACTGACTTGATCTCTTCTGCCTTTACCATCGTGATGTATCCTATGGATAACACGATAACGGCTAATATAAGTTTTTTCATACTGCCCTTTCTATTCAACTCCTGTTGAATTCATTATCACAGCGATCGCGATAACAGCGATAACCAAGATAAACTTGTATCTCCTTCGCCATATCGCTCGCCTTATGTCCTGTCCTGAATGTCCGTAGATTATCATGTCAGTCCAGCAACACCATGTATTCTTTTGGATAGTGCATCTGGAACCACTCTATGCCTTTTCTTACTGTGTCCAAATGCTTATCGTCAAAGTCTGCGTCTGCCATCATCTCCGCTCCCTTGATGCAATCATAGACCGCGATCGCCGTTGGTTGTAATGTGACCTTCTGCCCTGAGTAAGGGTTTGCCACCTCCACTGGCTTGGTGTCAATGATCTCCACCGGAAATGGTGGGTTAGGTTCTTTACCTAGATCCATATATCTTCTCCCTCTGTTGTTTTAATTGTTCTTCTTCCTTTTTGTTCTTCTCTATCTTTCTGGTTATGATAAAGAATGCTGTCGCTCCTATCGCAAAGGCAATCATTCCAAATGCGAACATTCCCAATCCAGTGGCCATTGTAAAAGTTCCCATTATACCTTCTCCTTCAATGTATGGATAGGGTCGTCTTCGTATGCCTCCCACGGCAGTTCACCATCCGACTCCAGTTGACAAGTATGTAGGTCAAAGTCTCATAATCACCCTTGCCATAATCTTTGTAGATGTTCTTTATCTCCACCTGCAGGCATCTCTCCGCCATCACATAGGGAGTCAATCGCATCGCTCTCTCGTCTTCGTACAAGTGGTCTTCGTGCCTGTCAAAAATAATGTCTTTCAATCTAGTTCCCATCAGAATGGCATCTCCTCGGTTTTTTCGTTTTCATATGTCTTGTCTTCCGAGTGTTCCTTTGGCTCATCGCCTGTCTTGGTCCATCTGCTAGAATCGCCAGTCCACTCTGGATCTTCATAATTGTCAAAATATTGGTCTGTGTCACAGTCCCAATCTTCGTATGGAACACATTCTGCGACCTTCTCCACAGGCTGTTCTATGTCCACACTATGATCTGAATTCCAATCTGTGGCATACACTTCTACAGGCTCATCATTGTGATAGCCTTCTTGCCATTCAATCTTGTCAATGCCACCGTGTTCTCTCACGGCATCTTCCGCTTCTTCCTTGCTGTCAGCCACCACATCATATTCAACCCAAGTGGTGTAGGCTCTTCTGACTCTGAACTTCTGCTTACCGATGTCCTTGTGGGGGTCATCCTTCTTGAATGTTCCGTCTATTATTTTGATTTCTTCTTTCATTTCAACTCCTTCTTTATTATTAATTTTAACATCACCCTAGTATCTGTCAACCTTGTCCATTTTATATGCTCTATCAAAAAGATCAAGCACGAACCCTATTGCCATGAATACTCCGACACATTTCAACACCATGTCATCGTTCAACCATAAACCATAGCAGGCTCCTAGGATGAACATTCTACTGAATACGAACATCATCATTATATGCCCTCCGCGAATATGACCCTTGCACCAGGAAACCTTGCTTTCACCCAAAAATAATATGTCTTCATTTCAACTCCTTCTTTGTTATGGCGACTATTTTGTTTTTTTCAGTCTGTCTAGTCCCGTCGCCTAAGACATAGTTCATTTTAACATAAATTACCATATCGTCAACCTCGCTTCTTGTAATGCCCTTTTTATGGCAATTTGTCTGCCTTCTTCCGTGTTTGGTGAAGTGTATCTGTAGGTCCAATCTATGCCTTCATCACCCAACTGCCTTGGATACTTCTTGCCGTTGATCCTAATCAGCCAACCATTCACTTCTACTGTTGATATATTTCCGTCTATGTCCTGATTGGTGTAGACATCTTCTGTCCACTCAGTCTGTATCTTTAAAGGTAATCCATTGTCTGCTATCGCTCTAGATATCATATCATGCCTTTCCATCTGTAATGGTTTGCCAAGTCCTGTTTCTGCTCCAGTTCCTTGTCAATGCCTAGGTCAATCAATCTATCAATTATCCATTCATCTGGCATACCATCTCTGGCCTTCATTACACCATATGGCATCTCGTCTGCGAAGTAGTCCATCAGTTCATCATAACATTGACCACCGTATTCTATCTCGTCTAGGTCATTGATGCCATTTGATTGTAGGATCTTCAAGATTGTGTCTGCTTCACTTGTCATTGCTGACCACCTCTCTCATATATCTTTTGCTTCTCTTCTGCATCTTGTTGATGATCTTTCTGCATTCTCTCAACTCTCCCAACACCCAGAAACAACCAAACAGGATTGCCAACATAATTAAAAAACTTATTTCCATGTTATTTCCCCCTCTTTGATTCTGCTTCTAGATTTAAGATTGTATCCACATCATCTGGCATATTGTTAAACATTTCTTCTTCTGCGAACTCTGACCAGACACCTTTTTCTTCCTCGTCTGTGAACACAGGTGCTTCTCTGTCTGCTGGCACGAAGTCAAAAGCGAACTCATCACCCACGGCGTACATATTCACCCCGCCTTCTGAATTGATGTTATCAATATAGAATGTTCTGATTAGTTTATGGAAATGATCACACTCTTTGTCTTCATGCAATTTCACATAAAGAGTTCCGTGAACTATTTCTCTTCTTTCTGTAAGACCTGTGTCTTTTGCGAATTCAACGATTCTTTTTTCAACTGTTTTTAACATATTCAACTCCTTTATTAAATGTTATAATTCAGTATAACATGGATGGTAATATGGTCAACCACCTAAAACCTTCCATTTTATGGCATTAATTTGCGGATGGTGTCCTCAATCTCCCACACTTCTTGCTCTAATTCAAGCATTCTTTGGTGGTTGCCTGAGTAGGATAGTCGTTCAATCCTGCTATTAAGGTCAATCTTCTGTCTCTCAAGATCTGCTATCCTCATCTTCACATCTGCTGTCATCGTTGCTACCATATTTCCTCCACTTCTGATTCTATGTCTTCGTCTTCCCAACCAGTCAGCTCTTCCTCTTGGTGATACTGGCTGTTCTTTTTGCCACATCTAGTACACTTGTCGTCTGATTCTGTCATAGGACCATGTTCACAATCCATGCAATACCAGTCGTCAACATACTCCTCCTTGATCTCGTTCTTTTCTTCCTCTAGATCAATCTCGTTTAGGATATTATCTAGTCTGTCAATCATATTGATATTCCTCCATTTTTCCTGTAAATAACTTTGATTGTTCCATCTCCAGGAATATAATATCCCTCAAGTTCTCGTTTGGCCTTTTTCTTGACCTGCTTTTTTGTAGGTTTCTTCTTTTTTCTCGGCATCACAGTTTCTCCCCTGGTTCAAAGCCTCTGAATCTTAAGAATCTAGGAAACCTGAGGCTCCATTCTTTTTCGGTGTCCTGATTCTGTGTTATGGCGTCTGCCCTAACTTCTACTATCTGGCCAATCAACTTGTCCTTGGCCTTCCAAAATGTTTCTCGGTCTGTGTCTGTGAGACCTGATCCAACATTGGTCTTGATGAACTTGTCCATGTCTGTGCCTTCAACTATCAGGGCACCTAGTTTGCCTGCATTCCTGCCTGTGCCTTCTTCTGTGTCTATGACTTTCAGAGACACTTCTATGAATGGCTTCACCTTCAACCAAAGGCTAGATCTCTTACACTCATAGATACCTGCGATAGGCTTGACCATTATGCCCTCAAATCCTTTGTCTATACATAATTTGTTATAGTCTGCGAACTGTTTCTGTCCGTCTTCGTCGCTCAAATCCATTTTAACAACTTCAACCTTTGAAATGTTAGGGCCAAACTCATAACCATCCAACCATTCCTTTCTTTGGCCTAGTGTGTTGTTGGATCCACCTTCTTTGAAGTGTTCCAATGGCAGGCAATCAAACAGATTCAAAACCGCATCATCTGTCTTTGCTCCGCCCTTTCTGTGTATCTCCCTCATAAGAGTCTGGAAGTCATCGCTCATCACCTCACCATCAAACACCATTGACTCCGACAGTTGATCCAGCATTGAATCAAATTGTTCTAGTATCTTAGGAAAGTTATTCAACTCTTTTCCGTTCCTTGAATACATTCGCACCTCATCCTTGTCCACATCACAGATGGTTATCACTCTTACTCCATCCAGTTTGGGTTCAACGATCACTTCTCCTGTCATTTTCTTTTCATGCTTCTTGGAATCATCTGCCAACATACACTCAAACACAGGCACCTTCATCGTTGAATGTTTATTGATTGTCTTGTGTGTGACACCACATCTCAGATCTTTTATCAATATCCTACGATACCAATCATTCCACTCTTCCATTTTAGAACTATCACATAATACCTGGATAGAATCTCTCATGGCGTTTCCTGTCAACGATCTACTTTCTAAACTTTTCACAATGTTATCAAAGTCTTCTTGGGTAATACCTGGTCCGTCTTTTTTGGCAACTGGTACCTTCTGTAGACCAAAAGTTCTAAATCCATCCAAGGCCATTCCAACACCGTTGAAGAATCTTATGTTCTCCGCATCGGACTCTCGTCTAATGATCGCTTCTTTCTTCAATCGGCTGTTGTCCGATTCAAGTTCTTGTATGACTCTCCAAGGTTTCATCATAAAATTTTCATCAATATTATTATCTGTAATACAATTATCACAACAGGCAGGATAGTTCTTATCAATTCCATCGTGTGGTTGTATTCATCTAATTTTCTTTCTAGTCTGTTCCTTTTCTTACTCATTTATAGGCTCCAGTTCTTCTTGTAGTTTTTCACTCTCGGTTTTCTTCTTTTCTTCCACATCTTCTTCCTTCATAATTCCTATGACCTTGCATTCGTACTTGGGTTCAAACCTATTCAAGATATTGGTACCATCTTCCGAATATACAAATGTCCTGATCCTGCCCTTTGGTAAAGTTAATTCTATCTCCCATTTCTTTGATCGCATAATTTAAAATAACACCTTTCTAATTTCTGTCAACCTCTCCTCATCTTGCTTATTTCCTTGGCATCTTGCTCGTCCCAGACCGGAACAAGATTGCTCTTATGCAATAGGCCTATGCCTATCAGTTTCCGTTCTCCGGAGTATGTGAACTCCTGCTTCTTGCCACCGGAAAACACCGGTATCTTGTCCCCCGTGGGTACGCCGTTCCTGTTGCCACAGTCTTCAAAGACTTTAGGTATAGGTTGTAGTCTGCCAATGCTTTTCTAAGACTTGCTCTCATCATTTGTCCTTCATGAATCTGTGGTTACCTATCATTGCTGTCTCTTCATATATCCTCCCCCAACTTGGATTGGCTATATGCGGATTATAATAAAAGACAGCGCCTGCCGTCGGGTCATTCGTGTAGTCACCATTCATTATGAATAAAGCGACATGGATAGAGTCTCTCCATGCCGTCATGTTAGACTCTATCACTTCGCCGTTCATATATGTTGCCCAAACTATGTCCTTCTGTCCATCACACCACCAACTGAATTGGCATCTGTTTTTTATCGGATAATATATTCTATCTTTCTTTGGCAGGTCTTTGTGTTGTCTGGTCTTCCAACTTTCCCTGACCGGTCCTTGCTTCACGACTCCACATATCGTATCTGGAAATCTCTTATCTTCAATTCTATTCATTACCACATGGCCTATCGCTATCTTGCCCATCATAGGTTCCGCCCTACCTTCAAAGTAGATGTTCTCAGCCATACATTTCAATTCTTCATTGTCCACACTCACGCCTGTCTCAACTTCATAGGACATGGCGAGGGAGGCCATAACCGCCCTCGCTGATTGTAATACGAATTCCAATGTCCCTTGCATTAGTCTGCCCTGCTATCTGCATAGACTGTCATGCCGTATTTTCTAAGTTCATCTCTGAATGCCTCCGTGGCAACTTCCTTGATGTCCAAAGATTGTGTTGTTCTGTATCTGTGGTCCTGTGGCATGATATCATAGTAAGATATTCTGTATCCGCCCCTGTATCCATTGTCTCCAATGCCTGCATTTTTCATGAACTTCACGAACTTGCCTCTTGCCGGATGAATTGATACACTAGCGAAACCACAATACAAAGGCTCTTCCTTGTCCTTCATGTAGTCGTCAACTGCCTTAACCGCGACCTTTCTAGCATTCAAAAACATATCTGCAGGCTTGATGCCTTCTGCATTGAACTTCAATAGGTCTTTGTTTTCTTCTACTGTTTTTTGCATTTTCAACTCCTTCATTTATAATAGATAATAGCATGGATACTCATATGGTCAACCTCAGAATGGCACTATATCTAGTATCAGCCTTTTTGCTTGGCACTAGATGTTGTGGTTTTTCGCTTAGGTTTTTGGTAATCTATCCACGATTCTCTTATCTTTTTCCTAACTTTTTCGGGGGGTCCACCCTGTGAATCAACCCATTCCTTTAGTATGTTAAATCCTGTCTCATAGTCTGCTTCGCCCATCAGCACCGCCCCCTTAGGTCCCAACTGTTCGGACTCTGGTATAGGCTCTTCTTTGAGATACACTCGCTTGATCTTCACAGGCTTCCTAGATTCACATTGCCAGCCGATGTGTTCTTTGCTGAACCCGTACATATATGTCGGCTCCTTGTCGCCCTTGAACCATACATGGAAATCGTATGGCGGTAAGTCTTTTGCCATTATGGCCTCCTAGTTAATTGTTATGAATCCTATCGCCCACAGGAATACCATCACAGGTAAGACCGTGTACGACGCGAAAACACAGGCACCACCAACCGACGATGCAACCGCTTTCACCTTACTCACTCATTCTCCTCTCTTCTTCTTCCATTCTATAATTGGCCTGTCCGGCAGGTGTTCTCCAGATGTTGTAAATCTGAACCCCTCTGCCTTTGAAGTCCTTGTAGAATTCTTTCAGAACCTGATGATAAGGATGAACAATATTTGTTTCAACACAAGTGTAGCCTCTGGTCATATTCTCGTCCTTGAGATAGTCACCCTTCTCCTTTAGGAACCTGTATCTGATATGAACTGCCATTATGCCACCTTCCTTTTCTTGGCTTCTGCTCTCATTTCTAAAGTTCTATTCAAGATCTCAATGTGTTCCTTGATGGCATCTTCTTCCAAAGGCTTGAACTCCTTGTCAAAGACTTCCTTGCCCTCTTTGGTGTAATGACTAGCAACATAGAACCAACTGAACTTTGGTTTGCCCAAGTAGTTCTCCTCGCCTGCATCTTTCATCAGATATACATATTGTTCGCCCGAGTTGAATCCTTCTCGGATGTATTCGGCCTCGTCCTTGTAGACCTTGTAGCCGACATCCTTCTCACCTCGGTCTCTGCCATAATAGCAATTCTGCACCTCGTACATCGGATTGGACCTGTCGTCAAAGTCTATCTTGTCCCCCACGATGTAGTGCCATTTGGATGAGTCACCCAATTTGATCGCTTCTGTGACCTTCTTCTTGTCCTCCCAATGTTCACAAAGGTTGTATCCAAGTCCTCCTGGATAACCGTCCCAATGTTGGTATGATGCTATGATCCTACCGCTCTTCTGCTTTATTCCTATCCTCGCTCTAGTGGCCATTATTTTCCTCCTGTTGCCTTGTTTAAGTTCTGTCTAATTAAATGTTGATCCCTAGCATCAGCGATCCAATCATCAGGCTCTACTCTACCTTGATGCTTATCACTACTCATTTCTTCTGCCAACTTTGGTTCAACCTTGTAAGGCTTCTTGCCCTCTTCTCTTTCACTCTTACTAGGTTCCACCCAAATGCCTTTGTCTGGGTCATACTCACTAACCACATAATTGTGAATCTCCAAAACCTTCTTCATGTTCTCAACAGCCTCCAACCTGTTAGTCCTTGTTGGAAAACTGTCATCGGACAGGTCCAACTTTATCTTGTTGAACAGGTCCAGTAATTGGTCTATTTCTTTTTTGTTTAAATGATCTGACATTTCAACTCCTTTTTTCATAATTCAGTATAACATAGATGGTAATACGGTCAACCTACCAAAAACCACAACATCTAGTATCACAACTTTTGGTCGACACAACATATAGTACCATTTTATTGATCTATCCATTACTTGCCTAGATCGCTATTAAGAAACTGGCCTAGATAATCTGGCTCCCTGCCAGGCATCTTGGTGTGGCCAAGATAATTGTATCCTTCATTGACAACCTTGGGTTGGCCATTTCTAACTTTTAACACCCAACCCATAGGTCCAAGGAGCATTGCCTTGCCTTTGCAGGTTTGGCCCTGTTCGTTTTCATACCAGACTTGATCGCCCTTTTGAATCTCATCAAACAATTCGTCTTCCCACATTATACAGTCTCCTTAATGTAATATTGGGGCGATGTGTCATACTCCACATCAAAGTCTTCCTCCCAATCTATGAAAGGACCAACATTGCCATCTGCCATCAGTATTCTATAAGCATGATCCTTTGACTTGGCCTTGACCGTTGCTGTCTTGGTGCTGGTACCTCCTATGTTCATTGCTTGACCTTTCACATACTCGTGGACATCTTCTTTTTCCGCTTCTTGTTCTGCTTCATACTCCGCCATTGATTCCGTGATGTTGAACACATCATCCAAAGTAGAACCTATGCCGTCCTGCCAAAAGTCATCTGTGGATTTGTAATCGCTTGGAGCATAACAGTCGTCTACTCCATCTTCCCATAGTCCCATAAAGTCACATCCGCCTTCATAATAATATGCCCTAAGGAAACAATTGGAATTATTCTCCAAGAACTTCTCATAAGCACCAATCGGTGGTGCCCAGGCTGAACTGAATGCAAATGATATCGTTGATTCTCCCTCGCTCTGTTCTGAATGATATTGTCTGTCAACGCCGTAGAATTCACAAACCTCCCACTTGGTCCCCCAATTGTTCACTCTCCAATCGTACCAATTTTCTGCTCCGAACTCTAACTTCCTTATCTGCCTTCTTTCTTTTTCTGCCTTTGTCTTTGCTATCGGACCTGCTTCTGTGTCCAACAACTGTTTAGGCATCGGATGGAAAAATTGCAATAATCCTTTTTCTGCATCGTTGCTCTCTTCTTTTACAATCTTCTCAATTTTGTCTATCACGGAATTAGGACCCGTGATAGATAATTGATTATCGCACCAATTAGGCATCAACAGCCTCCTTGGTTTCCATTGTTAAATGAGACCCTGGAACATTCCATCTCTGACCGCTGTCAGTTCTGACCAGGATATATTTGATCTTCACTCTTTCAACCACACCTTTTAGAGTGCTACCGTGTCTGCCGGCAAACGATACTCTGTCGCCAACTGTAAATTTGTGGGCGTCTGAAGTATGTAATTGATTTCTTCTCATCTTGATGGCGTCAACAACGGCATTCAAATCCGTGCTCTCCATCTTGAAGATGTCTTCTATGATTGTTTTTAGTTTTTTGTTCATTTCAACTCCTTCTTTCATAATTCAGTATAACATGGATGGTAATACCGTCAACCTCCTAAAAAGTCGCATAATCATTGACTTTTTTAGTCTTCAAGGTCAATACCATCGTCTTTCAAGGCCTTTTCCACCACTTCTCTAGGTGAATAAGTCCACACCGTGAATCCTGCGGAGTTCATCTCGTCTCCATCCACCACGGCTGTTATGCCTGAATTCTTCAACACCGTATGGATGCTCGGTACGATGCTTCTGTCCTCATCCAGATCCCAAGCACCTAGATCGGCAACTTGGAAATGATGTTTATGTGTCTCTGTCATTATTTCAATCCTCCCATTTCTAAAATTAAGTCTTTTGTGATTTGATATCCTTCCTCGTGGACCGACTGATCCCAAGTGTCTTCAATTGTTTTTTCAATAACCTTGTTGGTTATGATAAGGCCGTTGTATATCTTTTCCGCTACCGCTACCTCTTCTACTGGAGCGAACAACATGAAGATTCCTGATATCATGGACTGGATGCTCATATCAAAATTGCCCCCACCACAAATCCTATGATGAACCAAACCATTTCGGTTCTGTAATACAAGGACCATACATTAAATTTTCCAAATATATTTTTCATCTGAATTTGTTCTCCAATTGTAATAGATGCTCACGGCACCATTCTTCAATTTCCAACTTGAGTGGTATGATCTCCGCTTCTCTATATCCAAATCCCAAACATACATTCTGGAATCTCTCCGCGAATGTCTTGGGGCTCATTAAAGCATCTTCACCATATGGCGTACAGCCTTCAAGGTAGTCGCCCTGTGTATATGACTCTATCATCTCGTCAAATATCTCTTCTAATGATTTGGTTTTGATCTCCACAACCATTAAGCCACCTCCTTGAAAGTTTCTGCGAACTCTTCTCTGATAGGCGTCCAGTCAATGCCATTATCTGAATATTTCCAAACTCCTGTCATATGGCAGAATAGATGCCCAACTTTTTTTCTCATCAATTCTTTATTCCAAGATAGGTTTGATTCAATGACATCACCAAATCCTTCAACTCCCCAATAGTCTTCTTTTCTAAATGTTGGTACGAGGACAGGTGAGTCAACAACTTTGATTGAATCTTCTTTTGTTGGATACTCCTGTTCTAAAAACTTTGCCATCTGTTCTGGCGTAGTCTTCCAACCTGATTGAACGGCTGTAATATTTTGATTTCTATCAATATATCCCACCATTATGTCTGTCTTACTTTTATAATCTATTTTCTGCATTTCAACTCCTTGTTTCATAATTCATATTAGCACGGGAGGCGAATACGGTCAACCTGGTAAAATGGTATATGATTTTTTGGGTATATATAAAGCCGACCAAAAACACCAAAGATCATGGCATTTTTCTGCCTACTGGATATAGTATCGGTTGACAAGAT
>LULV01000401.1_pt1 | contig 11890 bp, 11 predicted proteins | sample 728081 | NCBI WGS metagenome assembly LULV01 (sample SAMN03860280, study PRJNA289734) | marine metagenome | biome: seawater column; feature: ocean; material: water; isolation source: Red Sea water column Station 108 - depth 25m | place: Saudi Arabia: Red Sea | collected 2011-10-15 | depth 25 m | reverse complement strand
ACTTAGTAAATACTGCCGAAGCAGGTCTGGTGATACCTCAATTTAGCGAAGAAGACTATTCAACAAGACAAGAATAATAGTCTAATCTGGAATACCGTCTAAATTAGAATCTACAGAAGAAGTTGGATCTAGTTTAAAGGCGTCGGAAGTATCCAATACGCCATCATTATCGTCATCATTATCCGATTTGTTATCAATGCCATCTCCATCTGAATCAGCACTTTCCAGTTTCCATATTCTTCCTAAATGATCTCGATACTGAACAACGCCCATTGTTGGACTCAACCAAAAAATGGTATGCATTAGATAAGGGGTATTACTGTAAGGACTATTATTATTATCCCAAATTGTAAAAACATATTTAATCGTATCGAAGCTGCCATACGGAACGCTTATATTTTCACTTTTTATGAAATGGTTGAAATGAAAAACATCATTATAAGCTGGAGGGTCTCCATAGTGTGCGTTGCTGCAATCTCTTGCTAGATAATTACCTACACTTTGAAACGAATCAAAGAAAACACATAAATTGTTGTTGTTATAAAGCGTGTATTCATCTTGATTAGAAAACTTATAACCTGCCTCGTAATCAGTTCGGTTTATAAAGTATTTGTTATCCTTTTCATAAAAATGATAAGCCATCTTAGGGTTCCCGTTAGATGAATTTTCCCATTTAAAACTTTTATAAATCTCGCCATTTATATCAACATCGGAAAACTCAGTAACCTGGAAAATTCGTGTAGAGCCTGCATTTGAAAAAGTAGAAATGCCTCCTGAAATTTTTGGAAAGAAGTTTTTAATGTTGATTTTATTCGAGGTATTTGAATTGTCTAAAGAGCTCGCTGGTAAAATACTAGAAAATCTTGTTCCTAAGTTGTTATACCACCTGGTATTGTCGCTATCATTCACTACTCCGCAAGCTAGGCCGTTTTTACATGTCACGTTTGGATTTGAAAAATAATCGGGTGAGATATCGTTATAACTCATGACAGTTCCCCAGTCGAAACTATCTGTGAAGTCGCCATCAGTATTTCCATCAACCCTATGACCATAGGCATAAGATGCATAAGACTGTCCAGTTTCTCCTGGCCAATGTCCTGATCCTAAATTGTGTCCTAATTCATGGGCAAAGACTTTATCGGGAAAACATGGATTGCATCCTGGTTCTGACCAATTGGGATCAACGGACCATGCTGATAAGTATCCATGGGCTGCATCCCAATCGGTTAAATTATCTATTGTTAAATCAATTGAAGCTGTTCCCCCTGTCTGTCCTTTTGATGAATCCCATCTTGAAACAAGAATAAAATAATCAGCACCATGCATGATTTGATCTTTTTTAATTTTTTCTCTACCAAGAAGAGAAGAAAAAATTGTATTTCCTGATTGGTTACTTACATCAACATCGTAAGGCAATAGTTTTAGCAAATTAAATTGAACCTCTGACTGACTCCTTTTTAGAGCATTGTTTGCAGATTCAATCAGATATAAAACTCTGGTTTCTACTCCATTTTCTGAGGTGTATTCAGATAACATATCAGGAGCGTAATAAACCAGAAGATCAACTTCATATAAAACATTAGAAATATTTATGACTAAATCTTTGCTGTCGGATAAAGCTCCATCACTCACTGAGACTGCCACTTCAAAAGAAGACTTGGTTTCATAATCTGGAGGATTTATAAAAGATAACTTACCTGAACTAGAAATACTAAAATAGGCAGAATCAGTTCCTGATAAACTGTAGCTAAGAGGATCACCATCAGCATCACTTGCTACTATGTCTACAACATTAATTTGATTTTCTGGAATTGTTATCTCAGTTGATGATATTGAAATGATTGGAGCATCAGGTAATGGTTGGACCGAGATATTTACAGATGCAGTGGAGCTTAAAGAGCCTTGTTCAAGAGTATATGAAAAGGAATCGTTACCATTGAAATTTGCATTTGGCTGATAAACCAAAATATTCAAATTATCCTTGCTTATCGTTCCATTGGCAGGCTGTGTAAATGAAATGTTATAACTTGATTGACTATCATAATCATCGTTTTCCAAAACATTTATATTGAAAGTCTGATCTTCAAAAGAAGAAACCAAGTCAGAATTAGCTGTTATGGAAAAAGCTAAGTTTGATTCTGTTTGTCCAGATATCTCTGAAATGTAAGTGATTAGATCAAGACTATATCTGGAATAAATATTTTCTTGATCATTATTGGATGCAACTAAAACAAGATCATTAAAAAAAGTATTGGTAGCAAAATAAAATAAACCATGTGTAGCTGCTAAGTTAGGCTTAACTTGTATCAAAGGTATGAAAGCTTTATACATATTTTTTACTTTCGTCTTAATTTCATTTTCCAAAGAAAGAGAAAATTTAAAATTTACATCGTCGACCAATGCATCTATGAAGGCTGAAGATTCTATATTTACCTCATTTTGAGAGCTTTGATAAATTGCTACCATTCGATCTAAGATTACTTGGAAAATTTCACTGCTATTGATTTCAGAAGTACTTAAATTATTGACTAATCTTGTAAAAGATAGTGAAAGAGAGGTCAGTTGACTGGCTCTTTCATAAACCTCAGCATACATAAATCCATCATTCAAACTAGCTACATGATCAACAGTATTGACGTTTAAGTTTTGATCTAAGCCTAGAAGTTCATTGATGGTTGTTGTTATTGGGTTGGATAGTTTATTTAGAGATTCTGAAAGAAAAAAATCTGCGGTCGTTAATGGCGAAATAATAAAATTCTGAGCAATATTAGAAGATGCGAGTTCATCTATCTTGTGAGTAATTAAAATCAAACCTTCTAAACTATTGTTTGTATCTAGATCAATGCCGCCAGAGGACTGAACTCTGTAGTCAGTGAGGCTTGTTGTTAAGCTAAATCTACCTTGTATGTTGGAAGATGTCTTTGTTTCTCCAATATTTGAATAATCATTTGTAGTTTCGATCCAAACATCAGCATTTCTGATGTATCCATCAACTACCTGACCATTAATTGATTTTGGTTGACTCACGAAAGAACCTTCATTTGAAGAAGTAGCAGAGCTATTCCCTCCTCCACAAGAGGATAGGACTAAAGTAAATAGAAGTATTTTTAAAAAACTTGAATCTAGCATGGCGACTTTACGTCAAACCAGTCTTTTAGATAATCTTGGTAATTCACCCAAGGTTTTTTATTTCCTTGCTTAGCAAACTTATGGATAGACCTTTGAATATAACCTGAGGACCAGTCTTCGAGCCAATCTTTAGATTCTTCAACATCGGCTGGGATTTCGGGACAGCATTTCTTAAAGTTATTTTTATCCATATGTTTGATCAAACGACAAACATACTCACTAGTAATATCAGCTTTTAAGGTCCAGGAAGCATTAATATATCCAAAAGAATTTACAAAATTGGGTATACCGCTATACATCATGCTTTTGTAAGTCATGGTATCTGACACATCAATTTTTGAGTTATCAACTTTAACTTCTATTCCACCAAAATTTTCAAGAACAATTCCTGTTGCAGTAATAATGACATCGGTTTTTAAAACTTCACCGGACTTAAGCTCAATACCTTCCTTAGTAAACTTTTCAATGTGATCGGTAACAATGGATACATCATTTTGTCTGATAGCTTCAAATAAATCGCTATTTGGAACTAGACACATGCGTTGTTCCCAAGGATTGTAAGATGGAGTGAAATGCTTTTGAATGTTGTAGTTTGGAAGCTCTTCTTTGACCCTATCTAGTAAAAATTCCTTAACTTTTTCAGGACGATTTCTGGCCCTTTTGTAAAGCCATTGTTGGAAAAGGACATTCCTAAGTCTTATGATGCTGTAAACAAAACGTCTTGGAAGAAACTTGTTCAGAAAAAGAGCTATCGCATCCTCATCTGGTGCAGAAGCATAATATGTGGGTGACCTTTGGAGCATTGTCACATGCTTTGCCTTTTTTGACATTGCTGGAACAATCGTCGCTGCAGTAGCGCCACTTCCAATCACGACAATATTTTTCCCCTCGTAATCAAAATCTTCTGGCCACTCTTGAGGATGAATGATATCGCCTTGAAATTCATCTCTTCCTTTAAACTCTGGCAAGTGTCCGCCCTTGTAGCTGTAATAACCTGCACACATATAAAGAAAAGAGGATTTAAAAAGCTTAGATTCTCCAGTATTTTTGTCCTCAACTTTTAAGGTCCAAAGATTTTCAGAAGAGGACCATTCGGCTTGATGCACGTAATGTCTATATCTTATTTTATCTGTGAGTTCATACTCTTGAATGGTTTCTTCTAGATATTCCATTATGGAAGAGCCATCTGCTATGGATTTTTTATGAAGCCATGGTTTGAAGCTAAAACCCAGAGTATGCATGTCTGAATCTGATCTTATACCTGGATATTTGAATAAATCCCAAGTTCCGCCAAAGTTATCTCTACCCTCTAATATCAGGTATTTTTTGTTGGGACACTTCATACTGAGATGAGCGCCAGCACCAATACCAGAGATACCGGAACCAACTATCAAAACATCTAAAATTTCTTCATTCATATTATTATTATAAATCCTTATTTTTTCTTTTGAAATTATTCTTCAATTTCAAATCCCGCAGTAATCCAGTCAGTAATTCCTCCTTTTAGAGAAAAGACGTTTTTGAATCCCATTTCATTGAGAGATTTGGAACCCAACACAGATCTAAAACCACTTGCACAGTACAAAATAATTTCATCTTCACTATCAGCAACTTCAAAGATGCCTTTTTCAAGTACACCTCTGCCAATATGAAAAGCTGATGGAATTCTACCAGAAACCCACTCTCGGTCTTCTCTGATATCAATTAGTTTTATTTGTTTATTACTTTCAATTTTTTCCTTAAGTTGATAGATATCAACTTCTGGAACCTTTTTTAAAGCTTCTTGAACAAGATCTTGAAAATTCTTCATTTAAACCAACAAACCTTTGCGGCCTCTAAGCCCTGAGCTTCAGTTACGCAACCATCCTCATGAGCGATAATAATTGCGCTTAAAATAATGCCTACAGAAATGATGGAAGAAATTGCAATCAATTTTCCAAATTTTTGCACTAAGTAAGTCGTTAGGTAAGAAAAAATTAAAATAGTTCCTATCAAAAATAGTGAAATTATTAAAATTCTAAACATCAGTTTGAATATTTTTTCTTAAGAACTCTTACAAGAAAATAAATGGGAGAAATTATTAAGAAGCAAATCAATAATTCTGCCCAAAAATTTAACTTGGTTACACTTCGAATAAAGCTTGCCAAATACATGCTACCAAATCCTAAAAAACCGTAAATCACAAATAAAGTAAAGTCTATTTTGGAGATTATGCTTTTAATTAATTTCATTTATCGTAGTTTTTTATCCAGCTTTCAATTAGCCTAATGCCTTCAGAATGGGCTAGAGCTCTTCCAGACTCTGGCATCATAATACCCGGGTCTTCAGATTTCATTCGGTATAACAATATAGATTTTTCTGGTTTACCCGGAACAATTGAATACATGAGATTCCCACTAGCTCGACCTGCGGCTACTGGCGGTTTATTTACTCCAAGTTTTCTAACGTCTTTCTCATTGACTGAAAGATACAATCCAGTTGTATCTGCTGAGCCTCCTGGCATATGACAATGTCCACAATTCACATCCAAATAAGCTCTTGCTCTGTCATCTAGAGATTCTTCCTTATTTTTCCAGTCAGCAACTACTTTTTGTGGATCGTGGCTTTCAACAAGTCCCTTTTCTATCCAATAATCAATTTGATTGATGCTTTCATTATGCTGAGTTACCTCAAAGTTAAGATTTCTAGATTTTGGCCCTATCGGCATAATTTTGTCACCTGATAAATGACATTCCTTACATTGATTCTGATTAGGAACTCGATAATCTACTTTTTTTAAGTTACCCTCGTGAAGAAATTCAATTCCTTCAATAGTTTTTCCAGAGACTTTAAGAAATGCATCCTCCTGATTTTCATCCCAAACATAAGTATGAGCAGACCAACCTGTTTCTTGTAAAAGAAGTAATCTGGTTTCCAACAAAACTTTGTTTTTGTTCGATGCCATCTCATAGGAGAAAGTTTTAACTAATGCCGTTCCAACTGGAAACTCATAAACCTTATCAAAAGAATGAATTGCTTTTTTTTCTTCAGGAATATAAACAAATCTGTCTTTTAAAGAGTAATCAGAAAACAAAGGGGTTTGAAGAAAGTATTTATGAACATTGTCATTAGGAATTTGCTCTTTGGGTGATTCAAAAAAATCATAGTCTGAAAGCTTAGCTTCGGGCCTTTTTGAGAGAATAGCTTCATCATTTACTGCAAAAATTAATTGCGATAAAAGTGCAACAATTAAAAGAAGTTTTTTTACCATTCGGCAATTGGATCAAGATTTTTTACATCTGAAAAATATTCTTTTCCATTAAATTCTGGACTGTGAAAAAAAGACATCACAAAGTACCAAAATAGATCAAGATTTAAAAACTTAGCATCATTGTTTGTATCAAGAACAAGTCTTTCTTCTTTTTTTTGACCAAAGACGTTTTGCCAAAAAGGCAAAATGCCATCCCACATAATATCTGGTTGAAAGCCATTGGAGATTTCTACCAACAAAGGGGAAAGCTCTCCTCTATTAAAATCTGGGTCATAACCTGAATTTTTAAAATTATTATCATAAATTTGAATGTTTCTCGGGTAAGGATCGTAAGTATCGTCTCCAGACTCCAAATCTCCAGCAACTAAGGCAACACCAATTGTGGAATTGTTTTCAAAGGTATTCTTAAAAACTTCTACATGACGATTGGCTCTTATGACTAATCCAGTTCCTTTTGGTACTTGTCCGACAATGTTTCCTTCTGGAGCAAAATTTTCTGTGTTGTTGTTGGATGAGATATTATTAAAAACTCTGACAAATTTACCACCTTGTTTAGGCAAATCTGGTAGATCAAAGACTAAAATTCCTGCAGTATTATTTTCAGCAACATTATCATAAACATCGGCATAGTAAGAATTTTCAATTTCGATTCCAGCAACATTGAAGTAAGCTTCAGTATTCCTCACTATAATATTTTCAGATTGTCCAACATATACTCCAGCATCAGATGCTCCAATAGCAACACAACCATCAATCAGCACGTTTTTAGATTCGACAGGATAGAGACCATACGCACCGTTTTTAGTATCTGGTCCATTTGTCCATTCGGTTCTTAAGTTTAAAAATTTGATATTTTTAGAACCCTTGGATTTTATAGCATCGCCTTTAGCATTCTCCACGGCAAAATCTCTTAAAGTTATATTATTTGAAGTTACGAGAAGACCTTGTGCTCCAGTCTTTTGCTCTGAAAAGTTTAAGATAGTTTTTTTGTGACCTTCGCCTTTTAAAATAATGTTATCGACATCAAGAGATAAACCATGATTCAAATTATAGACTCCTGCCGTTAAAGCAATGGTATCTCCTTCTTGAGCTAAAATCATTGCTGATTGAATATCATCTTGTGCTGAAGCACCTGGAGATATTTTCCATTCCTCTGAAAAAACGAATGAGGAAATAAATAAACAAGAAAAAATTGAAAACTTTTTAATTAAAAATCCCATCTGTTCATTTTACTTTAAATTCTTCGTGATAGACTTATTTTCACTATGAGTAATAACGATTTAAAAACCAAATTGGAAGATCATATTGGTTATGTTTCAATCAATAGGCCGCCCAATAACCATTTTGATGCCGAACTTATTGGTCAAATTGCAGATTTCCTTGAGGAAATGGATAACGAAAGAGAATGCAGAAGTATTATTTTATCTTCAGAAGGCAAGCATTTTTGTGCTGGAGCAGACTTTACAAGATCTTCCTACAAGGAAGAGTCAGACCCTTATGAAAGGTTGTATCAAGAGGCAGTAAGGCTTTTTAAAACTAAAAAACCTGTCATAGCGACCATTCAAGGTGCTGCTGTTGGAGGTGGGTTGGGTGTAGCTCTATCTGCTGACTTTAGAATAGCTTGTGAAGAATCTAGATTTAGTGCAAATTTTTCAAAATTAGCCTTTCATCAAGGATTTGGTACCACAGTAACTCTGCCGCGAGTGGTTGGCAATCAGAAAGCAAAATGGATGTTACTCACTAGCGCTAGGGTAAAAGGCAAAGAAGCTGTTGAGATAGGACTTGCTGATTTTCTTGTTCCTCAGAGTGAGTTAATGTCCAAAGCAGAAGAACTTGCAATGGAAATTAATGCTGCGGGTCCTTTAGGAGTTCAAGCTATAAGAGAGACAATTAAAGGCGACTCTGTTGAAAAAATTGAAGAGATAGTCAAATGGGAACTTTCTGAACAAAATAGACTTAGAGAAACGGCTGATTTTCAAGAAGGAATAAAAGCCTCTCTGGAGAGAAGAGATCCAGAATTTTCTGGTAATTAAGTTTTAATCTTAAACCTTAGGTCAAAATCTAACTCGCCAAGAGTATCGTTTTCTTCTTTCATTTGAAGGACTTTATTGAAAGACTCATCCGGCATAGGGCATGACTTTCTTTTCTTCATATCTATGTGAATAAGAAGAATTTCTTCTATAGCACTTAATTCTTTATCATTATTAAGGAGAATCCCAACATGATGGATTAATTTTCTATTCACATTGACGATTCTATAATGCGTTGAAATCTTGTCTCCTAATAAGTTTTCTTTTACATATCTGAGATTTTGCTCAAGAGTGAAAGTACTGAAACCGGAATTTATGTAATCAAACCCCATTCCTAATTGATTGAACATTTCATAGGAACCTTCTTCAAAGATTTTTGTATAGAAAGTAACATTCATATGTCCATTTAGATCACACATTTCTTCAGTAACCTTTTTTGTAATGCCTGGATATGGAAATTTATTTTTCATAGCTATTTAAATAATGAATAGTTATTAATTGGATAAAAAAGTTTCAAATAAAGTAAATTAAAAGAATGAGTGATGATACTTTATTAATAATTCTTGGCAATCAACTTTTCGATAAAAAATATCTTTCTGAAGGAAAAACTAAAAATATTTTTATGGCTGAAGACTTCGGGCTTTGTACAGAAGAAAAATATCACAAACAAAAAATATTCTTCTTTTTAAGTGCGATGCGTTGTTTCAAGGATGAAGTAACTGGTCTTGGTTATAAAGTTTTTTACAACAAACTTAGTGAAAACAATAAAAATAAGGATTTCATTACCCTTCTAAGTGAGTTTTTAAATAAAAATAAATTTAAAACTATTAAATTTTTTGAAATAGAAGATAAATTCTTCGAAAAGAAAATATTTGATTTTTTAAGACAAAAGAAAATTGATTTTGAAATCATCCAATCTCCAATGTTTCTCTGTTCTAGAGATAAATTTAATAAGTTTGCTCACAATAAAAAAAATCTCAGAATGGTAAGTTTTTATCAACTTATGCGAAAAGATTTAGATATCTTAATTTCAGATGGTAAACCACTAGGAGGAAAATGGTCTTACGATGAAGAAAATAGAAAAAAAATTCCTAGAGATTTAGAACTTCCTAATATAGAAGTGTTTTCAAAAAATACTCATGGAGATGATGTAAAAAAAGATGTTCAAAAGTATTTTGATAATCATCCTGGAGAGTTAAATTCTTGGTTGCCAGACAATAGAAAAGACGCCAAACGAAGTTTAAAAAAATTTTTAGAACAAAGATTTAAGTTTTTTGGAACTTATGAAGATGCCATGCAAGAACAACAAAACTTTTTGTTTCATAGCATGTTATCGCCTCTTTTGAATGTTGGACTTTTAACGCCCAAGGAAGTTATAGATTCAGCTCTAAATCATGCTGAATCTAATGATATTCCCTTGAATTCTCTAGAAGGCTTCATCAGACAAATTATTGGATGGCGAGAATTTATAAGAGGTGTCTATCAGGAAAAAAGTGAGATTGAGCTTAAAAGTAACTATTGGGACCATAAAAATAAAATTAACTCAAATTGGTACGAAGGCACTACAGGGCTAGACCCATTGGATGATGTAATAAGAATGGTGAATGAGTATGGTTATACCCATCACATCCCCCGATTGATGATACTTTCAAATATTTTTACTCTGTGCGAGATTGACCCTAAAGATATCTACAGATGGTTTATGGAAATGTTTGTCGACTCTTCTGAATGGGTAATGGTGCCTAATGTCTTTGGCATGGGTACTTTTGCCGATGGAGGGATAATGTCCACTAAGCCTTATACATGTGGTTCAAATTATGTCTTAAAAATGAGCAATTATAAAAAAGGACCTTGGTGTGAGGTTTTAGATGGTCTTTATTGGAGATTTACAGAAAAACATCGTGATTTCTATGAATCAAACCCTAGATTATCAATTTTGACTCGTTCTCTGGATAAGATGAATCCAGAACGAAAGGAAAGAATTTTTGGTCTTGCTGATGAATTTATTAAAAAAAATTCGCTATGAAACACAAAGAGGAAAAAATTTGTAAGGTATGTAAAAAACCTTTTTCATGGCGAAAAAAATGGGAAAGGGATTGGGAAAATGTTTTGTACTGTAGTGAACGTTGTAAAAGAAATAAGTCTAAGACATTGTAACTGTAACTTTTCCTACTAATTTTCTATCTCTTAAATATTCCAGGCCGTCTTTTGAGTTTTTTAAAGGAAATTCCTTACAAATATGAGGTTTGAGTTTTCCTGATTCGGCTAAGTCCATAATAATTTTATTATTTTCTCTTCCCTTTTCAGGATCTCTTCTGCCAAATTCTCCTGCCCTTACGCCAATGACTGAAAATCCTTTAATGAGAGGATAGTTAACTGGAACGGTTGGAATCCTACCACTTGTAAAACCAATTATTAATAACCTGCCTCCCCAATTTATACATCGAATAGATTCATCGAATACATCGCCGCCGACTGGATCGTAAATTACATCGGCCCCCTTTCCATCCGTCAGCTCTTTTACCTCCTCTCGAAAAGAAACAGAACCCTCTAATCCAGTGTTAATGATTTCATCTGCACCCCAAGTTTTTACAATTTTTAATTTTTCATCCGAAGTACCGCTTGCAATGACTTTTGCGCCATAAAGTTTACCCATTTGCACCGCAGCCATTCCTACGCCACCTGAAGCACCATGAACAAGAAGTGTCTCACCCTGTTTTAATTCGCCTCTTCTAATTAAACCAACATAAGCAGTCAAATAAGCTGTTTTAAAAGAGGCTGCTTCAGAAAAATTTAATGACTTGGGTTTTAAAGAGACCAAACTTTCAGGAAGAATAATTGATTCGGCAATTGCACCATGTCCCCAACCACCAAACATAACTTCATCGCCTTCTTTGAATGAAGAAACTCCAGATCCAACCTTTACAACAATTCCTGCTCCCTCCATACCAAGAGCAAATGGAAGATTAGGTCTATTTTGATATTTACCCTGAGTCATGAGTAAATCAGGAAAATTAAGTGAAGCGGCCTTAATTTTAATTTTAACCGAATTATCCTGAAAGGAATCTAATTTGAGTTCTCCTAAATTTGTCTTAGACAAATCTTCGGAGAGCTCAGAGCAGACTAATCCATACGTTGTATGATCAGCCATTAAAGATTAGCTTGGTCTGCCGATATATTCTTCTGCTTTTGCTTCTTCTGCTTGATGTTTACCAAGTTCCAATCTTGCAACAGTTCTTCTGTGAACTTCATCAGGCCCATCAGCTAAACGAAGAGTTCTCATTCCAGCGTAAAGCCTTGCAAGAGGAGTATCTTGTGAAACTCCTGCGCCGCCATGAATTTGAATCGCTTTATCAATGACGCGAAGTGCCATATTAGGAACAGCAACTTTGATTTGTGCAATTTCACTTTTAGCAATTTTGTTACCAACTGTATCCATCATATAGGCAGCTTTTAAAGTAAGAAGCCTACACATATCAAT